>Ga0265594_1002335_pt1 | contig 13716 bp, 13 predicted proteins | sample saktaG_11_FD_190147 | JGI IMG/M metagenome (GOLD analysis project Ga0265594, IMG submission 190147) | Saline water microbial communities from Sakinaw Lake, British Columbia, Canada - sak_2011_5_24_80m | ecosystem: Environmental > Aquatic > Non-marine Saline and Alkaline > Saline ... | reverse complement strand
AGACCTAAACCCCATTCCCGAAGAGTCATATAAAATCACACCTATGTTCAAACATATGCTCAGTCATAGGATAGATTTATTTCTTCCCATCCGACACATATTAAATACACATCCTAAGGACGTCTCATAATGAAAGAAACAATTGATAAGAAAATTCTACGTTACCTCTCAAAACAGGATTGGCCAGTTACAACCGAGATGATAGCAACCGAGCTTAACATATCTTGGAACACCGCCCAACTCCACCTCTACAAACTTATGGCAGAAGGAACAGTGAAAGGGAAAAGAGTTGGCAGACAGAACCAATGGATGATGACTGAAAAAGGGAAGGAAACACTAACTAAAACTTAGGCAAAATTAAAGCACACACTGGCGAAATTGGCAAAAATTTGTTGCTCTCGATGTGGAAGTGAAAAAGTAGTATACAATGGCCATATATCCCTGCTTGTTCATCTCTATATTCATCTGAAAAACTCATTTAGATCAAATCAGTTCCCAGTTCTAGTCTTAAAATAATAGCACGTTTGTTCATGTAAGGCAAATACATCAATGCTTTCCTCTAGCATAGGTTCTATTAGTTCAACTTTATGTGTATGATACTGTTAACTTACTAGGCATAGTTTTCAGGTTTCTTATTTACTTTATATTTTTAAGGAAATCATGTATGACCTTTTGGCTTAACCACATATGTGTCGCTAGCGTGGGAACAAATTCATAGATTTCCTTTTTTGTCATTAATCCTAATTTGTATACTTTACCAAAAAAACCTAATGTACCCATAGTTGGTATTTTTAGCTCCTTTGCAACTTTGCAAGCTGATTGATCATCAGAAATAATTGTGACCGACTCGTTCTTTTCTTTACATGAAGTTGCAAATGCCAGTGCTTCAATTTCACCTTTACCTAAGTTAGCGTACCGGTTGCTAATTTTGTTCAATACATTAGAAGTGGGATAGCAAATCTTGATGGTTTTTGTGGAAACCATCCTTTTAATTGGAAGTCCATGTGGTTTTTTGACAGTACACTCTTTGAATACTGTTTTAGGAATAAGCAAATTCCATGAAAGTTTTTTGGCTACCTGTGGGAGTAAAGATAATTTTTGACTATCCCTTAATGCAATGGTAAAACAAGCATCGAGTACAATAGTGTCCAAAAGCTGTCGGCTCTAAGGTTCTTTGTTATTTTTCTTTAATTGTTGTATGAAATCTTCAATCTTTACTCCAGCAAGTTCGGCAGCTTTTTGCAGAGATACCTTCTTTCTCTTAAGAAGATTTTGGGCAAGTTGAAGTCTATTACGTAGGACTTTGTCTTTCACATCAGAGTTTTCTGCGGTTTCTGGATAGGTTACATACATAAATAATAATAGTTCCCAAAGTTTCATGTCGTTATATTCTCTCTTAATATCTTGAACTAACCTCTTGGTATTATCATCTACGCCTTGCCAGATTTCTGAAGCAGTTTTCTCTCCTTTAGCAGTAAGACGGATCGATCCATTAGTTTTTTCCAAATATCTAGAGATTTGATATTGATCCTTTATTTCATCTACAATTTCGCTAAATGAACCATACCTATATGATTCATATGCTGCTTCTTCCATGAGAGAAAAATTCTTCGATATAACATACATTTCTTTTTGAAGCCATGTACCTCCTTGTATAGGCTCAGGTCGTTCGCTAAAAACAGGAGCATAGAGAAGCAAGAAGAAGAATTTCTCTACAGGTAATAACTTATCAAGTAGTGACAAGGATAATAGTGACCCCTCCCCTTACAAAGTATATTAAAGAGGTACACCTACTAAAATATGATGTCATCACACCTCTATGCCAAACTTAATGAACAAGACTCGGAATACCGTTCACGATTAATTACAATTTCAACTCATGGTAAATCAGTTACTATGCCAAGAAGGACTCTTAGTCTAAGGGGAACATATAGTGAATCAAGGGCAGTTCTAAATCCTCTTGTTCGAGGCATAAATGAAGTTTACTATTTATTAGATGAAGAAACATTAAATGGTATAGATAATGATAAAGAGAAGATGTTAGAGTTCTGCAAAAGATTGCAAGCTGGCTTCTTAAAAATAAACTGTGAAAAGGAAATATCGTTTTTTGTATTTTCTTACGAGAGTCAAGGAAAAAAGCCAACGCCTAACCAGATTGCTTACTTGGCGAATTTAGTTACAGGCAGTATCTACAATGATATAATTATTCCACCTATAATACATGGAATTTCAGGGAAAGATTATGTAGAATATCTTGAGGGCTTTATGGAAAGCCTTGACTCTTATGTCCGCAACCCTAGGATCATGGGCAGTATACCCCATGTAGCTCACATAGACTTGATCGATATTTGTAATTTCTATGCAAAGAATAATGTAACATTTTTTGCATTAGATTGTGATGGAAAAAATCCAATAGATATGTATCCAAACGTCAATGAGGTCTATGGAACCATCCGAAATATAGAGAAAGAGTTGGGGGGAGAGGAGTGTTGTTGCCTTCATGGAATCAATGTTCGCAGACCTCGAGGTCTTTTGAAAAAGGGCTTTGCTCCAGCTAAGGATATATTAGTATATGCAATGGGTTTCAATAGCTTCTGCTCTTCACATTTAAAGCCAAGATTGACGCCTGACCTTTGGGAGAAAATGCCACCACCTGAATTCGCATGGGTATTCAACCGAAACGATTATGGGTACTATCCAACAAACACTCGGGATGTAGAGTCATTTCCTAAAGAAACGGATGCTGCTGTTACGATAGATGATATATTATCCAGCTCAATATCGAAAATAAAAGAAAAAGCCAAACTGTTTAATACAGAACAGCAGGGGTTAGAAGCAAGATATATTCAGAAACGTTTGATGGAGCAAACATTACCTAAGTATCTAGAGGGAAAAAAACGTGCCAATGATATTTTAAAACAAGTCAAGAAGCGTATGCCTATAGTCTGCCTATGACTTAAGTATTATCCTTCTTGGTTCTGGTCAGGATCGGGTCGGTTTTTTAGGGGTGGTCAAAAAGGGTCGGCAGAGGGCTGATTTGGGCTCTATGCAGGCAAATATATTCTCCTAGCTGCTTAACAAACTATTCTTCATTATTGAAGTAATCCCGTTGTAAGCATCAAGCTCATCTTGCCTTGCTTTGCTTGCAGACTTCAATTTACCCTTAACCTTGTTTACGATGGCATCCTTGACTTTGCCGTCTTTTGGAATTGGGAAGAGAACATACGCATTAAGGTGCTCTTTACTTATCCCTCTCTGAGTATATCCACTTGATGTATGTAAGAATTGTTTTTGCATAGTTTCCGATCTAATGAGTGCCCATAGGAAGATAGCTTCCTCATGGTTCTTACATCTAATTCCCATGAATCCAGTAGAAGCAAGCTGACCATCCATCCAATTTGGAACGATTGCACATTTCCCCAACGAATCATAAGACAATGGGAATATCACATCATTCTCGTTTAGAAGGACTCGGGCTCGATTTGGAAGCTCCTCAAACGCCTCTTCTAAACATTCCTTACGGATAAACTCACACCTATCGTAGTCAATTGCTCCAATGTCTGCATAACGAAATACCTTGCCTTGTGCGTCCTCCTTCTTGATATTCGGTGAAATATCAAAATCAATCATCTTATTGTTCTCTATCGCTCCATCTGCTTTAAGCTTGGCTAACTTCTTTAACAATAGTCGGTATGATTGAGCGTAGAAATCAACGTCTAAGCGGTCTTGAACATCTTCAATTAAGAACAAAGTATCGCTATCATAATTACCGATAAGCTTTTCTCCCTTCAAGTAGAGTTTTCCAGTAGCTACAAATCTCTTCCATTCTTCTTGGACATATGGAAGATCGTTCTCTTTAATCTCCTTACCAGCCTTACTCAAACCTGTGTAGTGAACCTTCCTTGCAAAGATTGGAGGTTGCTTCTGTAAGGTGCCTTCATTTCTCTTCTCAAGGAAGAGGATTGAAGTGACACCTCCAGCTCCAGCTTGGATGAAGGAGTATTTGGGAAGTGCGATAACTGCTCTGATTATGAAATTGTTCTTGAGCCAAACTCTATACTCAGCGAATCGCACACTATTCAATAGTGAATTATCAACAACTATGACAAGCCTACCGCCAGCTTTTAAGAGATCGTGGTAGCGGGCAATAAACAAAATGTTAGACTTGATTTCACTTTTAAGCTCGGTTGTACCCTCTTTGTAAGATAGATTCTTGATAGTGTCAAGATCAGCGTATTGGAATATTATCCTCTTCTCGTATGCGTCCTTCGACTTGTATGAAGTAGCAAATGGCGGGTTTGTAATTATTACATCGAACTTCTTACCTTCTTCGAATAGAAGCTTTCTCAGCTCTTCCAACTCATTCCTTGTTGTCTTGTCTTCCCCTAGTTCGACTTGTATCTCTTTATCAAGAGTATTTGCACGGTAGATGTTACTTCCTCCGTCACCATGAAGATACATATTTATTCTAGCTATTCTTGCGATTTCTGGGTTACTATCTATTCCATAAAGATGTTTTGTGACAAGTTTGTTTACGAGTTCATCTGCATTGGGTGAGAGGATGGGGTTTGTCTTGATTTTATTAATTAATCCTGCCATTGCATCGATTAGAAAACCGCCGCTACCACAGCATCCATCAAGGGTTGTCTCTATTTCGCTTTTTCCTTCACTTGTTATAATCCGAATGTCGGCCATCTTTACTATGAGTTCAACAATAGCTCTTGGTGTGAAGTATGCTCCAAGTTTTTTTCCCCTTATTACTGCTGCTAAGAATACCTCAAACATCCTTCCGTTGAGGTCGGTATCGATCCCATAGAGGTCATAATCTTGAAGTAATTTTACTACGTCTTTAATAGTCGAAGGCTTGAGTTTGATTTTTTCACCTTCGTCAAAGATTGGTTTTTTTGCTTTTTTTTCTACCAAGTCTTCGAGGTCGCTTACAAGTTTCTGGAAGAGGACTGCATTCATTGGATTTGGAGTAACTGTAAGATTGGAGTCGATCCAGTAAGTATGAAAGTGAAGATCTTTCAAGCGAAGGCTCTTTCCAGCATCTAATATCTTGTGAAGATATTTATCCTCGTTCATCTTTAGGAAGATCAGTTTTGTAAACTCGTAAAATGCTTCAGTAGGAAGGAGCGATTCCCTCTTAAAAATTAGGTCATGACATTTTTGGAATACAACCTTAATTTCCTCGATTGGAGGTTTGATGAGTGTAATTATCTTATCTTCTGAAACGGGAGAGCTGATTGATTTCCAAACATTTGAGTTTAACTTCACTCGTAGATTTTCGAATTTTGGGTTTCCATCATGAAAATCTCCATGAACAAGAGTGGGAATAAGCGGAGCCTTTATGCTATCCCACTTGTAGAGTTCTGTCGATCCTCCATTTGTCAACATACAATAAAGAACTGGATTTTCGCCTTCGTATCTTTGGTTTAACCCTAAGGCATATCCTGTAACTTGGTAGAGGAATTTTCGGATCTTCTCCTTTGGATTCTTTGCGTCAATCACGACTCGTGGCTTGCCATTAACTAAAAGCACATAGTCAGGTCTATAGTTTTCCTTATTGCTTCCCCTTGCAACCACGATCTCGTCAAGTTTCTCTTTTGTCCTAATCTGGGAGTCAGTATAATCCAAGTCCTTTAAAAGACGAATTACAAAGAACTGCTCAACATCGCTTTCGTTTTTAAGAGTTGTGAGTTTACAGAATTTGTTTTTGGAGGACTTTGACTGATTAAGAGTCACTCATTTCATCCTCTTGACTTTCTTTGGATCTGTCTAGGTCTATCCCAGTAAGGGCTCTTACACTTAGGACATACCTTAGGGGGGCTCTTAGAGTTTTTCCTTGGTAACCATTCATGCCCGCATCGTTGGCAACGATTACCTGATAATTGAACTTTGCTCATATTCTATTAATAATAGACTTTTAATATATAAGTTTAATTCATATACCAAAAAGTATTTAAGACACAACTACCTAATAGTATATTACTAGAAGGTATATAGTGAGATAAAATGAAAACAATCACTCAAACCCTAGAACCCAGAGCAATAAAAGGATATGAGATTATCGCTAACCAAGAGATCACCCAACTAGACAAATCCACTTTCCTAGTTCCATCTCAAGCCAAGAACGTGAAATATAAGGTTGAGAACTTGGGTGACAATTGGGTGTGTGAATGCCCTGATTTTATGTGGAGAGCAGGCAAAATCAATGTGTGCAAGCATATCTATGCTGTTCAGTTTTGGCTAAAGCTGAGGGCACAGATGCAACCTAAGACCGTTAAAATCAAGACTCCAGAGGTCTACGAGTGTAAATTCTGTGGTTCAAACCAAATTATGAGATTTGGTAAGAAGACCAAGCAGTTCAAGCAACGCTACTACTGCAAATCCTGCAAGAAAACCTTCATCCCTGACACCATAACGAGGAAGATGTGGTTTAACCCCCAAGTCGTAACCATGACTCTAGACCTATACTACAAGGGCGTATCCCTTAGAGGCATCCAAGATCACCTAAATCAGATTTTCAATGTTCAGCTTAACAGCCACGCCACAATCCTAAACTGGATACGCAAGTATGAGAAACTGATCGGTGAATATGTTAAGACCTTGAAGCCTGAGCTTAGCGGTCAATGGAATGTTGACGAGATGAAGGTGAAGTTTAGCGGTAGTTGGAAGTGGCTCTGGAATGTAATGGATAGGGACACCCGTTATCTCCTAGCTTCTAATGTTACGGATAAGAGAGCGGTTGCAGACGCTAGACAAGCCTTCGCACTAGCAAAAGAAGTGGCAAAGGGGCAAAAACCTGAGAAAGTAATATCTGACGGTTTACACTCATACAAACAAGCCTTCAAAAAAGAGTTCTTCACCCTCAAAGCCCCAAGAACCGAACATATCAGCCACATCAGACTTTCAGGAGATATGAACAACAACATAGTAGAGAGGTTGAATGGAACAAAACGTGAAAGAGAAAAAGTTATGAGGGGTCTAAAAAAGACTGAAACACCGATAGTGCCAATGCAGGACATCTACTATAACCATGTCAGACCCCATCAAGGTCTTGGGGGAGAAACACCAGCAGAAAAAGCAGGGATATGTATAGAAGAGCAAAACAAATGGTTAGGACTAATAAAAAAAGCACGAACCAACTAGCATATGTCCACTTTTATTATCTTTCCATCCATTAAAGTAGCTTTGACTTTTGCATTAGAGTAATGTTTTACCCATTCTTTACCCATATCTTCTATATCATAAGGATATTCTTCCCTATCCGTTCCTAATTCTCCTGTTAGCAAGGTGATTTTTTCATCATCGATTTCGACTATTATTCCTTCAATTACTTCAACTTTCATAAAGTTTCACTGATTTAGTAATATAATATGCATTATAAAAACCTTCACTACAATATAATCATAAGTTCCGACCCTTTTTGACCGACCCGATTTGACCAACCCCGTCTTGACCAGAACCTCCTTCTTTGGCAAACTGTATATCCCTCTAATCTGATAATTTCTTTTCTTCAGTAGTTTTTACCTTGATAGTGGGTAAGAAGGATCTAACAAAGGAGATAGCTGCAGAATTAGATGTGCTCGATATTCATGTTATTTACCTAACCAAACGGGATCGACTATTATAGAGTTATTTTCGGAGAGCTATACTAATGTCACGTGATAGACTCTCCGAAACCTTTCCACTATTCTCCACCCGAGAGTGGAAGATACTGAAAGAATTTATTCTCTTTGCGAGCTCTGGACGCCCTATTTTGTATGTTGTCAGAGCTTAAAGCACACTGGCGAACAAGTTAACCTCTTTTTTACTGCCGACCCTTTTTAACCAACCCTAATTAACCATCCCCGACTTGACCAGAACTCTAATTAAATTCACTTTTTAAGAAGTTTTAAGGGTTATTCATAACTTGTTCATGCAATTTCGGAACCATTTTTAGCAGTAAAATTACTCCGAGCCCCCTCGGGCCCGCCACATTAACGGTGAATTTGTACTATTTTCTCATGTTTTTAGAGCCATTTGCTCGTCGGCTTTCTTAATGTTAGCGCAAACATCTTATGGTATGTTGAATAACTTCGTTTTATAACCGAAAAGCGCCCGAAGGGCTTGGAGATTAGGCATCCACCCACGCCCACTAATAAACTGATTTATTATAGTATAGAAATCTTCATAACTAAGAATCTTGGCAAGACCTTCAAGATGAACAACGCTTCGTCTCTCTTTTCCAATCCACAGAAAGAAAATCTTCCATTCCTCTCTTTTGATTTTTAAAATTTTAAAGACAGGTTGAAGAGTCGCTTGTTTATATAACCTCTCTTTTGTAATTTTCCCTTCTTCGATGGCAACCGCGAAACGATCAGGTAAAAGAAAAGCTAACACATCTACATGTGAAATGTTATGCAATTCTTTGTACTCCTGTAAGCCTTTCATTTTCTCAAGGTTCATGGTTTCAAATCCTAATAACCAAAATGCCTGAGATATGATACCGGCTCTATCTTCATCTGCGGTTATATTTTTCAGATCTTTAAGATTAGACATAAATTGTGATATTTCGCTGTTTCCCGTCACTTTTTTGCGAAGTTCAGCGATCCTTAGATTTGCTTCAGTCAGTTTTCCTCTGAAACCAGACAAAAGATGCTCTTGAACTTTGATTCTTGCCTCGGCTGTAGGATCATTTTGTAGCTGTCTCATCGTGTAAGTCTCTTCCATGTAACCTACGGGTAACTTTTGTGGCAGGAAGGTATCTTGGTCAATAGCCCAAATCGTCATCTCCTGCTCTTCTGGTTCCTGTTCCTCAAAATTATCCGGCCATCTTATTTTTTCTCGGAATACAAAAACATCTTCTTTTAGAAATTCTTCGGAATCTTCGCCAATTCTAAGAAAGAACACAACTACTTCAGGAAAAATTCTTTTCTCATCATCTACAAGATAAACATTTACTTCAAGGGGTTGAGACAATGGAAACAAGTCTTTCTTTTTAGAATAAATCTTATCGACAATGTCTCTATATTCTTTAATAAAAGCCTTGAACCATTCTTCTGGTTTCAAAACCTGTACCTCCTGCTAGATAATACAAAAAACAAAGTAGAATGTAAATCTAGTCTATGGTTCTCGTTTAACCTATAGCGAGCGGCCTTGTCCCTAAATTCTTGGGGTTGCGTGCATGTGCGCTCTTCTAATTAGTAAAGTATGACGAGATTAATATTATGAACGTTAACACTTAGTACATGGACATTAACTGTATTTTCAATGGTCGCCCCGCCACTTGGCGGGCTGCTACATAAAATTTACTAGTAAATTGGTGCCAAAATCCCTTCCTCGACTCTAGAGGTTGATGGGGGGACTTACACCTAACTAGGTACAAATATGGATGGATTTGGCAATCCGCCTGTGTTAACTGTTTTTTTCAACAGTTATTCTAAATACGACGGTGTTGTATAGTCAAATGTTAGGTGAAGTAATAATAAAACCTAATATATCCCATTTACTCGTTTTCTTATGTAGAAAAAATGATCCCGCCTGAACTAATTCAGTTTTTCACAGATATTGCTCCAATTGCGCAAATAATAGCTGCAGTTGGAATACTCATTGCAGCTGGTTTAGCATGGCGATCATCCCGGCAAACAACTGAAGCTATGAAAAAATGGAGCGAAACCATGATACTGCCTCGAATATTAGTCCGTCCAACCTCTAGGAAAGAACGAGAAATTCTGAAATCAAAATATGCCGTTGGTGTGATAATCGATAGTCCTGGAATTAGAGTTGAAAATGTTGGTTTAGGTCCAGCAATTAAAGGAAAAATATGGGTAAAATTGAGAAATGGAGAAAAGGAACAACTGTTAGACGAAACAGAATTAATGAGAGTAGGAGAAGAAAAATATACGTTTTTACGCATACCACAAGGGGTTTCATATTATTATCCTAGCTCAACCGCACCAAATCTCAAAGATATATTGGAAAAACATTTTGAAGGAAAAGATGATATGGAGTTGGAATTAGAATATTTTGATCTAGATGAGAAATTGTCATATCCTAGAGGAAAGGAAAAAGAAACACCATTAAAAATATCAATTATTCAAGAGGTTCCGGAAGGCAAGCCGATCGCTGACCGTGAAAATATTTTGGGAATTATTAAAGAAATTGATAATTCAATTGAATCAAAGAATTGGGATAAATGTCAATCACTAATAATTGAACTGCGGCAAATATGCTATAAAACTAGAACTGGACATATACCCGAACTCTTGGATGCACTTGATAAATATGTCAAAGAATTAGAATTATTTGAAAGCGAAAAGATACGTGAAGAATTAGCATTGATAATGAAATCCATTATCCAAAATGACAGAGAATTAGGAACTACCAAAACTATTGAAGATATAACTGAAAAGCTGATTGATGCAGCCGGAAAAATCGCATTATACGATAGGAAAACTGGCTTTAGTTATGCATTGCAATTTTTCAGTGAAACAGAAGACAGAAGATCAGTAAATATCATTATAGACGTACTTACAGAACTTGACGAGGGAACATTCAAGAACAAAGAAGACTTTATTCATTACGTACTTTTCAAATCTAATCTTGGAAGGAGACAAAGCGAATACATAAAAGAGAAATTAGTTGAACTCTCTAGTTTCAAGGATGAAGCTGTAAAATCTAGTGCTATACGATTGCTAGAAAAATGTAGGTAATCTACCACGCTAAACTCCATCAAACACTATTCCCGATAGAAAAATCAGCTGAGAACTGTGCGGGTCAGCTGACCGCGACCGTTTTAGACCACTTTAAACTCTCCTAGCGGCACTTAACGTTATACTTAAATTTTATCGCCTTCCATTTCTCGGTGAGGTCTCAGTTTGGGCATATCTATCGTAGCAGCTACCGAGGTAAATATTCAGAGGGCAGCTGAACTTGTAAAGAAGGGTTGCTTGGTTGTCTACCCAACCGAAACCGTCTATGGTTTGGGCTGCGACCCTTACAATGCTGTAGCCGTCAAGAGGCTGCTGGAAACCAAGCGCAGGGAAGAGAAGCCCATCCCCCTGCTTGTAAACAACCTCGCCCAAGCTGAGAAGTTAGCTGTATTCGGCGTTACATCTAGGCGTGTTGCTGATAGATTCTGGCCGGGTTCCCTGACCCTAATTCTCAGGCGTCAGGAGGGGGCCCCAACAGGTCTGGGGGGAGACCCTAACTTGATAGGGGTCAGAATTCCTGACCATAAAGGCGCTTTAAGGCTTATTGAGCTCTCTGGCGGGTGTTTGACTGGGACAAGCGCAAACCTCACCGGTAAGGTGTCTTCTACAACAGTGGAGGATGTGTTGAAGCAATTAGGTGGAAAGGTAGACCTGATACTTGACGGTGGAAGGGCCAGGCTGGGAGTGAGTTCAACAGTCTTAAACCTCTCAGATTTGAAACCAAAGATCCTGAGAGTTGGTTCAATAAATGTAGGGGAACTCTCCGACTTTCTGGGTGTCGATGTTGAAGGGGGCTAACGGCCAGTCGCCAATAGGGCCATTCCTTCCACTATGAGGTTCACCACCGCTTCTCGCATATCGGGGCCTCTGGCCTGAGCCTTAAGTGCTTGCGGTGAAATTTTGAAGAGGTCGATCAGGCTTTTGAGCTTCTTTTCAGAGTCTATCTCTAGGACTCCATCGTCAGGTGTTCCGCCAATTAAACGTTGAACAGTGGCAATGGTTTTCTCGGTATCTTTCTTATCCCCCGAGATTATGAGAACCGCTAGGTTTTTTGTCTGGGAGGTCAGGCCCACAATCTTGAATGCCTTGCCTATCTGCATTTGAGCCGAGGCAAACCTCAAAGCCTCTATGGCTATGCTTTTAGAAACGTTGTAGTCGCCTTGAAAGGCCTTCAGAGCGTTAAGCGCAGCGAACTCAAGATGTCTCCTGCTGGCTATCCTATCGGCGTCGAAGAGTTGAACCTCCGCCCCCTCTGACAGATGTTGAACAGTGGCTATAAGGGATTCCAAGTTTCGGATGTTGGCCTTCCTGAGACCTCTTATTGTAACATGGTTAAGAAGTTCTTCAGTCTTCAACTGTGAAATCTTGTGGGGCAGATGGCTCACCTTACTGCAAGGCTCTTGGTAGATAGTTTCGCCCAGAGGCGATATAAGGGGTTCTGAGGTGATAGGAAAGCTATTAAAGGTTGTAGAGAAAGTTTTGGTAGGAGCTAACCGGAATGAAGAGAAAGCTAATGGAGTATCTTGCCTGTGCTATGTGCAAATCACACCCCTTAAGTCTCCACGTATTTGAGGAGAAGGATGAGATCGTTGAGGGTCTGCTGGTCTGCTCTAACAGTGAATGTAGGATGTGGTATCCGATAGTAGAGGAGATACCTCACTGTCTCCCTCCAGAGTTGAGAGATGAGAAGGAGGACAAAGCCTTTCTCATGAAGTGGAAGGGTAAGATTCCCGCAGAGGTTCTGGAGAAGGGGCGACCGTTCAACCTTGCAGGAGAATAAGCTTAAAAATACTGGAACCATTCTTCTCCACGCAAAGGTTGCTCCGGTAGTCTAGCCCGGTTAAGGTTTTCACGACTAAGGATAGAGGCCTCTCGAGCCTCCGACCCGGGTTCAAATCCCGGCCGGAGCACCAACTTTTCCACACACACAAAACAAAAACATAAATTTTAAAATCTAAGTAATTAATATAAGTGGAAAAATGACTGAGAAAAGTTTTTCTTGGATGGATTTCGTTCCAGTAACCTTTACAAGCCTTCTTTTTATCTCACAAATCATCGTTGGCATTTATTTACTGTCTGATGTTTCGCAGATTGAAGTTTTAGCATATGTCGGAGTTGGGCTTTATGTTTTTTCAGGCATAGTTTTCGGTATGTTACCAGTTATGGAGTTTCGTAAAAAGGGTGGCGTGAAGAAAGGAGAAAGTTATATTCATACCAGTAAACTTGTTGATACTGGCATATATTCTATTGTCCGTCATCCACAGTATGTAACCTTTATACTGTGGGCAATTGCTGGTATGCTGCTTTTCCAGCACTGGATCATCATCATACTGGGTATTCCCATTATACCGTTGACATACATTGATTTAATCAAGGCAGATAGAGACGCGATTGAGAAGTTTGGAGATGACTATAAAACATATATGAAAAGAGTCCCAAGAGCAAACTTTTTGCTTAGTATCATACGACATCTACGACGTAGAAAGCATAGCTAGCTAAGCAAATTTCCGTTCATATGTAAGGTATCACCTGCAATCTCATGGATTAAACAGCCATATGTAATAGTTTAGGCTCATTGCGATGCTGACCCAAATTATGTATGGAATAAGCAGTAGGCCTGCTTTTCTGGAAATCTTGTAAAATTTTAGAATTGTCAATGCAATTGCAATCCAAAGTACAACTATTCCTATAAGCCCGTAAAATGGTGACTGCAACCCAAAGAATAGGTAAGACCATAACACATTGAGTGCAAATTGAATTCCAAATATTACTAGGGCGGTTTTTACCTTTTTATTTTCCAATCCTTTAATCCATATTAGATAAGCTGAAATACCCATCAATGCGAAAAGTGTTGTCCATACAGGAGCAAAAAGCCAGTTAGGAGGAGTAAAGAACGGTTTTTGCAGTAAAGCATACCATGTAGGAATCGAAGGCGTAGTAAATATTGAGCCAACTGCACCTACTAGTTCGCAAATAACTATGGCAACTACAAGTTTAGCAACATTATTGATATTCATAG
>Ga0265594_1002334_pt1 | contig 13721 bp, 13 predicted proteins | sample saktaG_11_FD_190147 | JGI IMG/M metagenome (GOLD analysis project Ga0265594, IMG submission 190147) | Saline water microbial communities from Sakinaw Lake, British Columbia, Canada - sak_2011_5_24_80m | ecosystem: Environmental > Aquatic > Non-marine Saline and Alkaline > Saline ... | reverse complement strand
TCGGTAAGCTGGCGATTAATCATACCCTGTGGATTTTCATTGTGGCTGTGGTTTTTGCTGTCGGCGGCGGAATTGTAGATCACTGGCTACCAACGAATACAGATTACGAAGAGCTTATGCCTCAGGACACACCGGCACTGATGGAGCTGAGGGAATTGCGTGAGATTGTCGGTACCGGGGGCACAATTCGTTTCATGGTAGAAGCTGATGACGTCACCAGACCGGAGATACTTAGCTGGATGAAAGAATATCAAGATGAGGCACTGTTATCATACTCTGAGCTCATTTCGACAAATAGTCCAGCAACACTTGTTAGTATAGCCGCTGGGGGAGTAATCCCTACCCAGCAGCAAATTGATGCGATACTAGCTAACACTCCAGCCAATTATTTAGGGCAGGTTCTCTCCAGTGACCACAGCATGGCAAGCATCTCGTTCAACATTAAGCATATTTCCCTGGGGAACATACATAGCTTGCTCCAGCAGTTGCAAGAAGAGACAATATCGCCAGCAGGTGTGCAGGTTTCTCCAGTTGGTAGCCTTGTTCTAGGGTCAAGCACAATGGATGCCGTGGTCGGCTCAAGATTGACCATGAATTTAATCTGCCTCGGTGCCGTCTTTCTTATCCTCCTGCTTGTTTACCGTCGTATAGATAACCCCATACTTGCCATTATTCCGGTTGGTGCAGTCATTGCTTGGTCTTCACTAGACATGTATCTGATTGGCATTCCACTTAACCCCCTTACCGCTATTCTAGGCGTTCTTGTCATCGGTATTTGCACCGAGTTCATGGTACTGCTCTTGGGGCGGTATGGCGAAGAGAAAAGACTGGGGTTACCGCCTCAAGATGCAATGGTAACGGCCATATCGAAGATAGGACGGGCCATCGTAACCACTGCGCTAACCACCCTGGGAGGCTTTGGCATCCTCATAGCATCCAACTTCGTAATGATTCGTGACTTCGGTATTGCCACCTTGCTTGGCGTATTCCTCTGCCTACTGATAACGATTACGGTGATGCCAGGGCTTATTGTATGGTACGACAACTGGAGAATAAGACGATCATCCAGGTAATTGAGGGGAACAATCATCAAGCAATCTATTGACGGCTGTGTTATTCTTTAAAAGAGAAGCATGAATGCTCTCCTTTTAAATCCTTTTCCGATGAGCCTGTTAAATATTCTTTGGGATATCAGGGCTTATATCGCTACATCAGCCGTTAATAGTGGTCATTACTAAAGAGAGTAACCTTTGGTTATTTAACAAAATGAGTGAATGTGACTAGCTTAGAACACACGGGCGGAATCGTGAGAAGATTTTGCAGATTACCTTTTCTTCCGCACTCAGGGACTTAGTCTGATACCCTTGTCTTTCCAGAGGATTGTGCCTTCGGCACTGACTCTCTGAATATATGACTCCCCAGATGCCCCGGCTCCCCAGCTAACGATGGCTCCACCTTGTCCATCGAATGATAATGAATAGTTCCTGGTATCTCCATTGATGACTCTTATTCCGCTACCCGGCCACACAAGCTTCCCAGCAGAGTCCAGCTTCTGCACAAGGATGCCCTTTTTACCGGTTCCCGCCTCATTGAAGCGGCAAGAGACAATCGCCTCTCCCTGCCCGTCAGCAACTATTTGGCGGAAGGCAAGGCTGGCATTACTTTTTACGTATAAGGTCTCCACTCCTCCGGGTTGCCAGCTCAATCTACCAGCGGCAGAAATTCTCTGCGCGTAAATGCTCGCAAGACCCTTGCGCAGGTCCTCCCAAATGACGATGGCTCCTTCTGAATCATTGCTCACTACGAGAGGGGTATGGGGAGAAGCTGTCTCAGCTACCTGGACAATCCTCAATGGAATGCCACCTCGCTGCCACAAGATATCGCCACCGGCGCCTACCCTTTATACGAATATATCCTGCAGAAACCATTCAGGCGAACCGCCGACAACCTTGCCCGATGGATACTGATGCCATGCTACGATAGCTCCTCCAGAACCATCGCTTGTGATACTGGGTTCTTCGATGACCGTGTTCCCAGGATTGGTGCTCAGAATAACGCCGTTATCGCCCCATGACACTTTGCCTATAGCATCTATTCTTTGAGCCATTATGCGCCAGGTATACGTGGCATTCGGTGGGTTTAGCCCAGCTTGAGACTCCATCTCTTCCCATGCAACGATTACCCCGCTGGCACCATCGCTAATCACTCGTAGTGTATTAGGCCAGTAAACTTTCCGCGGTATGCTGACTCCCTGCAGTCCCCAAGGGTAGTTTCCCTGAGAATCGATTCTCACCAGGACGAAAGACGTTTCATCATACTCGGTAACGTCGGCCCCGATAGTGTGGTCGAAAGCAATAATGGCGCCGCCGGTACCATCACTGATTAACTTGTCGAAAGACACGAAATCTCTGCGCCACAGGACATTCCCTTCAGAGCTTATCTTACTGACATACCTTGTGCTTCTGAATTGGTTTGGCGAAAGGTCCGGCCAGCCAACAATAGCACCTCCGGCACCGTCTCCTACAATGTCAAGAACAGGAAAGCTATTTGACTCACTCTGGGTGCTGCCAATTAATGTTCCCCTGTCTCCCCATAGCCCCTTCCCATTGGAGTCAATTCTCTGGACGTAGAAATCTCGCTTGCTTCCTTTAACGTCCTGATAAACAACTATGGCGCCACCAGAGCCATCATTGGTTGCCTTGGGAGTATACGTCGAGTCCGAATGCATGAACAGCGTGCAGCCGGGAGTTAGTAATAGAATTCCAAGCGCTACAGCTACCAAGACCAACAGTAGCCCCTTACGCCACGAGACAAATGCAGTCATGCTCCCATTCTAGTTCCCTTGCCACGCCGTTGACAAGTTTCTTGCCGCAAGAAGTTCATTTTCAACTTTCGAACTAGACCGGGAAGGGGATTGTCGATGTAGCTAGTTCTTGATGTATCTCAATTTGACTTTTTGTGACCTTGGAGTTGGTTATTGTCCGAATATATGACACCATGACTTAGGTTAAGGGTTTCATGTGCAGGGGGAATCGAGTTGTGTATAGTTTATTCCCACTAAATTCCAATGCCAAACGATAATCCTTATTTTATACGCCACATATTCCGGTTCTGTTCGGTTAAGTTGACAAACCATATAGTTCGGTGTTACGTTTTTAACGTAGTCTAATAATAGAATATAGATTTTATTTTCGTCGCCGACGAGATAAACAGAACTGAGCGACGAAGCAGTTCAAAGCGTGATGAACGTTTTGAGTTGTTTCGCCGCTTTTTTTGTCCTAAATATTGAGTTGGCATAAATCGAAAAGGAATAAAAGTTCCTATCGGAATAAGGGGGGGGGGTGTATTGAAATGAGAGTAGCGATAAAGGAAAAACCCACCAGAGCTTCACCAACTATCGCCAAATTAATCTCACATTTCGAGATGAGTAATTCCGCTGATGGCAAGAGTGAAAGCACCATCAGCTGGTATAACTATATACTGAAGCTTTTCTTACGATACTTAAAAGAAAACAGGTATTCTCATAGCATTGAAGAGTTCAACATTGAGAATGTCAGGGAATATACGTTATATCTTCGAAGCAGAAATAAGTTTGGTAAATACGCTAATACTCAAGTACAGCACACTGGCCTTTCTCCTCAGACCATACGGGGACATATTCGTGGCCTCAAAGCGTTATCCTCATGGTTGTATAGAGAAAAATACACTGATGAAAACAGGCTTTTAAATTTAAAGATCCCCAAGGCTCCGGTAAAACTAATAGAACCTCTAACTGATAGTGAGATAAATCAGATTACCTCCAGCATAAACCAGGACTCACCCACAGGATTTCGAAACAATGTAATTTTCGTAACCGCGCTTGATAATGGCCTCCGCGCATCTGAAATAACCAATATAAATCTTGGACAACTTGACCTCGAAAAAGGCTTTGTTAAAGTAATGGGGAAAGGGTCGAAGGAACGGATTGTCCCCATTGGTGACTACGTTAAGATGACACTGTGGACTTACATCAACAAAGTTAGACCCGAGCCAACCGTTACTGGTTGCGACAATCTGTTTTTATCAACAACTGGAGAGCCGATTACCGCAAACACTATTAAGCTTGTTTTCTCCAGATTAGCCAAGAATTCTGGCGTGAAACGTTTACATGCCCATTTATGCCGTCACACATTCGCTATTAACTATCTAATGAATGGTGGTGACATTTTCTCACTTCGTGAAATCCTCGGTCACACAACTTTGGACATGGTAAATCACTATCTCCATTTCACCAGGTCCCAGTTAACTGCCCAACACCATAAATTTTCCCCGATGGACAAGTTGCATAAGGAACAAACTGCTGTAAAGGAAAACAGCCAAATGCATTAAAGAGGAAATATATAAGGTCTATTTTATCAGTTCTTTAGGAGAGAAATGGCTACTGGTTTATTTGTTCAAATAGTGGTCAAGTCCTGTTCAGATGGTTGGCCAAATGAGCGTCAAATGGCGGTCAAATCGACTTCGTCTCGTTTAAATGTCCCGGGAACGTTCCGGGGAATTAAGGTATAAAAAGGAGGCCAAGGGAAAGAAATGGAAAAACTTCCGGCTAAGAAAAAGTTGACAGTGGTGAAACTATATTTATCCGGGTTATCCTACAACGAAATCAGTGTTAAGACCGGCGTCAGCAAGGGAGCTATCAGCGGTATTATCGCAGAGTTAAAAGGAGGAGGGTTTCCGGAGTTTGCCGACCTGGCTGACCAGGTAGAAGTGCTGAGAGAGCTGTCACTGGACCTGAAGCACTCGGGGCTGGCTCCGGGACAATGTGCCGTGGGGTTCGCCGTCCTGAAACGCATCCATGAGTGTAGTCTCGAGGTGACCGACATCGAGCGCTGGCCCGAGATATTAAAGTTAGCAGGGAGCGAGGATGCTGCCAAGGATTTCATCCAAAGAGTGTACCAAATTCAGGATTTTATGAATGGGAGCGGCCAGACTCTCGATGAAATCGGCGGCAAGATCGAGGAACTAGAAAACCAAGCAGCCGAACTCCAGCCTACATTGGATAAGGTGGATGAAAAGAAAAAGGAAATCGCCGAGCTTGAGAAGAGGCGGGGCGACCTTGCCCCGGTGGTCGATAACCTGGAGCAGAAGTATAGCACTCTCAACCCCATCGTCAAAGACCTGCAGGCACGGCAGGCTGACCTCTTGAAACAGATTAAGGAGGAAGAAACCATCACTGCATCTACCCAAGCGGCACTGGCTACGTGGAGCAAAGAGAACCAGAAACTGGCGAAGGCCGGGTTCTCCCTTGAAGAACTGGTCGCGTTCAACGACAAAGCCCGGGTTATTGCTGCGCATCACCATATCCCGGTGCCGGCTCTGCGGGAAAGGTTGCTTCACGAATTGGAGGTCCTGGATAAGGGGCTCGGGCTGGAGACTCTAGTTAAGTCCATGCAGGCTAGGTTGAAAGTAGAGGAAGAGGCGCTCACGTCAGTCAAGGATGAGCTAAAGGAGCTTAAGGTAACCAACGGAACTTTGACAGAGCAAAAGACAACACTGGAAGCTGGCATTACGGAAACCAGGGATAAAATTAGCCAGGAAATAGCAAAGATTGTCCCGGCAGCGAAAGAGATGCTTGACACATTCAATGGTGAACTGCAACGTGGAGGCGATGAGATACTGGGAACGATGCAGCATATCAAAGACCAGACCTTTGATATCGGCAAAGAAGTGGGCAGGTATGAAGGAATTGTAGGGGAAAACCAATGGCTGATGGACCTCCACTCCCTGGTGAAAGGAGAGGAGAGTCTCAATCCAACGCAGGTAAGGACTATTCTTCTGCTGGTGATGCGTGGGGCTCAGTTGTGGGCGAAGCTCAACACAACTAAAACTGGTCTGCCCTCAACCCTGCCAAGCACCGTTGAACTACTGGTCAAGGATCTGGAATTGTGGCGGGCATAATGATCAATAACGATACCCTGAAAGGCCTGCAGACCCATGTTGGAAACCTGGTCTCGGCTGCAGAGTCATTAGCTTCACTGCTTGAGGAAGAAGCAATTGGCCTGAAGCACCGGGACGAGGTAGCCCGGCTCTAGGTGTTACGCGCTGTCATTATGAGTCATATCGAGTCAGCAAGATGTGATGAGAACAGCTCTAGTTACAACTACTCCAAATGGGAGTTATTTCGTTGCCTGTCTGGATTAGGTACCAGATTGGCCGCAACGTCCAATAATGACAAGTTGTGGAACATCTCACAGAATCTTTTTGCTCCATCCGCTAATGGAGAGCCTCACTTCAATACAGTTCTGGTTCGTATTGGACCGGGAGGCGTACCTCAGGATGTCCACGTTGTCTCTGCGTCTAGCCAGACACGTAAGTCACGACAGAAGGAATTCAGAGTCATAGAAGAACTGCAAAAGAACCAAAACCTGTTATTGACCGAAGAGAACTTCTCCGAGTTGTTGGATAGACTGGCCGATAAAATCATCGAAGGGAAGTTGAGTCTACCCATTAGCCTACAGACAATCCTCCAGATTCAAAAATCTCGCCAGTAGTGACTTTGCCGTCAGAACAAAGATTGAGACCTCTCCCACGCATTAAACACCTGTTTGGTTCGTCAAACAGCTTATAAGCATAGTCCTCTTGTGCTCTTAGGTAACATTTCAAGTGATTGTGACCTCGACTCATTTTTAGGGGTAGGTCAATCCCCGTCTCGGCATTCTCGATATAACGGGAGCATTGTTTTGTCTCTAATCTTTGAGAATCTTGGGGAAGTGCTTACATAATTAATAAAATTATGGGGCCAGTAGACTTTGGCTATAGTCTACTTTGTTTACAGCCAGCCAGCGGTTCTTGATAATCGACTTCTTCTGACCATTTGTTTCCCCTTTTTGTCCTTTCAGACTAACATTGTAACTGGGCTCCTATTTCTGTGATTTCACAGGTTCTCTCTATACTTCGTAGAACAGAGATTACACGCTTTATTATCCGATACGTCCTGTGTAATTTCAGTATAGCGTATAATGGATAACGTATAGCTATTTTTCCAATTGTAAATTCTAATCGATCCCTTTGGTAGACCTGTTCGAATTTTCAACTTCAATTTTGGACTTAAACTTAACTTCATGGTGGTGAGATAACTACTTCCCAGCTTTCGACATTATTTGCTACAACTCTAATATAGTATTCGCCAGTACCAGCATCACTATATAGTGAACCGCTTGTGCCTTCAGGCTCTAACAGAAATTCCTCGAATATTATTGCTTCCCCTTTAGGATAAATATAGAGTTGAAAAGCTGCTAATTCAGGATATTCGGGGTAAGGGACATAAGACCAATTAGCAATCCATTCTTTTGTGTTTACGCTAAACGGTTCGCTTATCTTATCGGCAGTACCAGTGATTATAATAGGTTCAAATGTAGTGGCTTGTTCTGCTGGAGCACAAGATACCAATGGCAGTGATAATGCCATTAAACTAATAATTAGAATACAGACTGTGACTAGAAAAGGGCCTTTTTGTTTCCAATGTCGTGTAACCATGCGTTCTCCCTAATTGATTTGTTAGCTTTGATTCGTATTCTCTATCTTCTAGGCAACCTTTGTCAAAAAGGCCGTAAAAGAAAGGCAGATGCTTTCTGTGAAAGGAGTTCTTTATCTCTTGGGCGTGAAGAATGTAGTTACGACAATCGAGAGGGAGGTAGTGTTACCCCGACCCTCGCCAGAACGCACAGAATCGATTTCTGACTATAGAATTAGCCTAGCGGATAATCCCCAGCCCGACACCTTGTAGTGCTTGGCAGTCGGCGTAAAGTCATCCACTTGAGTCAGAGTCACCGCAGCTTTTTCGTATTTTCTTACCGTGTCCTGTAGAGTCCCTCGTATGTAGGCATCAGCTAGCGCCTCTGTTGAGCCAAAGGGGATACAATAGTATTTGGTTTCACCAGTAGATACGTCTTTCCCCACTTCTCCTACAACCTGTATCTCGAAGAGAAACTCACCCTGTTCCAATTTCCTTGCATTTTCTATGGTCCGTAAAACCCCCAGAATCCTCTCGTTGACGGCGTCGCACGTCAAGACTATGCTTAGGACAGCAGCGTAATTCAGGTCAGTAAGCAGCTCAATCGGTAACTTTCTATCACCTCTACCTATTACAAAAAACCCTATTACCCTATTTGGCTACAAATAGTGCCTTTGTCGATAAATTAGTCCCTTATCTGCAAACTCCGCAAACTCTTCAGGGTCTACCCATGCCGTATCGTAGGCCGAGACTTTTGCTGCTATTGCTTTGCTAAGAGCCATGGCTGGACCTCCTCCCCAAGCATTCAATACTAATAATAACACAAAATATTCTCTACGGGAATATTATCAATGAGCATATCCTCTATTATTTTGCTTGTGGAGAAGAAGAATCTAGTGGGAGTTCGTGTCCGACAGGCACGTAAAGCTGCTGAGCCCCCGATTACACAGTCGGACTTAATAGCTCGTTTGCAGTTACTGGATATGAACATAGATCAGTCTGGGTTATCAAAGATTGAGAATGGACAGAGGCCAGTAGCAGACATGGAAGTTGTTGCTCTAGCGAAGGCTCTAAAAGTAACCGAAGAGTGGTTATTAAAAGGAACAGAAAATCCCTCAGTCTAAGTAGTAAGTGTCGTGGGACCAAAAATCTTCCCTCATAAACGCACTCTTCAGGAGACTATGTGTATAGTCTCCTGCTTACAAATAGAATCTAAAAGGTAAATAAGGGAAGTCACGATTAGGTGTTTCATTCAATTCCACCTACGGGCAGTCAATCGAATTCAACCTCGATAAATAATACGACTTAGCCTTGGGCAACGGTGGTTGGTTACTCCTTTAAACTCACCACCAATTGTCTTCCCATGTCCCTCGCTTCTCTGATCAACCGCTGGTTACTTTTGACGTCCCGAGGGCCACTCGCATAACCGGTAACAATGAATCTCTTGTTTCCTGCTATATGGTTGAGGGAAGAAGAGTCAATAAACCGATTCAACGTCTGTATTGTGCCTTCAATGCCCACGCAGCCCTGCTCCTTCGTATCTTCCCTTATCCTCCGTGCCGCATAGGGTTTCAGTTCTCATCGTTCTTGCTTACTGTCGCTGCCTTTGAGATAATTCTTATCAGGACAATACACATCCTTACGAGTAGGCTATGGTAAATACACTTCTGGGGTTAAATACAGATGAACTGCGTGCGCTGGTGCAGGAGAATGGTGAACCAGCATACCGCGGCAACCAGCTATCAGAATGGGTCTACCAGCATAAGGCACGCACGTTTGAGGAGATGACCAACCTGTCTGATAAACTGCGCACATGGCTGAGCAAGAAATATGAAATTGGTTGCTCCAAAGCTCTCACTGTCCAGCACAGCCGGGATGGGACAATAAAGTTATTACTGGCGATGGGTGATGGTGCCAAAGTGGAAACTGTAGGCCTACCATATGCAGACCGTTTTAGTTGCTGTCTGTCTACACAGGTAGGCTGTCCGGTAGCTTGTGTTTTTTGTGCAACCGGACTGAGTGGTTATACCCGTAACCTCACGGCGGGAGAAATTGTTGAGCAAGTGCTAACAGTGGAAGAAGTATCGCGAAATCAGCAATTACAAATTGATGGCCACACTCGCTGCATTGACCATGTCACCTTCATGGGTATGGGGGAGCCACTGCTCAACTATGAGGCGACTCTGAAAGCGATACAACTGCTGAATAGCGAGTTAGGTATTTCCATGAGGCATCTAACCGTGAGTACGGTTGGTTTTGTTCCTGGTATCCGCAAGTTAGCGCAGGAGAAACTACCAATCACTTTAGCCGTTTCGCTACACGCTGCTACCGATGACCTGCGTCGACAACTCATTCCTGGGATGACCAAATGGGATGTTACTGAGATTGTGGATGCCTGTCGCGAATATTTCCAGCAAACCGGAAGACGAATAACATTTGAGTATTGCTTGCTTGGCGGAGTCAATGACGGGGCTGCTGAAGCACATGAATTGGTAAGGGTGCTGCACGGACTGAACTGCCATGTAAATTTAATTCCATATAACCCATCAACCGGGCTCGCTTTTTGCGCCCCCTTACGTAAACGCGTTCTAGCTTTTCGCGAAATCCTAGAGAGTGCAAATATCCAAGTTACGCAGCGGGTTCAGCGTGGTTCTGACATTGATGCTGCTTGTGGGCAATTGCGACAGCGGACGCCGTGAGCTGTATTTAGCCAGTCACCATTAAGCGACACCACTCACCAGTAAATCCAGAGTGGAACATTACCTTGGAGAACGAGAACAGCGTGGTTAATATATCTCGTATTTTATGGTGTGCTTAGGCATACTGCACATTTTGACGGATTGTTCAATTAAGAAACGTCAATAGACTATGGATATAGTCTTTCAGATGTATTAAAAAGCCTATGCCGGTTCAAGTCCAGCAACATGGGCGGTACTGTACGGTATGTAGAACCTTCGAGTTGGCTTTTTCACTAACCAAGTAGTTCGATACTTGGACATTAGACCGCTCAGGATAATTGGCGGTTCACATTAACTCTGACCCGCCTGGTAATCAGTAAGATCTCCTAACCCTTCATGTGCGTTTTGTCTTAATATATTAAGTGATTCTACCAATTGGGTAACATCGCGCTCGCCCATTGACACCATAACCTGGTCTACAATTTCTCTGGCTACCGGGACAGCCCGGGCCAACGCCTCCCTCCCTTCGTTGGTAAGTATGATATTGACTGACCTCTTATCCTTGTTATTACGTTCCGTCCTGACAAGGCCGTCCTGCTGCATTCTGTCGACAAGGGTGGTGATATTATGGCGTTCCCTAAGAGTCCAGCGGGCAATCTGGGAGGGGGTCATGCTTTCTTGATTAACGGCCAGTACCTCCAGCACCACGAACTTGGTTGTGGACAGGCCTGCTTTCTTATAAAAACAGGCGTCGGCATACTTCTGGACCGCGTCCGCCGTCTGCACGAAAAGCACGTAGGCATTAAGAACAGGGTCAGCCAAGGCTACTTCGATAAAGGTCTTACTTTTTTCTTTACTAACCATAGCCCAAGTTTATCACGAACGATACTGGTTATTAAAGCCGATTAGCTTCATCCTCCTCTTTAAAGGTTTGACAATTCGCATATTAAACATTAGTATATTTACGGCTAATGTAGTTCGTATATGAATATGTTGACTTACTTCCGGCTATTTTAAAATCAGGAGGGATCCTCTATGAATAAAAGCTATTGGGTACATAAATACCTATTCCTGTTTATAATGTTAATTACACTGCTGGCATTTCTCCCGGGGAATGCATCTGTACTCGCTCAGACAGGTTCTACCACTTATTATGTTGATGCTACCGGGGGTAATGATGGCAATAACGGCACTTCTCCCTCAAGCGCCTGGCAGTCTATCTTCAAGGTAAATAACTCCGAGTTTAACCCTGGAGATTCAATCCTATTCAAAAGGAGTGAAGTTTGGAGAGAGCGTTTGATAGTCTCTAGTTCAGGCAACTCGAATAATCCCATTATCTTTGGTGCTTATGGAACGGGGAATAAGCCTTTGATTCTCGGCTCAGTAGAAAGAAACGACGCAAGTGATTGGGTGAATGAAGGAGGCAATATTTGGTCCACTGTTGACCTAAAGGATGGAAACGAGCTACTAAGTAATCCGAGTTTTGATGAAGATACGGATGGATGGGTATTTTCAGTGGGTGGTATTGCAGATGCAAGCCTATATCGTGATACAGAGGTATACGATAGTGCACCGGCTGGCGTGAGAATCGACTGTGTTAACAGCGCTCAAGGAGACGGACAGTCCTGGCTGTATATTTTCTCGGGGGGGATACCCATTATAGAGAAAGAATGGTATGTGTTGTCATTCAAGGTAAAAGGCTCTTCCCAATTTGATGTTTATACAATTAATTTACTAAAAAATGGCGCTCCTCATGAGTATTACGCGATGAAGTCGAAGACCGTGCGGGGAAGTATCCAGATCAGCACCGAATGGAAAACGATCGAAGTGTATTTCTTGGCTAATGCGACCGCGGACGATGGACTGGTTCTTCTGGACCTGGTGAATCTACCAGCCGGGGAGTCGGTATACATTGACACATTGTCTTTCCAGAAATGCAGGAAGATTCCGCTATATGCCGATACCGGAAACCTTATCTTCAATAACGAAGAGTCTGTCGGCGTAAGGGTTGATTTCGAGGAAGAGCTTGATACCCAGGGCGAGTTCTGGTCTGACCCGGATACCAGGCATTTAAAATTATATTCAGCCGATAATCCGGCCAGTTATTATTCCGATATCGAATGTGCATTAGGGGATCATTCTACTCCCGTAATGTGTATCAGTGATAAAAGTTACGTGATAATTGAGGATTTAGATGTACGTTACGGCGGGGGACATGGAATAAGAATAGAAAATAACGCGAATAATGTGATAATCAGGAATTGTGACATTTCGTATATCGGTGGTTCGCTTATCTATTCTGCTGAGTATGCCGATTTTGACTTTGGACCTCGGACAGGTTTTCTAAGACTCGGGAATGGGATAGAAATCTGGGAAAACGCCCATGATTGTACCGTTGAAGGATGTAAATTTAGGGAAATATATGATGCGGCAATAACAAATCAGGGTGTGGAGCCCAATAATAACCAATACAACATTTACTATCGCAACAATCTCATCTGGAACTCTGAGTACTCCTTTGAAATCTGGGACAAACCGGAATCATCAAACATGAGTAATATCTATGTCGAGGGTAATGTATGTATTGGGGCCGGTTTCGGCTGGAGCCACAGGCAGAGGCCGGACCCTCATGGATGGCATTTGGCCCTCTGGGGTAACAAAGCAACTACGGATGATATTTATATTCGCAACAATGTCTTCTATGAAGCCGCGTTCAGTGCTCTCTATTACGACACCAGCATGAAGGAATACTATGGGCTTGTCCTGGATAATAATTACTATTATCAAGAGTCAGGGGAGATGCTTGCCCTTAAGTATGATACGAAATACACAATGGACCAATTCTCAAAATATCAAAGCCAAAAAGGTTACGACCTTCACTCCATTACCGTAGACAAAGAAGTAGTGTGGGAAGCAGCCAGAGCCATGACCCGTGCAGAGGATATTGCCCTCCTGAATGAACTATTCAGTCAAACTGACGAATTGGAAGCTACGAAAAATGAGGGGATAACCTTAGATGGAGCTGAGTATATCTCACAAAGTGAAGGGCTGCTCATGATTATAGGGATTGTAATCGGTATCGGGGCAATAATTACCGGAGTGATTATATATATCCGTAGAAAGAAAAGATAGCAAGGACTTCTTCTGCAGAATATTTTTTGACCCCAACTAGCTTATATCCTCAAGAACATTCGGTGAACGATAATGACCTTTAATGTGCTAAAGTGGACAGAAGTGTGACGCGGTCTATAAATTCAAGAGGTATGAGGACGCCAGCCTGGTATATATGGGCGTGAACAAGCATGAGGGCGAAGATATTGGCCTCTATGACACTGTATTAAGCTCTAGAGATTATATGGCAACATTTGAGAACCTAACGGAATAGGCATAAGCTGAGATAGCCAAGACATTTTTTTGTAAGCTGAAACAAAACACAGCATAGTTCCAGGGGGAGTTCGACTTCGATGGAGAATCAAATGTCTGACGTAACAGCCAAGGTAATATCACAAAAAGGGACTTGTGAAGCTGGGCATAAAGTCGGTGACAAGTTC
>Ga0265594_1002333_pt1 | contig 13721 bp, 15 predicted proteins | sample saktaG_11_FD_190147 | JGI IMG/M metagenome (GOLD analysis project Ga0265594, IMG submission 190147) | Saline water microbial communities from Sakinaw Lake, British Columbia, Canada - sak_2011_5_24_80m | ecosystem: Environmental > Aquatic > Non-marine Saline and Alkaline > Saline ... | reverse complement strand
TAATTTTTGTAGACATAAGGTTCTTTTGTTTACTGGTCCCGCTTTTTGCTGGGTTTGATTAATTTTTCATGTCTGTATTTTAACAGAAAATGGTTGGATTTAAAATGCGTTCACTATATAAATTATGTGCCATATTCGTCCGTCTGTACTTTTAAAATCTTGAATTGCAACTTTGTTAAAGTCACTATTGTTTGGCCAATAATGAACATAAGCTCCAGAGCCGTTGTCAAATGGTTTTCCAATAATTGTATTTGCACCGTGACTAAAATAACAACCAAGGATCGCTGTTGAAATTGGAGAAGACCATCCGTTATAAAAAAATCCTGGTTTGCTAAAGCGGTAGAAATGAACTGTAAGAGTGTAACCAAATTTTTGTGATTGGCTTCTTGCCCATGCAAAAAAATCTCTTGTCATCCTACTGACTTTTCCATCATAATCCCAATTTGAATGAACAACAGAATAAATATCATTACCTTTATTTTCTAGTACAACTGCAGAGTGGTATCCTTTATAGAATTTAAAATCATTCTGATTAGTAAATTCATCATTACTTGTTTGCATAATATCGCCAGGAATGACATCTGCTGAATTTACTTCAAAAGCATATTTAAGATATGCTTTACGATAACCAGCACCAACACCTACAGAACTATTACCAATTGAAGCATCTCGCAAAATTTGACCAACAAATGGTCTACACTCACCAACAAATTGTCCATTAGGATATTGGTTTGTTGCATTTACGATCTCTTGATTTACTGCTGGTAATGTTTGAGCAAATGTAATTTGTGAAAAAAAAGTAAATAAAATTAATACCACTACCGCCAAAATTGTTTTCAATACTTTCATCATGACACCTCCGTTAAATTTGTGTGAATTCATTTACACATTAATTAATAAAAACCTGCTACTTTGTTGCCTTGCTTAATCTTTTATCTATTTCTCACCTCCTATAAATTTAAATTTTGAATGTACTATTTTTATTTTATTTTATAAATTTAAACGAATTAATAATATTATTAATAATTATTTCCTCCTCTATTTGATTACCAAAATTGTCTATTTTTATTTCAAAATATTTTCCATCTTTTATGGTAATATAATCAATATGATTTGTTGTAATTTTGATAAAATTTTCTTGATTTTTACCTAACACTATTTCCTCTGTTTGTTTTTCTGTTACAAAAGTTCCGTCTCCGCTATGTATTTTTTCTTTATAGAAATTAAATGGTGGGTACTTTGAATCATAATCAAAAATATAAACAAATACATTACAACACGGAATTTCGTGGATACATTCTTTAGGTGATATAAAACCAATCCCTTTTCCTTCTAAACCGCCCTCTGAAAAACGCATATTTTGATCTTCGTTTTTAGTCCAATCTTTTGGATATTTTATTTCCCATCCATATTCCTCATTCCTATAAGTCTCCCAACCACTAGTATCAATTTCTCCGTTTATTACAACAGGTTCATTGTGGTTAATCAAAGTCTCCCAGCTTAAATTATTGTCTTTTTGGCTTAAAATCAATAAACCATAAGCCAGCCCAGCTGTAAACAAAGTCAAAGCGATTAAAATAATAATTGTGGATTTTTTAGAAAATGTTTTGTTCATAGGTTTATAAATTAAATTCTTAATCAAATTTCTATTTTAAATATACTTTAAAACAAGAATTTAAGCAAGAAATATTAATTTTTCTGTTTTCATGATTTCACCTCCTTGTTATTTTTTTGTTAATTATCAAAATATACATCTAAAAATTACCTTGAAAAACAATTCCTGTCAATTTTTTTATAACAAATTTTTCTAAACTAAGCTATAATAAAAAAAGATAAAAGTTAAAGATAACAATTATGAAAATCAAAAAAATCCAATCCAAAACCATCCTTACTAAAAGCAACATTCCAGGGGTTGATTATTGTATTAATCCTTATGTTGGATGTTCGCACGGATGTGTTTATTGCTACGCCAGTTTTATGAGACGATTTACAGGTCACGCTAATGAAGAATGGGGAAAGTTTATAGATATTAAAATAAATGCTCCTCAAGTTTTAGAAAAGGAAATGATTAAAAATCCTAAAAAAGGAATTGTTTTGTTAGGCAGTGTGACTGATGCTTACCAACCAATTGAAAGAAAATATAAACTCACAAGACAGGTATTAATCTAAATGTCTTTATTAAAAAATCGTGGAAAAAAGAATTAACAGGTATGGAAAATTTATATGGTATTCCTGGAACTTTAGGTGGTGCAATTCGTGGAAACGCTGGAGCATTTGGTTCACAAATTTCCGACTTTGTAGAATCAGTTACAATCTTAAATATTAAAAATTTAAAAATCTTAAATTTAAAAAAACAGAAATGTAATTTTAAATACCGTTCCAGTTTATTTAAACAAAATCATAATTTAATTATTGTTTCAGCAAAATTTAATTTAACAAAAGGTAATATAAAAAAATCTCAAAAACTGATAAATAAAATTTTACAACAACGAAACATATTACAAGATAATCAACCAAGCGCTGGTTGTATTTTTAAAAACATAAAAAATAAAAATTTTATTGAATTTACAAAGAATAATCCTGATTTAAAATTACCAAGACAGTTTTTATTAAATAAAGCAATTTCATCAGCATGTTTAATTGATCAATGTAATTTAAAAAACATTAAAATTAATAATGCGAAAGTTTCAGACAAACACGCAAATTTTATTATTAACACAGGAAATGCTAATGCAAAAGATGTTATTAAATTAATTAATTTAATAAAAACAAAAGTAAAAGATAAATTTCAAGTTCAATTGCAAGAAGAAATACAACGAGTTGAATCATGAATTTAAAAAATATGTAATAAAAAATTCATCTTCCTCTTTTGCTTTTTGTAGATTTACTAGCTAAATTATTTTAATTTTAAAAAGGACTAAATCTGTTTAGTCCTTTTTATTTGATTATTTTCAAAAATTTCTGTCAGTGGTTTTATTATTATTTAAACATTAACTCAATAAAATTTTTTCAACTTCTTCTTTTGCTTTTTGCAAATTTTCACTTGCTGATTTTTTTAATTCTTTTGCTTTTTCTAATCTACTTTTCACTTCTTTTGCAATCTCTTTTTGGATTTCTAAAGGAGGAATTGGGATTTTTAGATTTAGAATATCTTGACTGGATATATTTATTTGTATTCCGCCCGTTCCAATCCTTTCAAATTGCAATTTTGCAATCGCATTATTTAAAAAATTTTTTAAATAATATTTATCAATTTTTATATTTCGCAAAATAGCTATTCTTTGATTTAATAAACATTTTTCAATATTATTTTGAACTACACCAACATTTCCTATTGTGCCAGACATCCCAAAAACTAAATCACCTGCTAAAAGTTGAGCTTGTTTATTTTTATTAAAAATATTTTCAGAAATATATTTTAAATTTTTAAAAAATATATCATCACTAATATTTTGAATTCTTATCAGCGGCACACCTTCCTTAACATAGCTTTTAGTGTCAATTATTGCCCCTGTTGTTAAATTAGCGATTTCTTTTATTTTTTGCAATTCATATTTTCCATTTTTCAAAGCTTTCTCAATCATCTTATATTTTTTCTGATGAAATTCTGCGTCAATTCTATTATTTTCCAACTCGTTAGAATAAACAATAAAGCACATTTTTTCTTTAATCTCGGACATTTTAATTCCTAACTTTTCTAAAACAAAATCGTCAATTCCATCAATCATTTTTTTTGCTTTTTCTTCATTCTGTTTTTTAAGATTATAGGCATTATCCATTAAATCAACGATTTGTTTTTGTATTTCTTTAGGCGGAATTGGGATTTTTAAATTTGAAATTCTTTCAAGTGAAAGTTTTGGAACTCCAACAACTAACAATTCTCTATCAATCTGTTTTTTAGAAATTTTAGAATCTAAAATATACATTAAATATTTTTGCTCTATTTTATCTATGTTTATGTTTGTAATTTTTCCAGCATTTTCAGTTAATGATTTGTTATTTAATTCTTCTGGAATTATACCGACTAATCCGATTGTTCCAGCGTTTGAAATATAAATATCTTTTGTTGAAATTGTATAATTTTTAATTTTATCAAAAACTTCTTTTGAAATATATTTTAAATTATTCAAATTGATTGAATTTTGATTAAAATCCGTAACTCTCAAATATGGATAATCTGTTTTTTTATCTGAAAATGTTTCGCCTAATGGAATTCTTTTACCACCTTTTATTTTTGCAACTTCTCCTAATTCTTTAATTTCCATTTTGCTACTTTTTAATTTTTTCTCCACTATTTGAAACTCTTGACAAGGGAATATAATTATAAAGTTCATTTTCTTTTGGGAAAAAATTCTTTTTATTAATTTCTTACTCAACTTTTTTTGGATTTCTTTCTTTTTTAATTTGAGTTTTTGTTGCTTTTCTTTTTTGCATATTTTTTAAATTTACTTTTTCAAATATTTTTTAAATTTATAAAAATTATGAGTTAGATAAATCAGCAAGTGCCTTTATGTGTATATATGATATTGCCATAAAAATACCAACATCGCTAGCTTCTTTGCTTGGACTATTCGAAACCACGCCTATAACTTTTTTGGGTTCGTTTTTAAGTGTTACTGGGGCTCCACTAAAACCACCTGCTATGCTTCCAGATATTTGAAACTCTTTTCTACCAAATTCGTTCTCTCGATTACACATACTAACAATACCCTCTGAATAACTTGGGTCATGCTTAGCATTTAATAAAACATTTCCTAAAGGATAACCAGCATACATAACATTATTTGAAACAACAGGATCATTATCCGACAGTAATAATCCGTTATCAAATTCTGTTTTGATCATATTATCAAACATTTCTTGTGGCATTTGGGCATTTTTTCTAAATCTTAAAACAGCTAAGTCATGAACAAAATCGATATTATCTATAGAGACAGGTTGATAGTTCGCCTCTTTTCCTACTACTAACATTCCGGCAAGTTCTACTGGTAAATTTATTAGGTGTTGAACTACATGTGCACAAGTTACTATAATGTTAAAATCTTTTAATAAAAAAGCTGTGCCTCTTATTTCCAATTGTGGCGGAATAAATCCTTGCTGTTGTGGATCAAATCGAGGTTTAATAATTCCAAAAGCTCTTACAGCTTTTGGAATAGGAATATTATTTTCGTTTGTGATTTCTTGTGTCATATTTTTTTAAATTTAATTATTTTTTTAGAATTACATATTTAATTAATTATTTTTTTATATTTTATTTTCAAAATTTTTCTCTATGGTCATATTTGCACAATATCTGACAATTTTTTCTAATACAAAAGTGGGTTAATACTATTTTAACAACTCATATTCGAATAATTTTGAAGTGATATATTTTGCATAATATACCTTCAACTTCTTTTTAAGGTTCTCCAATTCACCATTAAGTGTTGGATGATCATAAACTATTTTATTATTTTCATCTTTATATGATGTATTTAATTCTATTTCAATTTGGTAAGGACCATATTTTAATTTTTTATTATAATTTTTTATTTCCTTTGATTTTGCTTCAGCCAAAACCCTTTCCCAAATCTTGATTAATTCTCTCTCATTGCTATTTAATTTAAATTTTTTAAGTTGTTCGCTTGACAATGTGTTATTGTCAAAACATAACTCATTTTTATAGAATATTTTGTCACTTCCTGTAAAAGAGATGCATTTATTATATCGAGATAGACATGTAAAAATAAAACATGATTTCAAAAAGATTTTATCTTTTTTATACCTATCACCACCATCCGAAGTGGTTGCAATAATTCCATTTTCATACCATTTATCTTCTATTGGGTATTTACCTGCAACAAAAAGTGGCAGTTTTTCAAGATAGTTATCTCTTCTTAAATAAAAACCATTACCATTAAATATCGGCAATCTAGTAAAATTAACTTTTAATCTTGGATTTTCAAACATAAAAGATTGAACTATCATATATCCTAAAATATTTTTATTATTAATAGGTTTTATTCTTGTGCCTGTTTTTTTATCATATTCATAACCATTTGCTTGTGAAATAATTCCTTTTTTATCAGTATCAAAACTTCTCTTATCATATAATTTGCTTGGTAAATTATATACCTTTTTTAATTTAAGATTACTTAAAAAAATAATTTCATTGTTATCTTGTTTTCGTATTTTTTTATCATCTATTATATCATAAATTTTAAAATCAAAAACTTCTTGCTTATTATTTTTATTATTCCATAAGACACAAGACAAAGCTGATGCCCCAGCGTGAAAATGTTTACGATTAAATATAAAACCTTTTTTAAATTTTTTATTTATTAAATCTTGTGTTTTAAAATATTTTACAGGAGAAAACAAAATGTAACTATCTGTCTCATGTCGTAAATATTTTTCAAAACCAGACCAAATAAATAGATTAGCCAAATCATTTTTTGCTACACCTTTAACTTTTTGTTTCATTTCTTGTGCTATAAAACTTTTTTTCCAATTAGCTCCTCTTTTTGTTCTAGCTTCATTTGTTTGAATAGCTCCAGCTTCCGCATATGGTGGGTTTTCAAACAAAATTACTGTGCATTTTGGATTATCAATATATTGTTTAATAATTTCATTATTTACAAAATCTTCACTTAATGCATCCGCATTTGCTACAAATCCAGCAGAAAATTTTACATTATCATCAGTTGGTGGAATAATATGACGAACTAGTCCATTAAATCGTTCTAACAAAACTTTGTATTCATAATATTCATAAGTGCTGACAATAGTATGCAACAATTCTTCTTGAGAAAGTTCTGACTCTAAACTTCCAGTTCCCGCACAGCGATCCAAAATAATATAATCGTTACCTTTTGGAACAAGTTTGATTGCCTTACGAACAAGCTCTACAGATTTTTTTGCATAAGCAGGTGGAGTAAAAAATGCACCGAGTTCTTTCTTTATCAAATTATCATTCAGTTTATCCATCAAATATTTAAATTTGATATTCGTTTTTTCTTTGAACGGCAAAATGTAATCTTTAAACTTTATTGGTCTGCGAATTTCACCGCCATCTCTGTCATCAAGGAAATCACCTTTCTTTGCGGTTGTATTTTCTCGATAATATTTTTCTGCCCATCCAACAATACAATCTTCGTTAATTTTTATTTTGGTAAAATTATTTTCTTTTAATAATTTTAAAACCTTATCCGCGCCGACATCTGTTAAATAATCAATTTCTATCGGCTGTTTTTTAATTGTAAAACCATCATTATTTTTACTAGCTCCACCATAATAAATTTTATGGATTTCATCAAAATAATCTCCACTATCAAAAACATAAATTTTACGTTGATTCAAAGAAACGAGCAGAATATTTTTTGGTACTGGATGACCAGTAATTCTTAACCTTGAAAGATATTTAACCGCCTGAAAAAGTACTTGTTGTGTATTATTAATATTTAACTTAAATTCAAAAATATTTCCATTATAAACACCGTCCGTATTAACAATTAATACATGATTTTCGTCAATATTTATTCCAAAATTATCAAAAAAATGTAATTGACCCTCCTTCTCAATGGCAAATGTTTTGTTTTCTGTATTCATAAAATTTAATTAATTTATTATATTTATTACCGCTTTTACCTAATCTTAAAATCGGATTCTGAAAATCTTTGTCATTTCGTAAATCAAGTTCACGATTAAATTCAAAAAAATCTACCTATTTATTCCAATAAAAGGGCTGACTTCTCCCCAATAAAGCGGGGTCTTGCCATCCCACTTTTCTATCCAGCGCAATTCCACAACTTGCGGATTAACTCTTAAAGCCTGGGCTTCAATTTGAATAGCTTGCGCCTTGCCTCCAGCTTCAACGATTTTTTGTTCAGCTTCTATTTCTATTCTTTCTAAATCACGGTCTGCTTTAAGTTTAAGCTGTTCAGCTTTTACTTTAGATTCAATTGCTTCATTAAAGGCATTAGAAAAACTAAAATCAATAATATTAAATTCATCAACAACAATAGAACTGCCAGACAATCTTTCAAATAAATTTAATTTAATCTGCTCTTTAACTTCTTCTCTTTTAGTAATTAATTCTTCAGCTGTAAACTTTGCAGTAACTGATTTGACCGCTTCTTGAATTGAAGGCGCAATAATGCGCGTGTTATAATTTTTACCAACTTCTTGCCAAATTTTATTTACTCCATTTGGATCCAAATGATAATTTAACGCAATTTTGGAAGTAACGATTTGCAAATCTTTAGAAGAAGCGCTGGCTGGAACTTCATCTTTTTGGATTTTAACATCCATTTTTACAATCTTGTGAATTAAAGGGATTTTAAAATAAAGACCTTCGTCAAAAATTTTATCTTTTACTGCGCCAAATTGCAAAAGAATACCGCGCTCACCAGCGCCAATTGTGCCAACACTGCCAAAAATTATTACTAAAGCAATAATGGCAACTACAATATATAACCCAAATTTACCAGACTTCTTTTTTAATTCCTCCATTTTTTGATCTATAATTTGCATATTTTTTTGTTCTGTTAAATAATCTAAAAACTTTAGAATTCAGCTTTACAGATTTTTACAGAATAAATTAATTATTATGTTTTTATCTTACTATTTAAAATTAAAACAGTCAATTTCAGTTCAAACATCTTACCCCTGCCATAAAACCCAAAACAAAAAAACACAAACCAATGACTGCAGAGATGGAAGACCACGACCTAAAAAACACGAATTTGCTTTTAGAGGTTTAATTTAATTAAATGCGGAGTTTGTGGAAGCAATATCTCTGGTATTTTTGTTAAAGCTAAAAACAATCAGCGTTGAACAGATGTAGAGTGAAAATGGAAAATTTGGTTAAATTAAAAATAGCACCAGAGAATACTGATGGCTCACTTTTGAGTGATGATGAATTTATTTTTCAGAAAAAAGATATTTTAGTAGAGGAGAAAACAATCAAAGAAAAAATTGGAGACACTGACCAGAGTAAACAAAATTGGTTTGATAATTGTGTTGATTATTTTAATTTTACTTGCAAATTAAAAAAGAGGTTTAAAATTGCCAGTCCTGAACAGAAGCGGGAGATATTTAAGTTCGTTTGCTACAATCCCATTATAACCAACAAAATTTTGCTAACTGAACAGCAAAACCCTAATAATCTTATTATTCAGTTCAAAGAGGACAACCCTGTCATTATAACCAAAGATTTTGCCTTAAGTCAGCAAAAAAAACCTGCTTTAGACAGGATTTCTTCGGAATGGCGGACCGTACGGGACTTGAACCCGTGATCTCTGCCGTGACAGGGCAGCGTGATAACCACTACACCAACGGTCCAAAAATCAAAATTTAGCTTAACAAAAAAATAATTTTTTAGCAAGATAAAAATTTTCACAAAATCAGATAGAAATATTTTTTTCAAAAACCTTTGCTCGCTAAAATTGCTAGGATTTTGCAAAGCAAAAAATTTTAGTGAGCTAGAGCAAATTTTTCGCAGGAAAAAATTTGCGTGTTTTTGAAAAAAATATCTCTATCCTTACAAATCATTTTCCAAAACCTTCCCAACCTCAAACAAAATTTCTTCTTTTCCCCAAGACCCAATTAACTGTGCGCCAATTGGCAAATTACCTTGCCTACCGCTAGACAGGTTTTTTGTTTTTCCGCACGGAATTGAAATCGCTGGCAAACCAGCAACATTTACTGGAACTGTAAAAATATCTTGCAAATACATTTGCAAAGGATCTGCTGTTTTTTCTCCTAATTTAAATGCGGGAGTCGGCGTGGTTGGTGTGATTAATAAATCTATTTTATCTTGCGAAAAAACTTTTTCAAAATCTTGTTTTATTAAAGTCCTAACTTTTTGCGCTTTTTTATAATACGCGTCAAAATATCCAGCTGACAAAGCATAAGTTCCTAACATAATTCTTCGTTTAACTTCGTCACCAAAATATTTTGCCCGAGTTTTAGAATAAACTTCAAATATACTTTTGACTTTTGATTTTTGATTTTTGATTTTTGATTTTCCGTATCTAATTCCGTCAAACCGCGCTAAATTTGCTGGAGCTTCTGACGGCTGAATAATATAATAAACAGCAAGCGCGTATTCTGTATTTGGCAAACTTACTGAAATAATTTCAGCGCCTAATTTTTCACATTTTTTAATTACATTTTTTACAGCGGTTTCAACTTCTTTATCTAAGCCGGAGACCTGCCCACCGTAGCCTTGGCGGAGGTGGGTAAAATACTCTTTAGGCACCCCAATTTTAAGATTTTTTAAATCTTTTTTGGAAATTGGAAATTGAAATTTATTTGGAAATTGTTTCTTGGAAATTGGAAATTCTAGACTCGTAGAATCTAATAAATCTCTTCCTTTTATAAAATTAAAAACAATTTCCGCATCTTCCACACTTTTAGAAATTATTCCAATTTGATCTAAGGACGACGCATCTGCGATTAATCCAAATCTAGAAATTGCTCCATAAGTTGGTTTAAACCCAACTGTTCCGCAAAAAGCAGAAGGCTGACGAACTGACCCGCCAGTATCACTTGCAATTGAATAAACTGATAAATCTGCTGAAACTGCCGCAGCTGAGCCACTTGAAGTTCCGCCTGGCACACGAGTTAAATTATATGGATTTTTAGTTGCGCCAAAACCAGAATTTTCACCAGAACCTCCCATTGCAAATTCATCACAATTATTTTTTCCTAAAATTACAATTCCTTGTTGTTTTAATTTTTTTACAACAGTTGCGTCGTAGGGAGCAATATAATTTTCTAAAATTTTTGAACCAGCTGTTGTTTGAATTCCTTTTGTCATTATTAAATCTTTAATTGATGCTGGAATTCCAGCTAGCATTGAAATTTCTTTTTTATTTAAAATTTCTTTATCAATTTTTTGAGCTTGTTCTAATGCTTGTTTTTCAGTAATTGTAATAAAAGCGTTTAAGATTGGATTTTTATTTTTTATTCTACTTAAATAATCTTGAGTTAGCTCAGTTGCTGAAATTTCTTTATTAATTAATTTTTCGTGTAGTTGTTTTATCATAAAATTTTCTTAACTTTCACCTGTTCTTTTTCAACTTCTGGCGCCATTTTAATCAAATCTCCTGATTCATAATTCATAATTCCTAATTCATTTTTGTCTTCCCTCCAAACATTTTCCAAATTTCTTATTCCCCCGTCTGCTGTTTTAATTCCGTCAGTATTTACTTCTTGCAACTTTTCAACATAATTTAAAATACTACCAAGTTGTTTTTGGTATTTTTCTATTTCTTGCTCTGATAAATCTAATCGCGCAAGTTTTGCAATATGTTTAACTTCTTTTTTACTTATCATTTTTTTTCTGGTAGTCATCCTGAGCGACCTTTTAAGATTTTTTTAGGAGCCGAAGGATCTAATTTTCAATAATTATTTTTAATAAAATACAAATTAACACATTTATTTTAGCAGGTTAAATTAAATTTGACAAAAAAATTAAATAATGTAAGCCAGAAAAGTAAAATAATTCATTAAACATTAATTAAATAAATTGGAGGAAGCAAGATGAAAAAATTAGTTGTTTTATTCAGTGTAGTTTTTTTGGTTTTATTTTTTGTGTTTGATGTGAGTGCACAAACAATTTATACTTCCACTAAACAAAAAAAAGATTAAAACACCACAAGGGACAGAGTCAGTTGATAAAAATTCCGTGATAAAAATTTAGAAAAAATGCCGAAACTGTCAAAAATAAAAAATGATGGCGAATTCCATTTTAAAGAATATAAAAATGGGAAATGGAAAACAGTAAAAAACAACACTTTAAAAATTTACGACTTGGATTTAAATGTCGTAAAAATAATTTTCCCAAAAAAAGAAAAAATTAAAGTCTTTGGAGAAATAGAAAGTAAAGGCATTAAACTTTATTATCTTGGATCAGAAAAATATATTAAAAAAACTGATCTAAAATAATTTTCTGAACAACAGGCAACCAAATCCAGGTGAATTTCAACATCTGGGTTTTTTATTTTCAAAATTTTTAATAAATTTTCTAATTCATAATTCTTGATTCATAATTCACCTGTCCGCCGTAGTCCAGTAGTGCCGCTAAGGGCGAAAGCAAATAATTCTCTTTTTTTATTTTCTGTGTTATAATAAATTTACCCCGTGAAATGCAAAGCAATCCCGAATTGCACGGGATTATTTCACAGGGTAAAGCAAAAAATTAATTAATAAGTAATCCACAGGTCAGCAATAAAATGCGGATTGCTCCACCCCGTCAAATAATTCCAAGTTACTCGGAATTCCAGCAAAGCTGGATTTGACAGGGTAAAGGAAAAGCAAAATTATGAAAAACACACAAACAAGCTCTGCTTCAGATGAAATTAAAAAAATGTATTCTGAAGATGTTGAGCAAGATATTGTAAACGAAGTTGCGGAAGCCACTTCAACACCAATCAAGGTTCGTAAAAACAAAAAATCAAAAGGTCACAAAATCTTTTTAAATTTAATTCTAATTGTAATTTTAGTTTTAGTAATTTTATTTGTAATTTCTAAAATAACTAACTGGGATGTTTTAGGAATTTCTAAAATTAATTTATTTGGATCAAACAATGATACAAAAATTGAAGAAGTTGTAAAAGCAAGTGATTGGCAAGCTGTATTTTTATCAAACGGACAAGTTTATTTTGGCAAACTTGAAAATATAAATAGTAGCTACCCAACTTTAGAAGATGTTTATTATCTTCAAGTTCAAGATGTGCCAATTCAACCTGCTGAAGCTGAAACAGATGAACAAGGCGTTCAATCAGCTGCGCCAGCAACTCAACAACAAATGATTTTAGTTAAATTTGGCACAGAACTTCACCGTCCAATGGATAAAATGTTTTTAAATAAAGACCACATTTTATTTTTTGAAGATTTAAGAGAAGATTCAAATGTTGTGTCTGCAATTGAAAATTATAAAAATCCAACTGAAGCTCCAGCAGTTGCTGAATAAAAAATAAACCCACTAACTAAAAACAAAAAAACTTCGTCAATAAAATATTTAAGATGAGGTTTTTTTATTGTTAAAATCTAATTTTTCTGATAAAATCTATTTATGACTAAAAAAATAAAACAGCTTTATAAAAAGACTTTTACTTGTCAAATTGATAAAATAGAAAAATTAAAAGGCGATGGTTCAGATCGTGCGATTTTTCGTTTGTTTTCAAAAAACAAAAGTGTGATTGGAATACACGGCAAAAACACCAAAGAAAATGAATCTTTTATTTATTTAACAAATCATTTTGAAAAATTTAATTTACCAGTGCCAAAAATTTTAGCTAAAGATTTAGAAAATAAAATTTATTTAGAACAGGATTTAGGATTTGAAACATTATTTAAGTGGATGAAAAATAAAAGAAATATGAAAGATGAAAAATTAACACCAGAAGTTAAAAAAATGTATGAAAAAGTTTTAAGTTATTTGCCAAAATTTCAAATTTTAGCTGGTCAAAAAGTAGATTTTTCTGTGTGCTACCAACACATTAATTTTGGCAGAGAATCAATGATGTGGGATTTGCATTATTTTAAACAAAATTTTTTAAATATTTTTTATAAAAATAAAATTGATAATTTAGCTTTAGAAAAAGATTTTCAAAAATTAGTTAAATATTTATTAAACACGCCTGATGAATATTTTTTGTATCGTGATTTTCAGTCAAGAAATATAATGATAAAAAACAACAAACCGTATTTTATTGATTACCAATCAGGCAGAC
>Ga0265594_1002331_pt1 | contig 13728 bp, 14 predicted proteins | sample saktaG_11_FD_190147 | JGI IMG/M metagenome (GOLD analysis project Ga0265594, IMG submission 190147) | Saline water microbial communities from Sakinaw Lake, British Columbia, Canada - sak_2011_5_24_80m | ecosystem: Environmental > Aquatic > Non-marine Saline and Alkaline > Saline ... | reverse complement strand
TTTAGAAGGGAAATTATTCTGCCACTAGAAGTTGATAGCTCTAGAGCTAACGCTAAGATGGAAAAAGGAGTTTTGATTATAAAAATACCGATAATTGAAGAAAGAAAAAAGAAGACGAAGATTTCTATAGAGTAGAACTAAAAACCCGAGGAAAGACCTCGGGTTTTTTGTTTGTGTGCCGAGGGCGGGAGTCGAACCCGCAATCCTTGCAGAACGTGGGCCTAAACCACGCGCGTATTCCATTTCCGCCACCTCGGCATATGATTATTTAACCCCATTAGAAGTTGCTTTTAAAGCTATTATAACTTATTTCTTTGAAAAATACAATAATTGATGGTTGCTTCTAACGGGGCAGGCATTTTTAAACAAAAAATCAACCCGCCTAGGGCAGGTTGATCTTGTAATCAAAAGATTTCTTTTATATTCCAGCGATTGTTCCAACTAATCCTACTAATCCTTTTGCTAGAATTGCTACTAAAACACCGATTAAAGCGTATAGTACAAACTGTCTAGCTGTCTTTACTTTATCAGCGTCTCCTTGAGCTGTTACGAAGTTGAAGGCAGCAATTATAATTGCTATAGTAGCTACTATCAATAAAATAGCAAAGAGCCAATTAGTAACGTTATCAAGTACTGTCATTACATTAAGTTCTGGTGCTGTAGTGCCTTCATAGGTAGTACTGTTTCCACCAAATACTCCTCCAAGAACATCACCTAACCAATTTGCAGAAGCTACTGTTGGGACAGCTAGTAATGCTACTAATAATACGCTACTCAATAAAACTTTTTTCATTTTTTTAATAAGTTAACTTATTTTAATCGACCTTTTATTAATTTATGGTTTTTTTATTCCGATTATCTCAGCGAACAAAGCGGTCAATCCTTTAGCTGATGTAATAACAAGTAATCCAATCAGAGACCAGAGAACTATCTTTTTTGCTTTTAATATCTTTTCTGGTTCTCCTTGGGCTGTTATGAAGAAGAATCCAGCAACCAAAATCATTATTGGTGTTATCAGCCAAGCCATCAAGAAAACAAAATCAATAACTTTGTCTATCAATTGTGGAAGAGTCTTAATATTTGGATCTAATGGGTTTTCGATTTCAATCGTTTCAGCAAAAACAAGAGCTGGCGCAAGAATAACACTTAATATTAACAAACTTATTATTCTATTCTTCATATGTTTATTTTACTACTTTATGAAAATAAGACCATAATGATATTTGCCAGCATTAAATTCTTTTTCAAACTTAACACCTTGGTCAGTCGCTAATCTAATAACCTCTTCTTTAGAAATACGTCCTTCTTCTGGTCCTTGAGTGGCTTTCGTTAACCAATCAATTATTATTAGTTTTCCACTGTTTTTTAAAATTCTTATTGCTTCTAATATTATAGCACTTTTATTATCTACCTGAAATAGAACATTGGGGATAAATACCATATCAACAGAATTACCTCCTATTGTTGATCCTCTTACTGGCTCTAGATCGGTCTTAATGATTTTAATATTATTAAGGTTTTCTAGGCGAGCGGTGCTTTTTAAAACAGAGAGGGGACTTTCCATAAGATCTATTCCATAAACAAGACCTTCATCAATTCTTCTGGCTATAGGTATTGTAAAGCCACCAGAACCACAGCCGAAATCAGCGATAATCATATTCCCTTTTATGTCAAGTTCATCTAATATTTTATCTGGATTGAGAAACATACTATATTGAGGCAGCGGAGGCAACGTTGTCTCCGTCTGATAATTTCATTATTCTTACTCCTTGAGTTGATCGACTTATTTTAGCAATAGACGATATTTTAGTTCTGATTACTTGTCCCTTTTGAGAAATAATAATTAAGTCTTCTTCATCGGTAATAATCTTAGAATAAACTATTTCTCCTGTTTTCGGTGTAACGTTAGCTGTTTTAATTCCTGATCCTCCTCTGCCTTGTCTTCGATATTCCTTCATATCTGTTTTTTTACCATATCCATTCTTCATAACAATTAGTAATTGTTGTTTTTCAGCATCTTTATTTATCACATCCATTCCGACAACTTCATCTTCTTTCTTTAAAGTAATTCCTCTTACTCCTGAAGCTGGTCTACCCATTTCTCTAATATCTTGTTCTCTAAAGCGAATTGACTGACCTTTCTTTGTTACTAGTATTATATCATTTTCTCCAGTAGTTTTAACTACCTTTTTCAACAGGTCACCTTTTTTAAGACTAATAGCGATTAATCCAGTCTTTCGAACGTTCTTAAATTGTTCTAGTTTTGTTCTTTTAATAACACCATCTTTGGTTACCATTACGAGGTCTTTTACTCCCTTCTCTTCATCTTCCTTTCCAAAACTCAATAAAGACAAAGCTTTTTCTTCCGAAGATAACTCTAAGAAGTTTAACAAACCTCTTCCTCTAGCTACTCTTGTTCCTTCGGGAATCTCATAAGCAACAGTCTGAAATACTTTTCCAGAGTCAGTGAAGAAGAATAAATCATCGTGTGTTTGAGCTGATAAGAAATGTTCAACAATATCTTCTTGTAGTGTCTTCATCCCCATTATTCCTTTTCCACCTCTCTTCTGTATTTTATAGGTAGCTGGATTTATTCTCTTAATATAGCCTCCTTGAGTTAAGGTGATCATTGTTTCTTCTTGTGGGATAAGGTCTTCTTCGGCTATTTCGCCAACCTTTTGAGCAAAGACTTTGGTTCTTCTTTCGTCGCCAAATCTTTCTTTAATTTCTTTTATCTCTGCTTTAATAATTGATTTAATCTTTTGAGGACTAGCTAGAATAGTTGTTAATTCTTTTATGAGATTCTTTAATTCTTTAAGTTCAGCTTCAATTCTTTCTCTTTCTAGTTTGGCTAAAGAAGCTAATTTAGTCTCCAATATAGCGTTAGCTTGTATCTCGGTTAGCTTGAATTGCTTCATCAAGTTCTTTAAAGCATCTTCTCTGCTCTTAGAATTCTTAATTGTTTTAATAACAGCATCAATTTTTGAAAGACATTTATGAAGACCTTCTAAAATATGAGCTCTTTCTTTAGCCTTCTCTAGGTCATATTTAGTTCTTCTAGTAACAACATCTTTTCTATGATCAATAAAATAGCTTAGTATTTCAACTAAAGAAAGGTTTCTTGGCTGAATTCCATCAACCAAGGCGATCATATTAAGATGAAATGTTTTTTGAAGATCACTAAATTTATACAACCTATTGAGAATCTTATTAGGATAAGCTCCACGTTGAAGATCTAAAACAACTCTTAGACCATCTTTATCTGATTCATCTCTGATGTCTCTAATACCATCTATTCTTTTTGCCTGAACTAAGTTAGCAAATTGTTCTACTAAAGATGATTTTAATACTTGATAAGGTATTTCGGTGATTATAATCTGTGATTTCTTATCGTCGTCTTTTATTTCGGCTTTTCCTCTCATAACAATAGGACCCTTTCCTTGGTTGTAAGCAGCAGCAATATCTTTCTTGCCGTAAATTGCTCCAGCTGTTGGGAAATCAGGCCCTTTAACAAATTGAGAGATATCGTCATTTGTCGCCTTTGGATTATCAACTAGATAGATTAAAGCATCAGATAGTTCAGAAAGATTGTGAGGAGGAATGTTGGTGGCCATACCAACGGCAATTCCTAAGGTTCCATTTAATAATAGTTGAGGAAGGGGAGATGGTAGAACAACTGGTTCTTTTCTTGTTCCGTCATAGTTAGGTCTAAAATCAACAGTGTTCTTATTGATGTTTTTTAACATTTCTTCTCCAACCTTAGACATCTTATTTTCGGTATACCTCATGGCTGCGGCCGGGTCCCCGTCAATTGAACCAAAATTTCCTTGGCCAGAAATCAAGGGATATCTTAAAGAAAAGTCTTGAGCCATTCTGACTAAAGAGTCATAAACGGCTTGATCTCCGTGAGGATGAAATTTACCAAGACAGTCTCCAACAACCGTTGCTGATTTTCTAAACTTAGCAGAAGCTGTTAACCCCATTTCATGCATTGTATACAAAATCCTACGATGAACTGGTTTTAGTCCATCGCGAACATCTGGTAGGGCACGGGAAACAATAACTGACATCGCATAATCAATATATGAGTCTTTCATCTCGTCTACTATTTCTCTTGGCTTTATTTCTCCAATATTGTTTTCTTCAACCATTTTATTCTGTGAAATTAATCTCTGGTATCTCGGGAAGGTTTAAATCTTCTATAACGTTTAATGATTTTAATCTTTCTATATTATTATAGCAATTATATACCCAAATAGATCCTAAGATTAATCCTAATATAATAAGGGTGAGCCATAATATTCTTTTTCTGATATGTTCTGGTTTATTGCGAAGATCATCTAAAAACTTCATTATGGTTCTAGTTGTATTATTTTTACTTCTTCAGTTGATATGTCCTTTTTCTTTATTGATAATTTTGGCAAGGTTTCAATTTTCTTAATTCCTAACCTTTTCAAGAAATCATCTATTTTGTCTAACTTTATTTTAAGGTTAGGGATATGATAATGCATTGGTATAATAATTCTTGGTTCTATTTGAGCCATTATCTTTATAGCCTCATCAGAATTAATAGTATAGGTTCCACCAATAGGAATCATTAAAATATCAACATTCCCTATTTTATCAAGTTGTTCCGTTGTTAATTCTTTTTGTCCCAAATCTCCTAAATGACAAATCCTTATTTCTTCTGTTTCAATGATATAGATGGTATTAATGCCTTTTTCTTTTCCTTGAGAATTATCATGAAAAGAAGCTATCCCCTCAATAACTACTTCCTTTATATCATACTCGCCAGGGCCATCTATCAAAAGGAATTCACCAGAGACAGCGCCAACATTATTGTGGTCATGGTGGTCATGGGTTATTAATAAAATATCAGCTTGAAGTTTAGGAACTTTCAGGCCAGTTTCTTTATCAAAAGGGTCAATAACAATAGAAACTTGACCATTCTTACTTGGACTTGAGGATATTTGAAAACACGATTGTCCCTTCCAAACAATATTCATATAATTTATTCTATCATAGCATTATAACAAAGACAAGATAAGTAGTGAACGGCACTTTACAAATTAACACTTTGACTTGACTTTTAGATATAATGGTGATATAATAAACTATTCTTTTAGAGTGAGAGAATCCCAGTCCTCGGGTAGAGGAAAAATTCAAACTTTGGGCTTTTAGCCTAAAAGGAGGAAATCATGGAACGAGTAACAAGTAAGTATGCAGATTGGACAAGAGGACAGGTTGAGGCGCTCATTAACATTATTGGAGAAGAGAACGCGAAAGGGTTGCTGTCAGGCGACATCTCTGCTGAGTCCAAAGAGGTTATCAAAAAACTCTTTGACAAGCACGGCCGTCGGATTCCCGAAGGTTTGCAGGCCAACGTCTGCGACCCCAACAGGGACTTTAGACTGGAACGGCCTAAGCTGGATGAGGAAGTGGACTTCGCCAATCGTATCATGCGATTGCATGAGTGTCTGAGCATTGACACCGAAGTCACGGTCGAACAACTGAAGGCGGAAACCGAACGTCTGCTGGCAATCATCGGGGAAAACTCCCGGATCGCCAACATCGCGAATGGTGTCTGTCTGCCGGTGGTTCTGCCCAAGCTCGTCACCGACGATCTTGGCGCTGAACTGGAACTGTATTTGGCTGGTGTCAAAAATAGCTACGCCAAAACTTTCGGTGATCGGACATTCTACAATCACCGCAAAAGCACCCTGGCGAACGAAGTCAGCATTGTGGACGGAAGCCGACATGATCAGCTCGTCAGTCGGATGAAGGAATGCCCAGTTATCGGACTTTATTTCCCGAATCCTTTGCAGGGTTTTTCCATTCACGCCGACAGAGAACAGATGTCAACACTGCCGGAAGGATTTGTCCTCTCCGGTATGGATACTCCCATCGCTATGGCGATGTATCCTGACGTCTTGGCTCGTGACTGGAATACCCCGGGTCTGGATATGGCCGCTCTTCAATGGCAGTCCGCCGACTATTCGCTCAACTTCAAGGCCAACGGCGACAAGCTTGACTTCGGCTACACGGGCCCCCTGGCCTATGTCTACGACTACTATTCTGGCGGTTTGCTATTCCTCGGGTAGTGCCGGGATTTGGTCTTTAGCTTCTTGGCTCTTGGATCAGGAATTTTGGGTCTTGGTTCTCGACCGAATTTTTCAAAACACGAGGCGTAACAAATGTTGCGCCTCGTTTTTCTTTTTTCTACCTTTCGGCAGACAGGCAAATATGATAATATAAATATGGGAGTAGGCTAATGCAACCGGTCTCACGGCCTGCCTGCCGGTAGGCAGGGATAGCGGTTCGCCGAAACCCTAAATTTCTATTAACGCGTCAGAGTCTTGCTGTTCAAATAGGATCGCAAGAGAGCACGCGAGAATTTAGGCACTACTTGTCTTTTTCTCTGGTTCAACTATAAGGAGCCGAATAAAATACAGGGGGAATATTACTTTTTAAGCTATTTCCCCAGTGAATATAGATGGAAAAAGACAAAATTCTGGCAGTCCGCCGACTATTCGCTCAACTTCAAGGCCAACGACGACAAGCTTGACTTCGACAACACGGACAACCTGGCCAATGCCAACGACAACTATTCTGGCGGTTTGCTATTCCTCGGGTTGTGTCTAAATCAATAAGGACCTCGTTTGGAGGTCTTTATTTGTTATTTAACTAAGCGATCTCTGCCAACCACCAAGCATTTTGCCGATTTCTTGTATTCTTTTCTGCAGTTCAAAATACTTTTTATCGTCAATAATATCTAAATCTTTTAACAGGCGGATGAATAGTTTTAGAGTATCAAACTTGGTGTTGGCTTTTTTAATCAATTCCAGCTTTTCCTCTCTGTAAGCGCAACTTGCTTCCAACAAAAGCTCAAGCGTTGTAATAATATAAATTTCGCATTTGGCACCCAAAGTATATTTATCCTTTTTGGGAAACAAAACGGAATAGCTGTAAAATATTTTATACAGCTCGTATAAATTTTTAATTATTGGGATGTCTGTATTCTTATGATCCATAATATTTATGATGATTTAATTAGTTTGGAAAATATTTTAATTTGTTGGAACGAATTTAAGAAGGGCAAGTCTAAGAAATATGATGTGATGGAATTTGAGCGGTATTTGGAAGATAATATTTTCAAACTTCACTCAGAATTGACAAGTTTAACTTACAAGCACGATCCTTATGTTAGATTTAATATCTATGACCCCAAGCATAGAATAATTCATAAGGCCGAGGTTAAAGACAGGTTGGTTCACTATATTGTTTTTAAGGAATTGTATAAAATATTTAATCCGACCTTTATCTTTCATTCCTATTCGTCCAGAGATAATAAAGGCACTCATCTGGCGGTTAAGAATTTATCTGATGCCCTACGGAAAGAGAGTGGCAATTACACTCAACCTGCTTACGTCTTGAAATGTGATATAAAAAAATTCTTTCATAGCGTTTCTCACCAGAAGCTTTTTGAGATAATAAAAAACAGGGTCAAAGACCCCAAGTTCTTGTGGCTGGTTTGGCAAATTATATCAAGTTTTTCCACACCTGTGGAAAACTTTCCGCAGAGAGAGAGAGAGTTAAAGGAAAATTTTTCAAAAAAGAAAGGATTGCCTATAGGCAATTTAACTTCGCAAATATTCGCTAACATATTCTTGGATAAATTTGACTGGTTTGTCAAAAAGCAATTAAGAATAAAACATTATTTTAGATACGCCGACGATTTCGTGATCGTTGATCAAGACCTGAAATATCTTAAAAACCTTGTCACTTTGATTGAGGATTTTTTGAATAAAAAACTGGAATTGAAATTGCATCCGCAAAAAGTGGAAGTCAGAAAATTTAGTCAGGGCGTTGATTTTCTCGGCTACGTCATCTTGCCTTATTATATAATACTCAGGACAAAAACCAAAAAGCGAATGTTCAGAAAAATTAAAGAACATAAACTTAAGCTGAATCAGGATTTAATATCCAGAGATTCTTTCGAGCAGTCGCTTCAGTCCTATTATGGCATACTTAAACACTGCAGTGGCCACAAGCTGAAGCGAGAGCTTAATAAGTTTATTAAAAGTATTTAATTTTGTACTTAAATATGTTGCATTTGTTGATATAATATGTTATACATATTGATATGGAAGGAATAAAAGAAAACACAACTAAAAATATTATTGAACAAGATGACGTTATAAAACCACCGAAAGTCGGTGATATTGTTGAAGGAACTGTCTCTGGAAAAGGGAGAGCTTCTCTTTATTTAGACCTAGGCGGTTTTGGTGGAGGAATAATCTTTGGTAAAGAATTCCTTGATGCTAAAACAAGATTAAAGCATTTAAAAGTTGGCGAAAGACTTTTAGTTAAAGTTGTTGATTTAGAAAACGAAGAAGGATATATTGAGCTTTCTTTGACTAAAGCAGGACAAGATTTAGCCTGGGAAGAGATTTCTAGTGCTAAAGATAAAGACGAAATGATAAAGGTAAAGATTACTGGAGCCAATAAAGGAGGTCTTTTAGCAGAGATCTCTGGGATCCCAGCCTTCTTGCCTGTTTCTCAATTATCGTCTGCTAATTATCCAAAGGTGGAGGGAGGTGATACTCAAAAAATATTAAAGTCTTTACAGAAGTTTGTTGGAGAAGAAATGGAAGTTAAAGTTTTTGACTATGATAAAAGAGCTGAGAAGCTTATTCTTTCTGAAAAAGCCAAAGAAAGTAAAAAGATCAAAGAAATCTTAGAAAGCTATAATGTAGGTGATATTGTTGAAGGAGAAATCACGGGAGTTGTTGACTTCGGTGCTTTCATTAAGTTTCCTAATGATAAAGATGAATCAGAAAAACTAGAAGGCCTTATTCACATATCAGAATTAGATTGGCAATTAATTGAAGACCCTTCAAAAGTTATTAAGGTTGGTGATAAGGTTCAAGCAAAGGTTATAGATATTTCTAATGGCAAAGTTTCTTTATCAATAAAAGCTTTAAAACAAGATCCTTGGGAGAATATAGGGGAGAAGTATAATAAAGATGACGTTGTTAAAGGAGAAGTAGTTAAGTTTAATCCTTTCGGAGCTTTTATTAAACTATCTCCTGAAATTCAAGGATTATGTCATGTTTCAGAGTTTGCCTCTAGAGAGAAAATGGAGCAAATGTTAAGAACAGGAGAAACGTATGACTTCCAAATAATATCAATAGAGCCATCAGATCATAGAATGAGTTTAAAGCTAAAGGAGAAGAAAGAAAAGAAAGAGAAGGAGGAGATTAAAGAAGAAGTAGAGAAATAACAAAGATAGAGAACCCCGCCATGGCGGGGTTTTTGCTTGACAAAAATATTTAAATAGTATATAGTAGAGCCATCAAGTTAACCGGAAAGAAACTTAAAAATCCAAAAAAGAAAGGAGTCCAACCATGGGCGCCAAGAACGAAAATCAAGAAACTTGCCCTCTTTGCCTTCAAAGGAGAAAGAGACATGATTGTATGGTCTGTTATGTTTGTGATAACAAGATCATGAAACCAATGGCGGAAACGAATGCCAAAGCCATTGCTAGCGGTCGCTTCAAAGATGTTATTGATCCCTTTGATTTTGTCATAACGAAGGGGCAGGAAGCGATCGAGACGAAGAAAAAAGAACGTGAGGAAATCGGGGCTGGTCTGGAGGATCATAAAAAAGATCTCTGGACAGAAGCGGAGAGGTATGTGGCACAACTTTTGAGTAGTGCCCATAGAGGTGACCATGCGGTATACCTCGCCACAAAAATAAATCAACATGGCACAACTGTTGATAAATTCCAACAGTTGAAAAGAGATGATAAGCTTTTCAAGAGTCATTATGCTCTTGGGAAGGTTATAGAGTCTCTCCAGAAGTTGGTTGCTTCTCTAATCGAGAAACGTGATCAATATCTGGCTGAGATGAACGACGAAGCGGGAGAGGAAGAGGCAGCAGTAGCCTAAATAAAAAAACAATCCGGTTAACAAAACCCCTTGTAGGATGCAAGGGGTTTTTATTTGTAGTGAGTTTATAGTGAGCCCGGCTTAGTGAGCCGGTCTTAGTGAGCCGGGCTCACTTATATCTCACTTATATATAATATGTTCGAGTTATTGAATATAATTGAAGTTTGTTTAAAAACGTGGTAAAGTAGAAATACATTTAACATATGAAACAAATATGAGATTTTTAATTAAGAATGTTGTATATATATTACTAATTTTTCTGTTGATTTCAGCAGTTTTTACTTTATTCTTTAATCCTTTTGAGCAAGGACAAGAGATTTCTTTAACTCAATTAGTTGAAGATATTAATCAAGATAAAGTAAAGAAATTAACTGTTGAAGGTTCAAAGATCTCTGTTGTCTATAATGATGAATCAGTAGCGACAACAAGAAAAGAAACAGAGAGTTCTTTAACAGAATCATTAATAAACTTTGGAGTAGTATCAGAGAAGATTAAAACCATAGATATTGATACTAAACAAGAAGGAGGTGTTTGGATTTGGTTAAGTCCTGTTTTAATGTTTGGATTACCAATCCTTTTGTTCATCTTTTTCTTCTTTATGATCTTCCGTCAGGCTAAGGCAGGAGCGAATCAGGCATCTGGTTTCACAAAAGCAAGAGCTCGTCTATTTGGAGCAGAAGGTCATTCTAAAGATAAAATAACCTTTAAAGATGTTGCTGGACTGAAAGAATCAAAGCAGGAATTAGAAGAGATTGTTGATTTCTTAAAGAACTCTAAAAAGTATTTAAAAATGGGAGCAAAGATTCCTAAAGGAGTGTTATTAATGGGGCCAAGCGGTACAGGAAAAACGTTAATGGCTCGTGCTACAGCGGGTGAGGCAGGAGTCCCCTTTTTCTCAATATCTGGTTCAGAGTTTGTAGAAATGTTTGTTGGAGTTGGGAGTGCTAGAGTAAGGGATTTATTCTCAACAGCTAAAAAAGCATCTCCATCAATCATTTTCATTGACGAGCTTGATGCTATTGGTAGACATCGTGGAGCAGGAATAGGAGGAGGCCATGATGAAAGAGAGCAGACATTAAATCAAATACTAGTAGAAATGGATGGTTTTGAGAAGAATTCAAACTTAATTGTTATGGCAGCTACGAATAGGCCTGATATCCTTGACCCAGCATTAATGAGACCAGGAAGATTTGATAGAAAGGTTGTTCTAGACTTACCAGACATTAATGGTAGAGAAAATATCTTTAAAATTCACGCCAGAGGAAAGCCATTGGCTAGTAATGTAAATCTAAGAGAGGTAGCAGAAAGAACTCCTGGTTTTTCAGGAGCTGATGTAGCTAATGTTATTAATGAAGCAGCTATTTTAGCTGCTAGAAGGAATAAAACACAGATTTATCAAGAAGAGCTTTTAGAATCAATTGAGAAAGTGTTATTAGGTCCTGAAAGAAAAAGCCACGTTATTTCTGAAAAAGAAAAGGAAATAGCTGCTTATCATGAAGCTGGTCATGCTTTAGTCTCTTCTTCGTTACCGGGAACAGACCCAGTCAGAAAGATATCTATTATTTCAAGAGGAATGGCTGCTGGTTATACTCTGAAAGTTCCAACAGGAGACAAGAGAATGAGAAATAAAACAGAATTCTTAGCAGAAATAGCAACATTATTAGGAGGATATACAGCTGAGAAACTAACCTTCAAAGAAATAACAACAGGGGCTTCAAATGATTTGCAAAGAGCATCAGCTTTAGCTAGAAGTTTAGTTAAAGAATATGGAATGTCTTCTTTGGGCCCAATATCTTATGGTGAGAAAGAAGAAATGGTGTTTCTCGGAAAAGAGATATCTGAACAAAGAAATTATTCAGAAGAGGTTGCTTACAAGATTGACAAAGAAGTGGAAAAGATTATAAATGAAGGTCAAAAGGAAGCAATTAAGATTTTAACTAAAAAGAAAGCTTTGTTAGCTAAAATAGCTCAAAGACTAATGGTTAAAGAAACGATTGAAAGAGAGGAATTTGAAGGATTGATGAATGGTGAATTAAAAAAACCAGAAGTTTTAAAATCAGTTAAAGAGCCTTCTAAGAAACAACCAAGGATAAAAACAAGAATGAAAGAGATTAAGTAGTATGCGCCTGTAGCTCAGCTGGTTAGAGCACCAGACTTATAATTTGGGGGTCGATGGTTCAAGTCCATCCAGGCGCACAAGACGGGCGGTTAACTCAGTTGGTTACCTGCCTGCCGGCAAGGCAGGGAGCGTATAATGAGCAGGGGCACTTGGCGCAGTGGTAGCGCGTCTCGGTGACATCGAGAAGGTCGAGGGTTCGAATCCCCCAGTGCTCACATGAAAATAATATATCAAGATGAGGATTTATTAGTGGTTGATAAACCAGCTGGAATAGATGTGATTGAAATGATGAATTTTCTTGTTAAAGAAAATCCTAGTTTAAAAGAAGTGGGAGAAGAACCAAGATATGGACTTATTCATAGATTAGATAAAGATACTTCGGGAGTGATTTTGGTAGCAAAAGACAAAAAGGGATTAGAATTTTTTCAAAGTCAGTTTTCTGGTCAAAGTGAATCAGTTTCAGACAAGAAAGAAAAAAGACTTGAAAAAAAAGTAGAAAAGAGGTATATTGCTCTAGTAGTGGGCAATGTTAAGAATGACTCTGGGAAAATAGAAACATTAATTGGAAGAGGGATTAATGACAGAAAGAAGCAAAAAGTCTATTTACCACATGAACCTAATATAAAAGGCAAAAGGGAGGCAATCACTGATTATAAGGTGGTTGAAAGATTTTCCGCCCCAGGCGGACCCGCCTTGGGCGGGAAAAACTACACCTTACTTGAGGTTTTTCCTAGGACAGGAAGAAAGCATCAAATAAGGGTTCATTTGTCCTATCTTAATCATCCAATAGTTGGAGATAAGGTTTACGGCTTTAAGGGCCAATCTTATCCTGAAGGGTTAAGTCAACATTTTCTTCATGCTAAATGTATCAAATTAGAGATGTTGAACGGAGAAATTAAAGAGTTTTGTTCTGAACTACCAGATAGTTTACAAAATATTATTAACAAGTTAGTCAAAGATCAATTATGAAACAAGGAGAAACAATTACAAAGGAGCATCTTAAAGAAGGATTGCCTGGCATTAGACCGGGTGATACTGTTAAGGTGTATCAAAAGATTAAAGAAAAAGGAAAAGAAAGATTACAGGCCTTTGAAGGAGTTGTTTTAGCAAGGAAGCATGGAAAAGGAGTTAATGCTACAATAACCGTTAGAAAGGTTATCGGTGGTGTTGGCGTAGAAAAGATATTTCCTATTCATACGCCAACTATAGGAAAGATAGAGGTTGTTAAAAGAAGTAAGGTAAGAAGAGCCAAGCTTTATTATTTAAGAACGGCTAAAGGAAAGAAATCAAGATTAAAAAGAAAGGAGTTTGCTGAGTTATTATCTTGGGAAGAGAAGAAACCAAAGAAAGAAGAGACAGAAGAATAGGCGGACGTGGCGAAATCGGTACACGCGCAGGACTGAGGCTCCTGGGAGCTTGCTCCATGTGGGTTCAAGTCCCACCGTCCGCACATGGAGAGTTATGGGCGATTAGCTCAATTGGCTAGAGCGCCTCGTTTACACCGAGGAGGTTATAGGTTCGAGTCCTATATCGCCCACAAAAACATGCCGTGGTAGCTCAGAAGTAGAGCGCAGCTCTGAAAAAGCTGAGGCCGTCGGAGCGTTACCGACCCACGGCACATAGGACAATGAAATAGGCGGGTGTCGTATAACGGTTATT
>Ga0265594_1002330_pt1 | contig 13730 bp, 15 predicted proteins | sample saktaG_11_FD_190147 | JGI IMG/M metagenome (GOLD analysis project Ga0265594, IMG submission 190147) | Saline water microbial communities from Sakinaw Lake, British Columbia, Canada - sak_2011_5_24_80m | ecosystem: Environmental > Aquatic > Non-marine Saline and Alkaline > Saline ... | reverse complement strand
AATTCTCTGACCTGTTTGAAGTCTTTCTCGTAGATATGAAGGTCATTGGAGAAGTCTACGTATTGTCCAACCTCAAACTTAACGCCTGAGCTTTCAAACTTCTCGTTTAGAGGTTCAACTATTTTTCTCCTACAAAGTTCAACCATGGCGTTGACATTGGCACCCCATGCGTCGAAGAGATCTCTAGAACGCCAACAGGTCTGAACGTTAATCTTATAAGATGCCCCGCGTTTGGGCTTCAAATCCTCGGTGGGAACTGTGACCCAGATCCTCTGAAAACAGGGCGGGCTCTCTAAGTCTGGATCTTTCCAAGCCTGCCATGTGACAGCTTGAAGCCGCCGAGAGAAGAGCTGCCCCCTCTTCAACGCTTCCACCATCTGAGTTAGCTGATCTAGTGGGGGTAATGATGGAACGTTATACTTCACAAGGCGCTCATGGTAGGTGTAATCCCACTTTCCTTTTTCCACGTAAAAATCCTTAGTACCGTCAAGGATTTCATCAATGTAGCCGCTTCTTATAGACTGCTGCCCAATGGTGTCCCCTGCATGAATCCTAGGTTCCTTCAGAGGCTTACTTACCACTATCAGAGCGGTGGCAGCTCGGCTCTTCTGGTAGGCAGGTTTCCTCCCCCCTGTTAGAACGTATTGGGTTAGCTTCTTCACCCCTTGACGCCACACCCTGAGCACAGCCTTCTCCCATGCCTCTGCAAGGGTCTCAGACTCTATCTTGAAGACAGGAATCGACAACTCATAACGTCTCCTATATTCAATCTTGCCCTATAGATGATTTCGTGGCTCCCTTAAAAAAGTGTACACACATCCATCTACAACTTCAGTACAAACCATGTGGAACATAGACGCAAATTGACTCTCTATTTCCCTCATCATCCGGACTTATTTTTTGACATGTGGAACTTGAGTACTATGGGCGCTATTAGAATGCTTCCAAAGAAATTACTTGCCACATCCCAAACATCGCAAAACCGGGTGGGAACAAAGGCTTGGTGTAATTCATCCGTTATACCGTAAGCTGAGGCTATTAAAACTGCCAGGATGAATATAGAAAAAGGAGATGATACACCTCTCCCTATGTTTATCAGCCACAAAGATAACAACAAACTCAGTATGAAATATTCCGCCATATGTTTTATCACACTGGAAACTGTTGGAAAAATAGGAAATTCCAGAAGCACATGTTCTTGTGGTAACGAAGAAAGAGCGAAAATCGCTATCATATAGGCAACGACTGCAGCGGGGTAGATTAAAGAATTCTTCATAGTGATGACCTAGACTGTTACATCTTGTAGATAAGGATTAAAATTTTTATACTAAATAGTTTCATTCCCCTCTAAACTTAAATCAGGGTCATCCGCCAGTTAGATTGTTGTTCAATGCTCACGGCTCAACAACATTCGAATCAACGGTACACATCTAAGCCTCTCTGCCTCTACTGTAAAGGCAAAAGAATGCTTTGCGGGAAGCTTCACTGCCCCATAATAGTGAAAGCCAGAAGTTTAGCCAAGCATAGCCATGTCTATAACCTTGAGAAGCTTGAAGGCTCCTCGCCGCCCAGCGTCTTCGTTGGCCGTATTGGCTACCCAAAGGTCTACATAGGACCCATGTTACCGCCATACCACGGAGACACCACCATACTTGATGAACCAGAGGCATGGATAGGTCGACCCATCGATGAGATAGTGGACTTCCGTTATTCCCTTATTCGCGGCAAGACTGCCGTAAACATAAATGAGCCACAGCGAAGTGGACGGCTACTAGATCTACTCCAAGAGGTGGCAATGAGCACTAGGTCAGTTGACTCTGAGGCATCCTTCACTCATAAGCCAAGGGATAATCTATCTGTTGACGACATTTCACAACCCTTCGGGCCTTCTGCACCCCTAAAATCCTTCAGAGCCTCGGCAGGAAGTGCCGACCGTAACATAGAGCGATGCTTCTATGATCACAGCCTCAAAGCTAACCAAGCTGCCCTAGATCTCCACCGGAGAGGGGTTCCAGTTTCAAAGATCCAACGCTCCTTCTGTCTAGGAATGTTCGGTGAACTTCCACGGAGGAAACTTGTTCCCACTCGTTGGGGCATAACCGCCGTTGATAACTCAATCTCCCTCAGCCTTCTACGAGAGGTGAAGCAGTACGAACCCCTCGATAGTTACCGGACATATTTTTTCAAGAATCTGGATAACATCTTCTTGGCGGTCTTTATGCCTGGCCGCTGGAGCTTCGAGTGGATAGAAGCGTGGTTTCCGGGAACAGTTTGGAACTCCAACGGCGTTTCCCCTCAACTCATGGGCGACTATGAGGGCTCTAAGGAGCGAACGACCTATGCTGAGGTCGGCGGTTGCTATTACTCTGCAAGGCTTGCCGCCGCAGAGAAGCTGGTCTCAGAGCAGCATCAGGCATCAGTGCTGATTCTCAGGGAGATCCATAAAGGCTACATAATGCCAGTTGGCGTCTGGAATGTCCGTGAGAGTGTGAGAGCTGCCTTAGGAACCAAGCCCAAAGAATTTAACTCCTTGCAGGAGACCCTGAACTACGCCATGAGCAAGCTGACCATTCCTCTAAACCGATGGATTCAAAACAGTCAGACGCTTCAAGAGACCCTTCTTCAGAGGAGGATAACTGACTTCCTAGGGGCGGATAAGAAGTGACTATTCTCAGAGAATATACAACCTGCAAGACTGCCCTCTCACCCAGCAGGCTTCCAGGATTAGACTATGCCCTCAACCCTTACAGTGGCTGCGAACATGGCTGTCTCTACTGCTACTCCCGAAGCATGCTACGAGACAACAGCATGACCGATAGGTGGGGAAGCTTCGTTAAAGCTAAGAGGAACATAGCTGAGAGGTTGAGCAGAGAGCTCCGTCGAGTCTCCCGTGGAATCGTGGGTGTTAGCACTGTCACCGACCCCTACCAGCCTTACGAGTCAGATCTACAGCTGACCCGCCGATGCCTAGAACTCCTGTCCACCCACATGTTCCCCGTTTCGATACAGACTAAATCCTCGCTTGTGCTGAGAGACATAGACCTAATACAGCGGGGCCGCTTCGATGTCGGCTTAACCATAACAACCCTTGACGACAACTTGGCGAAGAGTTTGGAGCCCAAGGCATCACCCCCAGAAGCAAGGGTTCAAGCACTGGAGGAACTGGCTGAGATAGGCATTGATACATGGCTCTTTCTAGGACCTATAATCCCCTATGTGAACGACGGAGAAGATAGCCTTAGAGAGATTGTAACAATAGCGAAGCGCACAGGAAGCTTACTGCTCTTTGACCTTCTGAACCTCAAACCAGGTGTATTGAGGTCACTCACTCCCTTCCTTGAACATAAAGCTCCCGATCTCTCCAAGAAGCTTTCCAATCTACTTAGCCTCAAATCCAAATATTGGGAAAGGAAATCTGCAGCTATCCAGAATATATGTCGTGAGCTTGACGTCAAATGTGAACCAGCCTTCTCTGGAAAGATAAATGCTGTAGAACCTGCGGCAAGCCCACTTGGATACATCTCTCAGACGCTTCTCAGCCCTGTTGACCGCTATAGCCCCTAGATACAGAAAATTCAAATACCCTCATGTATTCTTGGAGTAAGTATAGTTTACCCTGTTGAGGTTAGGAGAGAAGTAGAAAAACAGTTCACAGGTGTCCTTATGCCAGGAGAATTTGCAGCCAGAAAAATGAAGAAGACAAGGCAGAAGTTTAGGTGGTCTGATCGCTACTACCGACGTAGAGTGTTGAGGCTGGATATAAAGTCTGATCCCCTTCAGGGGGCCCCTCAAGGGCGGGGAATAGTCTTAGAGAAGGTTGGGATCGAGAGCAGGCAGCCTAACAGTGCAGTGAGGAAATGTGTCCGGGTGCAGCTCATCAAGAACGGTAAGGTGGTCTCAGCATTTCTTCCCGGAGATGGCGCCTTGAACTTCGTAGATGAACATGATGAAGTTACGATCGGCGGCATCGGAGGACCAAGGGGGAAAGCATATGGCGATCTCCCCGGTGTTCGGTATCAAGTTATGGGTTTGAATAATGTCGCCTTGACGGAGCTAATCTACGGCAGAAAACAGAAACCTGCCCGGTAATCTGTTCCTCATCTTACCGGGATGATAATGCTATTCGCTCCTGTTCATCCTTCTTCGAAACTGCGTAACTCTTGTTGTCACGGTTGGCTGCAAGTATAACTTCGTCTGCTAAACATTCATCCATAGTCTTTGGGTTGCTCCAAGCCGCCTTCCTAGCTCCATCTGATAAGAATCGAAGGGCCAGATCCACTCTCCTCTGAGGCGCTAGGTCAACTGCCACATGGTATACTATGCCACCGTAGCTGATTCGTGTGGTATCCTCACAGGGAGCAGAGTTCTCAACCGCTCGGGCAAGAACCTCGATAGGGTTCTTTCCTGTCCGCAGATGAATTATCTCAAAGGCATTCTTAACTATCTGGTAAGCCTTGGCCTTCTTACCAGCGTTCTTACCGGGCCGCATAAGCTGATTGGTAAGTCGCTCTACGATAGATACCTCTGACTTCTTAAACTTCTGATATTCATGTCTCCCACCTGTGTGAAGAGAAAACACCGGTTTGAGGCAAATGTAGTTGGCAAGACCAGGCCCCTCTACCTTTATGTCTTTGAAGCTCCATTTCCCAAATAGTTTTATTTCAGATATCTCACTTTTCTCGGTCAACCGCTCACCCTAAACCATGAAACCATCCAAACATTTTCAGCCTATGATTTAAACATTTATCGTCACCCATCTGCTGAAAAAACTAATAGATTGAATGCCTTAAAAAACATATAAACCTGCAGAGTACCTTACAAAATAGCGTATCTTCAAATTTTGATTTATGGTGGCGAATAATGGCGTATACGGAACCGCCAAAGCGGGGGACACACCTATCATTCGCTGCACTAGTGATAGTTATCATACTGGCAGGTTCCTTAGCATGCTTCTGCTTCACTTCTCAATCACAACTAAACCTCTTACAGGAAAAATACAGCAACTTGGAATCACAATACAGCTCCCTTCTGTTGGAGTATACCCATATACACACTCAAATTTCTGAGCTGCAAAATCAGATTGAAATTCGTAGCTCACAGCTCCCAGGAACCGACGGTTCTGCACCCCCTAACCAGACAGGTAAAACTGGCCGCCTAATACTGCCGGAGATATACCGCCAACTTCAAGACTCCACAGTTCTAATCACTAACAGGGTTGATTATAATGGGGATCTAGTGCCGATTTCCCAAGGATCTGGCTTCGTCTACGGCATGTTTGGCTACATAATCACAAATAACCATGTGGTTGAGGATGCTGATGCCTTGGAAGTAACCTTCGTTGACGGAGCCATTCTGCCCGCTAAACTTCTAGGATCAGACCTATACAGTGACCTTGCCGTGATAAAGGTAGACCCCGCGTTGCACTCCTTAAACCCAGTAACACTTGGCAACTCCTCTAAACTCGCCGTAGGCGAACAGATCGTCGCCATAGGAAACCCCTTCGGACTAAGCAACTCAATGACCATGGGGATCGTAAGTCAGCTGGGAAGACAGCTTGAAGCCCCTGAACGTTACTCCATAATAGACGTAATACAAGTTGACGCTGCCATAAACCCTGGCAACTCTGGAGGTCCACTGGTCAATATGAGAGGTGAAGTAGTTGGGGTAAACACTGCAATAATCTCTGGCACAGGAACCTCTGCAGGGGTAGGCTTCGCCATCCCCTCAAACACAGTTGCAAGGGAGGCTCCTTCGCTCATTACTACAGGCGAATACAAGCATCCTTGGCTCGGCATCTCGGCGATAGATATTAACCCAGATATCGCGAAGGTCATAGGCTTGGAGGCGGTGAAGGGGTTCCTCATAGTCAGAGTGGTTGAAGGCAGCCCCGCGGACGAGGCAGGCCTAACAAGTGGCAGCAAAACAGCTGTCGTAGGGGGTGCGGAGATCCCGATAGGTGGTGATGTGGTGGTAGGAATCGATGATGTTAGTGTTCGGAAGCTTAATGACGCCCTAGTATACATGGAGCGGGAGAAGCATGTAGGTGACCAAGTTGTTTTCACAGTAATTAGAGATGGAGAGACCCTTAATATCGAGTTGATACTGGGGGAGCGACCCCCACCGGGCTCTTAACCTAACATCCGCCATAGACGGTTTACCTATCTATCTTAACCATCTGGATCGGTTAAAGTTATAGGGTTCATACTACTAAGAAAATGTTGGTGAGAATATGGAAGGAGAAAAACAGGAGGTAGGGAAGATAACTCACTACTTCTCTAAGATAGCTGTAGCTGTCATTGAGTTGACTGCCCCCCTCAGTGTAGGCGACGTTATATACCTAAAAGGCGCCACCACAGACTTCCAGCAGACAATTGAATCAATGCAGATAGAACATAAGGATGTCCCAAAGGCAGAGGCTGGGCAATCCATCGGCCTCAAGGTAACGGAGAAGGTAAGGGAAGGCGACATAGTCTACAAATAAAAAACAGGGCCTCAATCCACTTTCGATCCCCTCTCCGATAGAAAGAAACAAACCGTATAACGGTGAAAAAAAGAGGCAGCCTCCTAACTATTCAGCCTCAACCATTATCTTATATGCTTCCGCGATACTCTGAACCTCTATAACTTCAACTTGGTATCCTCTCTCCCCTAGGAAATCCTCCAAATTTACCGCACGGGTCTTCTGAATGATCACTGTGAAGCCGGGAATGGGCTCACTTTTCTCATATTCCGGTATATTTACAGTGGCAAGGCCTTGGGGAACGAGGAACTTGGATGTTCCATCATCTGCCGCGGCCAACGCCTTTTGAGCAACCCCACCAACGGGACCTATGGTTCCACTGGGGTTTATAGTTCCCGTGATGTAGATTGAAGGGTTGAGAGTTTTGTTCTCTATCGCTGCTATTAACGCAGCTGTTATTGCTGCTCCAGCACTTGGACCATCTACGATATCTGCCGCCTCCTCTCCCCTAACCGTTAAGATGATGTCTGTCCGATCCAGTGGCTGTGCCGTTATATTCTCAGCAACCAAGGCAGCAGTTCTAACACTGGTCTGAAGGTCTATTCCCATCTTCGGTTCAGTGTTTATCAGAATTCTGTCTTCACCTACCTTCAACTCTACCTCAGCCTTCATTGTAACTCCTTCATATTCCACTTGGAATGGGCTCTGGGAGATCGATCTTACCGCTACGACGTTAACAATCGATTTTCCAGTGACTCCTCCCTTAATGCCTTCACCAGAAGGCTGTTTAGAATAGTACTCTGCCTGAGTTTTGTAGAACTCTGCCTGACTCATCAACACATCTGTCTGTTTCTCCAAGCTTTCTACTTGGTCTGTCAGGTTCTCGTTATACGCCATGTAATACTTTAACTGCTCTTGAAGTTTTTCGACTTCAAATTGCAGGTCGTCTATTTGCTTGGCTTGATTACTATTCTCCAAGTAGGCTGTGGTCAAGCCTACAGCTAGAATAGAGTTGATTATGATGCTCAGTATCAATATTGCCTTTAACATAGAGCCGTGTTTACGGTTAGGCTCTCCTAAAGCTTCATTTCCCTCCAAAAAGACATTCACCCCAAGGGCCAAACCTCAGAACTTAACTATACTATATACGAGATCTGTCCAACTTCAACTCCATCTGTCAAATCTTCCTGAAAGACTGGCGGCTGCTCTTTATTAAAGGCGGAATCACAGACTCACACAGTATTCACATTATCTAAGAGGTTATCTGCCTCGTTTATGTACATATCACTCTATACCGATACCTCTAAAGTGTTGATCTTTTATCGCTCCATGTAAAATCGCTATCATCTTTCTATGCCCTAGATGCTCCACACGGTCATTTTTGGGCTTAAATTGGCGCATAAATCTTAATTTTTACAGCGGTACATGAGACTTTGGTGAACAGATATGATCGTCTGTCCAAGATGTAAAAGTGAAGACTCCGATGTGGGAAAATCTTGGGATGTTGTACCAAGAAGTGGCAAAGGAAGAGCAATGCATGTTACAATGTATTCATGTAAAATTTGCGGTCACAAGTTCAGGAAGGCTACCAAACTCGACATGCCAGCTCTGACTCAGAATACACCACAAGTTAACAACTTAGATATAAAACCTGAAATAAAACTTGAAACCACCCCGCCGCTCCTGAAGTCTGCCGATGCAGAACTGGCTAGCCCAACCACCGCAACGGAACAGAAAGTGTCCATTGTCGAAGTTGAAGCACCTCAGAATGATTCCCTCTTCCAGAGGATCAAGAGAGGTCTAGGCTTCTAAACTCTTTAAACAATCTAATTTGAGGAAATATTTAGTGGTGATGAATATGAGTATTCATTCAGAAGCAGTTAGAAAGTTTGTAGGGAAACCAGCTAAGGACATCTATGGCGAATACATCGGCTATGTGATCGGTGTTTCTTTCGATGAGATGGGCAACCTCAACTCAGTGGGGATCGACCGTGGCCATGACAGCTTTGAGGAATATCCCAGCTCCCAGATACTCATTGATAATGAAACGCTAGTGTTAATACCCACATGGAAGGTTGAGACTGAGAACTTTAAAAAAGAGAATAGCCTAACCCAGAAAAGGTTCCAAGCTTTAGATGACTTGGTGAAGGATAAGGAGATACCGAACTATGTCTACGATGAACTCTGCAAACAGTACAAAGACTCTATGAGTCGTTTAGATGGAACTCATCAGAAGCTTTCGGAAAAATTAACCAATAAGGTTCAGAATCTGGAAACCTACATCAAGACGCTTGAACGATTTTTGGGAAACCTGAAAGTTCAACATAAGACTGGTGAAATAAGCGACGAAACCTACAGCACCGTCTGTGAATATCTGAAATCAGGGATAGAGAAATCCTTAAAAGAGCAGAAGGACGTCCAAACCGCACTTGACTCCTTGGATACTCCAAAGAAGCCTGAGACCTCAATTACACCAACTGAGCCCACTCCGTCAGTTCAACCAGTTGAATCCCCGTCGCAAGAGGAGAAACCTAAGGAGGAAGAGTTGGATCCCATCACGGTACATCTGCAGATGCCCCAAACTTAGGCCAACATCTACCTGCGTCTCCCCTCTCCCTCCAAACACTCTATTATCCCTCAGTGTACGTGTTGGAGTCGCCCTCAGGGCGGGAGAGGTTAAGATAAACACTGAAATTTGGAGGGTAGGGAAGTGGCTTTCAGAAACATGACACCTATTTGGCTTGCTGTGAAGGATTTTCAGACAACTTGGTTCCGCGTAAAATTGGTGATAGCCACCATAATAGCAATTACAGCGGATTTCGCTATCCTTTTCATGCTTATGAACGGTTGGAGCAACCCGATAGCCACTGCTTTGTTGTTGATACTGGCCTCTGTTGGCCTCTCAGCTGCTCTTCTCCATTTGACCAAACGTACCTTTTATGAAATGGGGGTGTTTAAAGCCCTCGGTGCAAGCAGGGGCACTATAGCCGCATCATTATTTATCAAACTGTTCATAACGGGGCTAGTGGGATCTATGATAGGGGTAGTTATAGGTGTACCCATAGGTTTGTTTTTCACTGCCTATATCTCCATTCCGTTGCCTGCTGGCTCCTTCGCCTCAATGGCTCCGCTTGAGGTTCTTCTGTCTACGGTGCTCTCCTGCATCTTGGGAGTGCTGGTGGGAGCCTTGGCAGGAGGCCTCTTAACGTGGGAGAGGGCAAAGTTGCATGTGTCGGAGATATTGGTCAATGTCAAATGATTTTGTTGTGAGGATGGAACACGTCAAGAAGACGTATAACGGATATGCAAAGAAGATTAACATATTCACAGACATATCCTTTCAGCTTAAGAGAGGAGAGTTTGTAGCAGTAGTCGGCCCAACTGGTTGCGGTAAGACCACCCTGATAAATCTCATAGCCGGTCTCGACCGCCCTGAGTCAGGCAACATATTTGTCGACGGGGTTAACATCACCAAGCTAGATGATAACAAAGTAGTTGAACTAAGAGGCAGAAAGATCGGCGTAGTTTTCCAAATTCATAACCTCCTACCAAACCTGAGCGTTTACGAGAATGTTGAGCTGCCTTTAGGCATTCAGGGCGTGAATGGTGAAGAACGGAAAAGCCGGGTTAACGAGGCGCTTGAGACGGCTAATGTAAGCAGTTACGCTCAGAGGAAGATAACAACCATCAGCGTAGGAGAGCGCCAGATGGTAGCCATAGCCCGAGCTATAGTTACACACCCCGATATAATTCTCATGGACGAGCCAACCGAGTATCTCGACCCCTTCACAACTGACATGGTTCTCGCCTTCATCAAAAGCAGCAATATTCTCAAAGGCAAAACAGTGCTCGTCACAACTCACCGCAGCAAAGTCACCAAGGCAGCTGAGAGAGTTACCGCCCTGAAGAAGAAACTCCCTTAATAGATGGCAAAAATTCTGCACCCACCTCCCCGACAAAGAGATAGGATAGGGGCAGAGATTTTAGGTGTCTAAATGTCGAGGTTGAATGCTTCTTTTAGGCCTTTATAACGGTTTCTAACAGTAACCTCTGTGACATTTGCGCCTTCAGCTATATCCTTCTGTGTTTTCTTCTCCTCATTTATGACGCAGGCTATGTATAGTGCAGCTGCAGCGAGACCTACCGGGTCCTTCCCTATAACAGCGTTCTGCCTTTCAGCTTCATTCAGAAGTTGAATGGCCTTTGTCTGAGTTCTCTCCGAGATGGTGGCCTTCGCCGCTATCTTCGATACGTAGGTGCGCGGGTCAGGTATAGGCATCTTAATATCTAATGCCTGTAGAAGCAGACGGTAGCAGCGGGCTATATCCTTCTTTTTGACTCTGCTCACAGAGGCTATCTCTTTAAGTGACCTCGGTCTGGAATATACCCTGCAAGCAGCATAGACTGCAGCAGCCACTATAGCTGAGATGGAGCGACCGCGGACTAGCCCCTTATCCAATGCTTTCCTATAGATCTCCGCAGCCTCTTCCTGTAGATCTCCTGGAATGTGTAGCTTGTCAACTATTCTATCCAGCTCAGAGAGGGCTTGAAGTAAGTTCCTCTCGATTGGCGACTGGTACTGCGTTCTGGTCTGCCACTTCCTCAGCCTGAGCATCTGCATCCTAGTTGGTAGGTCAACCTTGCGGCCGAAGGCATCTTTTCCAACCTTATCGATCACCGTAGGCAGACCTTTATCTGCGTGAAGAATTGAGATAGGGCCTCCAACTCGACTCTTACTGGCCTTCTCCTCAACGGTGAAGGCTCTCCACTCTGGTCCCATATCATATGATTCTTCACTTATTACTAGGCCGCAGTTGCCGCAGATAGTCTCACCAGTTTCGCCGCTCTCTATGATAAGGGTGCTGCCACATTCGGGGCACTTACCTGCATTGCTCTTCGCGCTTGTCTTCATCGATCTCTCCCCATAGGGACACTAAAGTCAGTCTACTTCTGGTGAGGTGAATATAGACTTCATATATTTTATGAAGATCCCTGTTTTTATAAAGGCTATGTCTATCTTTGCTCCTAGATCCTCAGGATTAGGTATTTAAGCTTTTCGGGCATATAACCTTTTCGCTATGAACCCGCTGTAGGCCTGTTACTATGGTAGAAAACTATAAAAGCTCGTTGCAAGCTCCACCCCAATAGAGTGTTGAGATATAGAACGTGGTAGCCTGTTGCGTTTCTGGTCCAGTAGATCCAAGTCTGCGGAAAAGTCCATACTCATCAGGCAGACGCTGATCGACAGCATACTGAGTTATGCGCGGGGGGTTTATCCAAACGAGGGAATACTTCTACTTCGGGGTAAGATAAAAAGGGATACCCTTATGGTTGAGGAGAACATTATACCGCCCTTCGCAACGCATGGTGCCGACTTTTCAAGTTTCCCGCTCTTTCCTCTGCCAATGGACGCTTCGATAGTGGGTGCAGCTCACTCCCATCCCTCTGGAGCGTTAAGACCCTCTGTGCAAGATCTGAACAATTTCTATGGCAGGATCATGGTTATAGTGGTGTACCCTTACCGCTCAAGCAGAGACCTTGCCGTCTTCAACCGTGATGGAAAAAAGGTCAGTTACCAAATTATTTAGTGACCGCTTGAACTTCGATAAGATAAACTGCCGGGCAGTCCGTCAGCTTTCACAAATTGTGGGATAACCGGGTTTCATCATCCGGGGATGCGTTTAGCCTTCAGATGCTTTTATCTTCATTGCGATTAATGCGTTGGCAAACGTTAAGGCGTTCACATACTCCTCTGATGGAGCTGCGCGTGAGGTATCTATGAAGATCTGCTTCATCCCTGCATATTTAGCGCCATGGGATCTTCCTGAACCTAGGTGGAGGAGAGTGCGGTAGATGAGGTTTCCTGAGATCCCATCTGGTGCCAGTATGAAATTTGCGCCCTCTCTAAACGCGTCTTCTATCAGGATGCCGTAATGTTTCACCCTACACTTGAAGGCTTCTTCCATCTGGGCTGCGAGGACGCGACCCTCCTTCAGGCTTCTGTCAACGGTTGCGCTTCGTCCTAGGTCTTCCAGTCTACCTCCACTCAATACAGCTACCTTTGGTTCAACGTGAAGTTCTCTAAGCAGCTGCACAGCCGCCTGGGTGAAGTTAAATCTCTCTTGGGGTGTTGAGCCCTCATCGATGCCGACAGGTGCGAAGAGGAAGCATTGTCCCTTGGAGGATTCTAGGAGGGCGATTCTCAGAGGCTCCTTAAGGTTCAGCTGCTCTTTCAGAAGTTTGAGGATGAGGCTAGCCTTGGCAGTGCCTCTGACGGCGGCATCCACCCTGCCTGAGAGGAGAAGTTCAATGAGCTTTCTCTCAGGTTCCTCGGTGAAGACCTTTTCATGTTTCACCTCTTGAGGTATATCTCCGACAAGTGTCACATGGCCATGGCCAAGTCTTTCAACTTTATCGGTTGCTTGGATGCATTTCTCTAGGTCGGAGGGGTCAGCAGCTCTGACTCCCAGTGCTATTTTGCTGTCTGCCGATGCCGAGTTTCGCAGTTTCTCCGCCAAACCCATATTATGTTCCCTCAGTTCACTCCATATTTGACTGCCTCTTTAATGGGTGAGCAGGCTCCACACCTGACACATCCAGCCCTGTTTTTCTCAGGTTTCAATCCATGGTTCTTTATAGCTGTGGCTGCTGCTTTGAGGGTTTCCAGCATCTGTTTGGATGTCGGAGGGTTGTAGTTCTGCATATCGCTGCCTAATAGTGGTCTGAAGGGTACGATGAACGGGATTACCCCTACTGCTGTCAGTTCCTCCAGACCTCTGTGTGTTTCATCTGCGTTCTCACCTAAGCCGACTAGTATGAATGTGCTGACCTGATTCTCTCCGAAGAGGGCAACTGCCTTGAGCCATGTGTCAAAATATTTCTCTCTGCTAACCCTTGCTTTGCCCGGGCATATCTTCTTCCTCACCTGTTCGTCCAAGGTCTCTATATGTATTCCCACTGTGTCAACTCCTGAGTTGCGGAGGCATTCCATGTCAGACAGGTTTCGGGGGGGTTCAAACTGGATGTGGATAGGGCTGTTGCTGACCGCCCTTATCTTCTTCACGTAGGGTATGAATAGTTTTACCCCTCGGTCTGCTGTTCCAGGGGTGCCAGTGGTTAGGGTTATATGTTTGCAGAAGTTGCTTCTTTCAGCCTCAAGGATGACTTCAGCTAGTTGTGCAGGGTTCTTAGCTGCGAGGCTTCTGCCAGAGTGGCTCTTTATGTTCTGCTGTATGGTGCAGAATCTGCATTGGCTGCCATCTTGCCAGTA
>Ga0265594_1002328_pt1 | contig 13734 bp, 5 predicted proteins | sample saktaG_11_FD_190147 | JGI IMG/M metagenome (GOLD analysis project Ga0265594, IMG submission 190147) | Saline water microbial communities from Sakinaw Lake, British Columbia, Canada - sak_2011_5_24_80m | ecosystem: Environmental > Aquatic > Non-marine Saline and Alkaline > Saline ... | reverse complement strand
TTCCGCTTCAAAGCGGTTTTGCCGCAAAATTGGCAGCGGCAAGCTTGTCCGGGGCGGCAAAAAGGATATGGCCGAAGAAAAAAAATTTTATTTGACGCGGCTGGGACTCAAAAAAGTAAAGAGGGAGTATGAAGAGCTAAAGCAAATCAAGCTGGCCAAAACCAAAGGCGAAGCGCCGGCAATTCTTGACTCTGAAGAAGTCAATCCCGAATTCATCGCCCTGCAAGACGATTTGGGATTGCTGGACATCAGACTCTCCGAACTGGAGAATATTATCAAAAATGCCTGTCTCATCAAAAGCCCGGCAAAACCCGACCGAAACACGGTGGATATCGGCGCCACAGTGCTGGTGGGCATCAACGGCAAAAACCAAAAACTCACCCTTGTGGGCACATTGGAGGCCGATCCGGAAACCGGAAAAATATCCAATGAATCGCCGGTGGGCAAAGTCTTAATCGGCAAAAAAATCGGTGACAATGTTTTATTGAGTGAAAAAGGCAAAATCATCTATAAAATAAAAGATATCTCCTATAATCTGTCATAAGATCATTTAATCATAAAATCATAGAAACATTGAATCATAAAAGCATTAAGCATTAAAGCCATGGGGTCATAGAACCATTAAAAACACGCTCAAAGAGCGTGTTTAATGTTTCTATTTTTCTATGTTTATATGTTTATATGTTTCTATGGCAGTTCCACATCTTCATCTTCGCCGCCTCGGCGCTTGATAATGATGATAACAATAACAACAATAATCAACAAAATCAAACCGATAAAAAGCAGCGCCACCCAGCTGCCGCCACCCGAAGGTTGGACCACGTTGGCACAATCCAAATCGGCATCTTCCCCGCTTGCCGGACAATCCGGGTCGCAAATACAATCTTGGGTATTATCGCAAACTCCGTCTTTGGCGCCGATCTGAATTTGTTCGCAGGCCAACGGCGCGGACGTCTCATCAGAAACGACTTCTTCGGGGTTGGGATTTTGATATTCAAAATTAATCGTCTCATATTTATCACTCGGCACGCCGTCTTTGCCGGTGCATCGCACATAATAGGAATAAAAGCCATAATCCGGCAGATCAACCGTTGCTTGGTGTAAAAAACCGTCATTAGTGTCAAAGAAGTCGCCCATTTGATCATAATCAACATTGTTTTCCGAGAACCGGCATGACGCGGCTTTATCGGTGGTGGCAATAAGCGCCAGCGTGTTTTGATAGATCACTCCCGACGGCTGAAGATCGGAAATTTTCACGCCTTCGGGCGCCGCGTAAGTGAATTCTATTTGCCCCGAAACCGTGTTCTGATTGCCCTTGGCATCCTCGCAACGCACATAATAAGCATATTCTCCGGGCGCGCCCAGCGTGACTTGCGCGCTGTGATCGGTGCCGGAAGAAACAAAGCTGTCAGCCAAAAGATCATAGTCCAAATCGCTTTTTCCATACCGGCAAGAAGCGGTTTCGTCGGTGGAAAGCGCCAGAGTGATTTCTTTGGCATCCACCGTCCCCGACGGCGACAAACCGGAAATTGACGGCGGCGCGGTATCGGCCGGAGTCGTCACCACCGGGGTCTTCACCACGGGAGTTGCCGGCGCGACATAGTAATAAAACAAAATTTTACCCGCGGGAGAATTGATATTGCCGGATTCATCCTTGCAGCGCACATAATAATTATAATTGCCGCCATATGCCAGCGTTGCCGAAGCAACATGATACAGTTTGTTGTTGCTGGTAAATGCCAAGGTCATTGAGTCATACTCTTTGTCGTACCAACTATAGCGGCAAGTAGCAGCTTTATCGGTGGAAACCGACAGTGTCGCGTATTTATTGTAAACCGTCCCGGTGGGCGAAAAATTGGAAAGAACCGGCGGAGTCCCGGAAACAGGCGGCGTGACGACGGGACAGTTGGCACCCACGCAAGTAATCTCCCCCACGGTAAAACTCACTTCGGTGCTGGTGTTATTGGCATTGCCTTCAAAATCCTTGCAACGCACATAATAAGTGTAGGCACCCTTGCCCAAAGTGCCGATGGCCCCGGAATGATACAAACCGTCAGGCGTGCTCATGTCGTTGCCCATGCTCTCATAGCCGGTGTCCTCGGTGGAATACCGGCAACGGGCCAAATCATCGGTATCCAGAGTGATTTTAACGGATGACGCCGTCACCGTGCCCTGCGGATTGACATTTCTCAACGACGGGCCGCTATCAGCCAAAACCGCGTGAAAAACCGCGGCAACCGCAAAGGCCGCGATTGATCCCAAACAGACAATATCCTTTTTTGTCAAAACATTTTTTAATAAGCGCATAATCTTTTTTAAAATTATTATTGCGTAATGGTAAATTGAATCGCGGTTGACACGTTATTTTCCGCCCCCGAAGTGCTCTTGCAGCGAACATAGAAAGTGTGATCGCCGTTTTCCAGATCGCAAACTTTTTGAGCGAAATCATCGGTTGAAACACCGGCCATCGCATAGCTCATCTGCCCGTAAGGCACATCTTCGCGACCAAAACGGCAATCCGAAGCGCCGGAAGTTCGCACCGAAAGCGTCGCGGATGAGTCGTTGATTGTGCCATCCGGCCCAGCCGAAACGATCACCGGACCGGTAATTGTTTCCGGAGTCCACGAAACTTGAACATCCACCAAGCCAAAAATCATATAGTCATATTTTCTGATCTCGGTGTCAAAAACACCACTGCCGGCCAGCTGGCGGATTCCCGCCTCAATAATCACGTTATTGGTATTTTTGGGCAACATTCCGGATTTATATTCAAAATAAACCGGATTATCTTCAATGCGCGCGATCGCATAATACCGCCGGTCGGTCTTTATTTCCACCGGCGTGATATTGGCGCACTCCCACGAACCATTGCCGACGATCTCAACACCGGCCAATTCGTCATAGGAACCATTGTACACCGACACCCTGTTGGTAACGCCGCTTTCAAAATAACCGCAGAGCCGATTGATTCGGCCGTCCTCTTCGGGCGTGAACTGATATCCGGCATACCAATCCACGCTGTCAAACTTGTCACGCGTGCCGGTTTCCACCGCCTGCCATAAATAAACCGAATTGCTATCCGGATTGTTCCAATAAGAACGGTTGGCATTGTTTTTGCGGTCGTTGGAAACCAAATTGGCGCAAACACCGCTCGTACCGGCATCCACAACAAACATTATTGCCATTGGCGCGCTATAGGCATTAATGGAAGCATTTTTACAGACCACATAATAGGTGTGCGCGCCATCAGCCAAACCGCTCAATTGCGCGTTATGAATCAGATTGTTACTGCTGATAAATTGCGTTCCTTGACCGTAAGTGAACTGAACATCTTTTTGGTATTGGCAAACCGCGCCAATATTGGTGCTCACCGACAAAACAGGATTGTTCACAACCTGGGAAATCGCAGTGGTATTGGTAACCACCGGCGCGTTAGCCTCCGTTGTTCTTTGCAGTGTCGTGGAAATTTGCTTGGGCTGGCTGATCGCGCCGGTATCGTTATTTTTGCAGATCACATAAAACGAATACGTCCCGTCGGCCAAGGCCGCGATGGAAGCGCTGTGGCTGTAATTATCCGCGGTAGTCATCGGCGTGCCCGCGCCATAAGTAAAGGCATTGTCTTTTTGATATTGGCAAGCAGCCAAACGATCCGTAATCACCGCTAAAACGGGATTGTCGCCGGTTTGTGTTGCCGGCGTCACGCTGGTGACCACGGGCGCGCTGTCAACGTTAACCGCAAATTCCACCTTCATCGCGTCGCTCATTCCGCCGGTGGCATTGTCCTTGCAAACCACATAATAAGTTTTTAACCCGTTGGCGGAATCAGGCAATTGGACATTATGATTATAGCCGCCGGTGGTGTCAAAAGTCGTACCGGCGGGATACGTGAAACCGCCGTTCTCGTTATATCGGCAAGTCGCGGCGCGATCGGTAATCACTGATAAAAGCGGCCGCGAGCTGGTTTGCTCCGCATCGGTAGTATTGGTAATAATCGGAGATATCGGCGATATGCAGGATTGCGTGAACACCGCCGAAGAAGTGTCGGTGCAATTGGAAGGTGATTTGCTCGCGATGGCGCGGGTTTGCTGATTATCCACGCACGCCCCCCAATCGCTATAAGTATATGAAGTGCAAACAATTGACCCCATGGTGCAATTTTGCGTTAACACCGCCGAGGAGGTGTCGGTGCAACCGGAAGGATATTGGTGCAAAATAGATCTTGTCTGCACCCCGCCGCCGCACGCCCCCCAATCGTTATAAGTATATGAAGTACATACCGTATTCGCCGGCGTACTCGGCACCCCCGGAACGCTTGGGCCGCTACCAGAGCCGCTTCTCTCGCTAAATTCAGGCAACCCCACGTCATAGCCAACAAAACAAGGGTCTGTTATATGAACAAACTCATCATTAACATCAATAGTATTAGCCGGATTACTGGGATCATGTGTCGCAACAACATTATCCCCCCTGCTGGGATCAATCCATGTGCCGGTTTTATTCTGCACAAAACCAAACGATTCATATATCTCTTTCCATTGACTGGCTGTATATCGTGCCGGATTAACAGAATTCACAAATTCCGTAAGGCCCACATAATCCGGCGCCACATCCGGATTTGGCAATTCAACATCAACCGTCAAATCACCTTCCAGCAATTTTGCCGGATCTATCAAATTTCCTATATTATTCAAAGCCGCTTCTCTGCCGTTTTTGTCGGTACTCACATAGTCCATAAAACTTTGATAATATTCGGGATTGGTGTTCATCATTTTTTCATATACAGCTTGGCCGGGAATACTGCTCCTTAACGCAGTTTCAAAATCAATATTTCCATTTTTAAACAAGGGGTCAATTAAAGCTTCCACAATTAATTTGAGATCGGCTTCAGACAAACCACCCCCGCCCTCGCCAACCCCTCCTGGCCCGCTAAAATTACCCCATCCGGGATTAGAAAAATTTGCATTCCAATAGCTTTGCCCCCAACCTCCACTTATTTGCTGTGCATTAATTTTGCTCGCCAGAATAAGACCTCCCCCAATGAACGTCGCCAACAAAATTAGGATTAATGATGATTTTTGGGAAATTTGGAAAAATTTATTAAAAGACATATTTTTGTTTGAAAATTATTATTGAAATTATTGTTCAAGCCAATCCTGAATTTAATTTAATCAAGGGCTGGTTTCAACAATCATTGCTGATTTAATGTCTTGCAAGGGCCTAACCCTCCCCGAATGAGGGATAGACCCTTGCTTCGTGTTCGTTTAATTTTTATTGTTAATCGTCCACGTCAAACTGGATCAGAGTTGATTCGTCGTTGGTTTCGGTGGCGCCTTTGCATCTCACATACCAGGTGAACGGACCATCGTCCAGATCGCAAATTTTTTGCTGATGTAGCATTTGGCCGGTGGCGCCGAAAGTATATTTCATATCTTTATATTCAGCATCCTGGCGGTCAAATTTGCAAGCGGCGTTTTCATCGGTTTGCGCCGACAGCACGGTGTCGCTTTCTTCATTGTTGCCGTCGGGCAAGGGATCCGAAATTTCCGGCCCCTGTTCGCTATCTTCGGCAAACCTGATCTTGGCATCCACCAATCCAAACACCATATAATCATATTTTTTCAAATTTTCGCCAAAATCTCCCGATGACGCCAATTGGCGCACACCCGCTTCAATCACCGCGTTTTCCGCGTCACGCGGTAACAATCCCGATTTATAGGCAAAATATATCGGATCATCCTGCACCCGCGCGATCACATAGTAGCGCTTGTCGGCTTTCACTTTCACCGGCGCGATATTGGCGCAATTCCAACCATCTTCCCCGTCAATTTCAACAGCGGCAAGCTCATCATAGGATCCGTCATACAAACCAACTTCATTCTGGCTACCCGAATCAAAGTAGCCACACAACTGGGTAACATAGCCGTTTTCTTCGGGCGTGAACTGATAGCCCGCAAACCAATCCACTTGATCAAAGCTCTCCACCGTGCCAGCGGCAACCGACCGCCATAGATAAACGGAATTATAGTCGTCATCGTCGCTATAATCGCGATCATTGTCGTTTTGCTTGTCATTGGAAGAAAGCGACGCGCAAACCTCTGAAGCGGTATTCACCGAAAACATAATCTGCGCGCCCGGACTGTTGGAAACTTGCGTTGCCGGATCCCGGCAAACCACATAATAAGTGTGCGCGCCGTCAGCGATACCGTTCAAAACAACGCTGTGGCCGGTGCCGCCGTCAACGACAAATTGCACTCCTTGGCCATAAACAAAATCGGCATCTTTTTGATATTGGCAAACTGCGGCGATATTGGTGATCACCGATAATGCGGGACTGCTGGTGTTCTGGCTGGCCGGAGTGGTGTTGGAGATCACCGGCGCGTTAGCCGAAATGTTAACCGTGAAAACGATCTGTGTTCCCGGATAAGTGGTATCCTTTGTTTCCGGGTTTTGGCAAACAACGTAATATGTATACGTACCGTCGGAAACATCCGATAATTGCACGCTGTGGCTCGTGCCGCCGGTAACCGCGAAGGGCAATCCCAATCCGAAGGTGAAATCACTGCCTGATTTATACTGGCAAACCGCGGCAATATTCGTGGCCGCCGAAATGGTCGGCTTGTTGGTATTTTGGCTATTGGCCGTGTTGTTGGTAATTATCAGCGTCGCGCCGTCGCGTTCCAACGTGGTGTTAATCGGCGATTCCAAAGTCTTTGCCGCGCCTTTTTCAACATCGGTTTGGCAAGCAACATAGAATTTATAGGTGCCGTCATCCAGATCCTCAAGGGAAATTTTGTGGCTGTATTTGTCGCCGCTGTCCAAAGAAGTTCCCGAACCGTAGGTGAAAGTGTAATCTTTTTTGTATTGGCAAATCGCCGGCCGGTCAGTGGTTACCGATAATTCCGGATTATCCATGGTCTGGGTTTCGGGAGTGGTGCTGGTGATCGCCGGCGCGCCGCGGCCGCGGTCAAGCGTGGTAACAATAGGAATTTCCAAGGTTTTTGCCGCGCCCGTTGATTTATCTTTGCAAGCAACATGGAAAGTGTATTCCCCGTCATCCAAATCAGCCAACGGCGCTGAATGAGCATATTCGCCGTCATTGGAAAATTGCGTGCCGCCGTCATAAGTGAAAGTGTAGTCCGCTTTGTATTGGCAGATTGCCGGACGGTCGGTGGTCACCGACAAAGTCGGGTTTGCCACAGTTTGAATTTCGGGAGTGGTGCTCACAATGTTGGGCGCGTTTTCCGGATTGCCTGAAAGATCAACCTCAAAGTTCACCTGAAATCCCGGTTTGTTTGCCGCGCAAGTTTCTTTGTCTTTGCAAACGACATAATAAACATAGTCATCGTTTTCCAGACCGTCCAGCTGGGTGTTGTGGCTGTAACTGCCGGTGGTGTCAAACTTGGTGCCGCCGCCGGAAGTGAAATCGTTGCCTTCTTTATATTCGCAATCCGCGGGCCGGTCGGTGATAACTTTCAAAATCGGATTGGCAATGGTGTGTTTGGAATCGGATGCCGAGCTCACCACCGGCGCGTTTTCGGTTTTCTGCGACAAATCCACCGAAAAACTCGTCTGTGCCGAACCCACCGCGCCGGTCGCCCCCGCCCCCGCCTTGGAATTTTTGCACATCACCGTCACTGTGTGGTTATATTTGCAATCGGAAGCCTGAGTGTTGGTCAAATTGCTCAATGTTGCCGTGTGCGATGTTCCTCCCGATCCTCCCATGGTCATACCTCCGCCGTCAAAATTGGAAAACGAACCGTCCTGCCCCAGCATATATTTGCAGCTGGCGGCAATATCCGTGCTCACTTTCAATTCTGCGGTCTTGGCGTCAATCGTGCCGCTGGGAGCCGAAATATTCACGCTCGGCGCGGTATTGTTTTGCTCTTCCTGTTCTTGTGCATCTTCTTCGGTGATGCATTTTCCGTCCACGCAAACCAATCCCTCCCGGCAATCCTCTTCTTTTTTGCAAGTTCCGCCTTCCTCAGACTTCCCTTCCTCCTCTTTTTTCTGTTCATCTTGAGTTTTGAACGGATTGTCGCAAGCCGTTTCGCCATTCACCGGATTCCCACTGTCATCATACGTAGAACAATTTATATAAAAATGAATTTTATCCGGTATACTGGCCGATGAATTTTGGGAATCGCCGTATCTTGATTGGATGGGCACACACGCAACCCAATTGGAAGTATTGCTCATTGAAGTAATTGTTGATTTTAATTGAGCCTCCGCAATCTCGCTACTGTAGTCATTGGTTACTTCGCAATAAACCTTATTCGCGCAATCGCCGCTACTGTTCAAAACAAATTTTACGTAAGCCCCATCGCAACTGGAATAATTGGTGCTTGGGGTATTTATATTGTTAAATCCATTAAGTTTGCAAGTTGTTGCAGATAATGATTTTGATTCTTCCGGGAAACATACCCCCTTGCCAACCAACGAACTGATTAAATTGCTGGTTATGTTAAAGTTCACCAAACCTTTAACATTCAAGTTTATTGCCGGCGCGACGCATTTCCAATCGGAACCGCAAAGCTTGTAACAATTATCCGTGGCCAACGAACAGCTTTTTGGCGTGTTCAAACAATCGCCTTGATCTTCTATCCTTTCGCAAGACAAAGAAGCATTTTTGCAATTTGCCCTGTCCTGACCGTCATAAGCGTCGCACTCGTCCTCGCTTTTTATTATTTTATTCAAATACACTCCCTGGCTATTGAAAACCATAACAACTGCCGGGTCTAATCTCCTGTCGCACTTGAAAGTCAACCCTTGCTCCAAATCTTTATCCACGCATTTCCCAGTAGGAATATCGCATTTATCCGTTTCGCATTCAGCTTGTAAAACCCATCCGTTGGTTCTGTCGCACAAGCAAGATCCTATTTTATACGCCGAACTTCCCTCATAAGCGCAATTGCCGCACTTGTATTCACCAAAATTATAATATTTACCCGCACTTGAACTCCAACACCCCGCTTCGCACTTACCGGTATTTGAATCACAAGTTATTTCACATTTTTCATCCACCCATTCGGCAATCAGCTGATTGCCGATTTGTTTTTGCCCCTTTGCGCACGCCTTGGAAGTATTTCCATCGCAAATGGATTCTCCCACGGCATACCATACATTGTTGTATAAACAGCAATTCGCTTGCTCATCAGAAACTCCCATCTGAACCGTTACAGTCGCAGTTTTTTGCTGATCGCCGCAGTCAACCGTGCAACTCACTTGCACCGGCAACTCTCCGTCGGCAAGCCAATCTCCAACACCTTCAGACAAGCCGAAAGTTTTTTCGCCCGTTTGCTGGTTCGCGGTTATTAATGACAAATCTTTTTGCACTTTATTTTTTACGGATGTGCCGATTTTTTGGCAACTTCCCGCCGCGATAGCGCAACCGCTAACGCTCTCGGAAGTTTGGACAATATGTTCAATTTGCTTGTCGCCCGTCTGCTGATGAATTTCATAAGAAATAATCTCCGCTACTTCTCCACCCGGCACTATCTGGCTGGCATAGGCAGTGCAAGTCCCCAAAGCGCTGGCGTCAATACTGGCATTACTTGAGTTGGAACAAAACCCGGTGAAAGTTTTGTTTTCATAATAATAATTCAAATTTTTGTTTTTCGGATTTTCAGAATCGCCCAGTGCCAATGAAGCATAAGAAACATATTCGCATCCATCTTCGCTTCCCACGCCCCATCCATCAAAAGGATATCCATTCTTGTCTTGTTTGAAGTAATCTCCACTGGTAAAAACATCCGTATTTGTTGAAGGACATTTTTCCACGCCACCGTCAGAAAGCCAGCTGTAAACATAGCATGAGCCCAACTTCTTGCATTCGTAGCTACGCCCCTTAAACGGAGGCGACATCAATGAATCTTCACCCGCGCATTTGCGGTTTTCCAAACCGCTGATTTTTAGTTTGCCGCTATTGCCGCCGCAAATTGTTTCAAATCCGTCAAAAGCGCCTATATCTGAATTATAAGCGCAGAGGATATCATTTTGTGTAATACTTGTCGCTACGGAAAATCTCACTCCGCTTGCCGCAGATATTATCGGCGACTGGCCATTGGGATACGCCAATTTTTCAAACGCCTCAAGCGCAACAAAAGTTGGAATGTTGCATGTCGTACGAATATTATTGTATTTATTCTTAGCCTCATTTTTTGCTTCGTTCACGGTCATTCCCGCAAGAGTTTTATTAATGTCATTGTTATATCCGTTGGCGATATTGACAACTTCACTGCGGTAGCATGAAAAGGCCGAAATAATTTGGTTGGCCAGCCCGTTTGCGCCCGTGCACGTGCTTTCGTCTTTGCAAGCGCCATCACTGCATCCGGAATAACATGTTTCCACCGGATACAAAGCGTAAGATGACGATGCCGGCTTGCTCTCTCCGGGACCGCCGTCGCCCTTGCGTATTTCCGCGCTTTCGCCCGTTATATGCTTGCACTCATACACCCCGTCCACCGAAAAATAGCTGGGCTTTTCGCAGGTTGTGCCGCCAAGCTTCACAAACTTATCATTCGCGCTATTATTGTCGTTATCGTTTTCGGCAATCGCACACCCATAATCGCAAACCCCTCCAAAGCAATACTGATTGCTTCCCGCGCATTGATTGGATTTAACCCCCCAAATCTCATCCCCGCCACTGCACGCTCCTCCCGCCGCGCCTACATCTTCTTCCTTGTCCGATGAATTTGCCCCCTCTTCGCAAGGATTATTTAAATCACAACCCATATAATTAGCTTTATAACTCTCCCATTTATAATTACCATCCAGAGAACACCTAATTAATGTATTATTTTCGTCACATCCCCAGAGATCCTTTTGTTCTTTTGTGCAAGGACCATCCACAACTCCACAAATGTTTGCTTTTTCATAAGCAAAAGCGACATCCTTATTACTATAGTTATCAGCCAAAAAAATCCCAACCATCACTAAGGCGCATGTGCAAACGAAAACTGCCGTGAGGATTTTGGCGCGGCCACTTGAAAAACTGTCCGCGAAATTTTTTATTTCCATATTTATGATTATTAAAAACTTACAAAGTGAAAACTCATTAATTCATTTTCGCAAAAGCAAAATTAAAAGTCAATTGTGAATAACTCAATTTAAAAATCAAAATCTAAAATCCAATGTTAAATGTTAAACAAAATCAAAACTTTAAATTTTAAAACAAAACAAAATGCCGGATTTCGTTTTAAAATTTGATTTTGGATTTAGAATTTTGTTTATAATTTATCATTTATAATTTGATTTTGATTCTTTTGACTTTTGAATTATTTCCCTATTGATTGGCGTTGCCGCCCCCACGCGCTTGCCCAATCGCAAAACTTCGCCATTATAATAATCAATCTCGCTCAAATCTTTGGGCCGATTTCTGCCTTTAGCGATAACGCGCGCGGACATTCCGCGAAAAGGCAAAATCAGCCAAACCGGCAAAAGCGTAAGTTTGGCAAAAAAGTCCACCGGATATCCGCCCAAATTGCCAACAAAACCCTCCCCGGATTTTTTAACCGCCAAAACAAATTCCCGCAACATGGCAATCTCTTTTTTGAAAATTTCTTTATCACGCCACCCTTCATCAACCGGCACATTCTCAATCGCGCACATCATACCAATCAAGTTCAAAAACAATTTGGAATTTTCCATTTTCAAAACTTCATCTCCAACAAACTTTTGCGCCCTGATGCCCGCTTTCTGAAAAACCACTGCCAGATCGCTAATCTTGTCATCAACAACATTCTCTATTGCCGAGGATTCGCATTTTAAGGTCGTTCCTAGATGTACTCGTTGAGGCGCGACCTTGCCAAACTTGCATTCTGATTTCAAATCTTTACCCACCGCGCCAAACCCCAGCTTAATCGGCAATTTATATCTAATCACTGATCTCCCACTTTGGTCCGCCACAGCTTCACGTGAAGACGACTCATCAATACGCAAATCAATGCCGTTAACCAAGCTGACTCGGATAATTTCTACCTTGTCCGCCCCATGTCCCATCGCCGCAACCAATCCTCTGCGCGCGTCATCAATAACCGACAAACCGTTTTGCGACAAAATCAAAACCGGCGGATTGTCTTTGCCCGCAAAATTTTTGTAATAAAATTCAACAACTTTATCCACGGGATTGCGCGTTGCCAGCCACACAAAATCCGGCGATTCGTTTTCAATCGCCGCGGCAAATTCATCGGTAGTAATTGTTTTGACACCAAAAATTTCAAGCGTATCTTTGCCGCGCCTGATTTTTATTTTACCGGAATTAATGTTTTCAACTTCTTGCGGCAAGCCAACACCGATAATCCAGCAAGCGTTTCGCAATTCACGGCAAAACATCGCGCCGGTTCTCCCCCCCGCGCCAATAACATAAATTATTTTTCCCATATTTCCCATATTTGTTGAATTTTGGCATTCAAAACCCGCAATTCGCCGCCGAACTCTTTTTTTATTGTTGAACACTCCCAAAAAAATAATGCGCTAAAAGCAACGGCAACCGCGATAATTCCCACCGAAAAACTCGCCAAATCCGACATATCGTTTTTGTTGGGCATACTGTTTAATAATAACAAAAATCCCCGCGAAAAACGAGGGGATTTCGTTGAAAGATCAAAAAATCAATTTTTCGGAAATTTAAACGACATCACCGCCGCGCCGATCATATCCTTTTCCGCGTCCCAATTTTGCGCCAGAGTGACGCCGGTGATAATATATACATTATTATTTTCAAACGCGTAAAGCTGCATATTTTTCATTGCCAATCCGTTTTGGGTGAACGATCCGCCGATCAAAGTCGCTGGCGAACCGTCGGCCAAATTCACTTTGCGGTCCGACAAGATTTTATAATCACTCATTTTTCCCGATAACGCGGCCTTGGCTTTGGCAATGTATTCGGCTTGTCCATTCAACAAACCGTCGCGCACAACACTGATATTTTCGTTGAAAACGTTTTTTCCGGTGGCATCTTTTTCAAATTCGGGCTTGAAAAACACCGCTAACGGCCGGTAGCTCACAGTTCCCTGCCGGCTGGTCCATCCCGCCGGCGGAACAATCGTTTTTTCCAATTTGGAAATCTCGGCCAGAAGCGCGGGATCAACTTGGTTTTCCTCCACCGCGGGCGACTCTTGCTCAACCGCGGGCGTTTCGGAAACCTCGGGAGCATTTTGCACCGGCAAAACCGCTTGTTTTTTGTCATCGTCACCGGACTTTCCCGATAGAGACACCGCCATGGCCGCGACAATCAACATCGCCAGCGCGCCCAATCCCGCGAATAATAAAAGTTTCTTCCCACCGGCACTATCATTCCGGCTGTAATCATTGGATTCTCCGCCGCCGGAAATTTCTTGCGCGGCGCGAATAGCGCCCCCCTCGGCGTCCAAAAACGCTTCGTCAATTTCGGCTTGATGCCAGCCTTGTTCCAGAAGAATTTCCGTAATCTTGTTTTTGGAAACACTGAGGCTCAGCTGTTGCTTAATGTAATCAACAAGTTCTTTGTTCATAATTTTTTTGAGAAATGATAAATTTAAATTAAACGAACATAAAAAATATTCCTCATTTTCTATTTTCGCAAACAAAAAAATTGTTGTCAACAAATTGGCAACAAATAACAACAAGAAGAGCAAGCCGCTCATTGCTTTGCGATGAAGTGGGCGAAGAGAAGGACTCCCGCCGCAAGCGGCAAGAACCCTCATTCCCTTCTCCCTCCAAACAAAAAACGCCTTACGGCGTTTTTGTTTGAGCGGG
>Ga0265594_1002327_pt1 | contig 13748 bp, 13 predicted proteins | sample saktaG_11_FD_190147 | JGI IMG/M metagenome (GOLD analysis project Ga0265594, IMG submission 190147) | Saline water microbial communities from Sakinaw Lake, British Columbia, Canada - sak_2011_5_24_80m | ecosystem: Environmental > Aquatic > Non-marine Saline and Alkaline > Saline ... | reverse complement strand
TTCACTTGTGTCTCCGCCAACACAGAAGGCCCGATTGCCGGCTCCGCCGAGAACCGCCACACCGATGGTTCTATCATTGCCGACATCTTCAAAGGCTTCTGCCATCTCCATAAGCGTTTCCGTTCGAAAGGCATTGTGTTTTTCAGGCCGATTAATAGTTACCCTCGCAATCCCATTTCTCTTTTCATAAATAATATCCTCAAACTTCATCATTCCCTCCGACTTTCAAGTAACTCATTTAGCCAAACTTGGCATAACTTGTTGATTTTCTTGTATGCTATTCAAACACAAGGCGTCGGCCTCATTTTGATGCGGATTCCCTGTAGGGGCCGATGCCCCCATCGGCCTTAAACATGCTTTGTAAAAGTTACTTACCGGTTTTTACTTCCCAAGAAGAAATATAAGGAGAAAAAATCTGAAAATCAAGGAAATAAACCGGCCAGTGCTCGGGGCCACCAGAATAAAAAGTAAATATTTTTTGACAAATTAATGCGAACTGTTATAGCAACTTGCGTAATTATATAAAAAGAAGTAAGAAGCATTACAACTACCCAGGAGACAGGAGACAGAAGAAAAAAATAAAACCGCCCGATCCTGTCGTGCGGGGTTTATTTGTTCCATAATTTAAGAAACAGGCAATTTGTTTGTTTTTATTCTGGATTCCGGCTCCTGACTTCTGACTACTGAGTAGTTACGAAACATCAAAGTTTCTAAGAAAGGATGTTTGAAGATGGGGAAAAAGATTTTCTTGGGTTTGGTTGGCTTCGGCACCATAGGAACAGGTATTGTAAAGCTGCTTCAGGAAAATGAAGAGCTTATTCAGAAACGATTGGGGGCGAGGCTTGTCATAAAAAAAATTGCCGATATTGATATCGATACCCCCAGGATCGTATCCGTTGATAGAAATATTCTCACAACAGATGTAAATGAAATTCTGGAAGACCCCGAAATTCCCATTGTTATAGAACTTATTGGCGGATATGAACATGCAAGGTCCTTTATCCTTGACGCAATGCGCAAGAAAAAACACGTGGTTACTGCAAACAAGGCCTTACTGGCGATTCACGGAAACGAAATATTCACCGTTGCCGATGAGGAAGAAGTCAATATCGGTTTTGAGGCGTCAGTGGGTGGGACCATACCGGTTATCAGAACCTTGAAAGAGAGCCTTGTGGCGAATAATATCAACTCGATCGCGGGGATCATGAACGGGACATCAAATTACATCCTCACAAAAATGACAGAAGAAAAAAGACCTTTCGAAGATGTCCTCAAAGAAGCCCAGGATCTTGGATTTGCAGAAGCTGATCCGACATATGATATTGAGGGAATCGACACGGCACACAAACTTACCCTCACACTGTCCCTGTCCTATGGAAAAAGAGTAAATATGCAAGATATTTACATGGAAGGGATCTCCAAGATCAGTTTGCAGGACATAGAATTTGCTAAAGAACTGGGATACAATATTAAACTACTTGCCATAGCGATACAGCGGGAAAATGCTATTGAGGCTCGAATACATCCCACCATGATTCCTTTTGATCATCTCCTTGCAAATGTCAGTGGAAACTTTAACGCTTTTCATTTCATCGGCGATGCTTCCGGTTCTGTTTTCCTGTACGGGCAGGGGGCCGGTATGATGCCGACGGCAAGCGCTGTTGTGAGTGACCTCGTCGATATAGCGAGAGATATGCTAAAAGGTGTATGGCGAAGGGTTCCTTTACGTTCATTCAAAAAAGAGTATATCGACGATATCAAATTGATACCCATGGATGATATTGCAACGAACTACTATTTCAGGTTTTCTGCTTTAGACCGCCCCGGTGTCCTTTCCAAAATATCAGGAATTCTTGGCAGTCGCAACATCAGCATTGCCTCCGTTATTCAGAAAGGCAGACAAGTGGATGGTGCCGGTGCCGTGCCGGTCGTCATGACGACTCATGAAGCGAGAGAAAAAGATGTTCAGATGGCATTGAAGGAAATTGACGAACTTGATGTCGTTGGAGGAAAAACAATACTGATCAGAATAGAGGACGACAGGCTCAAATGAAATATGTAATTTTGCTTGGTGATGGGATGGGTGATTATCCCGTTGAAAAATTAGGCGGGAAAACACCTCTCGAATGCGCGAATATACCAAATATGGACAGGATGGCCGCTGAGGGAACACTGGGTCTGGTCGATACCATACCGCCAGGTCTTCCCCCCGGAAGTGATGTGGCAAACCTGTCGGTACTGGGCTATGATCCTGAAAAATACTTTACAGGTCGGGGTCCCCTGGAAGCGGCGAGCATGGGGGTAAAGTTGGGTCCCGATGATATAGCTTTCCGATGCAACCTGGTCACCCTTGATTTTGGTAATAATACCATAATGGATAGTTTTAATGCCGATCATATAACATCTGAAGAATCAAAGGAAATCATTGACAAGCTTAATGAAGAACTTGGTTCCGGGACCATATGTTTTTACCCCGGCGTAAGCTATAGACATCTTATGGCATGGAAGAAAGATCCTGTTTTAATTAAGACAACTCCCCCTCATGATATTGTCGGACAGGATATACAAAACTACCTGCCCCATGGAAGCGGTTCGGAAAAGATAAGAAATCTTATGTCCCTTTCCCAGGAGATCCTGAAAGATCACCCCGTCAACAGATCGCGGATATCGACAGGTAAAAAACCGGCCAATTCGATATGGCTGTGGGGAGAGGGAAGGGCGCCCGACATAAATCCCATGACAAGGAAATATCATATTAAAGGCGGGATGATATCTGCCGTCGATCTTTTAAATGGTATCGGTCTTTATGCGGGCCTTGATGTTATCAATGTTGAAGGTGCCACAGGTTATATCGATACGAATTACCTGGGAAAGGCAGAAAAAGCATTAGAGTCCCTGAAAGAAAATGATTTCGTTTTTATTCATGTCGAAAGTATTGACGAGATGGGACATGAGGGCAATATCGAAGGAAAGATTAAGGCCCTGGAAGATTTTGACAAGATGGTAGTCGGAACCATATTAAACGAAATACACAAACTGGGAGAATTCAGGGTACTGGTATTGGGCGATCATCCGACTCCGATCAGCGTTAAAACTCATGTTTCGGACCCGAGCCCTTTCGCTGTATATTCTTCCCGTGATGATGAAAATCTCCACGGCGGCAAATCTTTCGGGGAGGCGGCTGCGAAGGAATCGGGAATTATGATTTCCCCCGGCCATCAGTTGATGGATCATTTTATTATGGATTGGAAAACATTCATTGAAAAAAAGCGAGATTAAAATAAGGGTTATTTACGCTGATACCGATGCCATGGGTATCGTTTATCACGCCAATTATTTCAGGTGGTTCGAGATAGGGCGCACGGAACTGTTGCGCGAGATGGGGGTTGTTTATGCAGAACTCGAATCGGAAGGATATTACCTCCCTCTCACAAAATCAACGTGTCACTATCTTGCTCCGGCAAGATACGACGATCTTATTATTGTTGAAACAGAAATATCCTACTTCAGGCGGGCCAGTATAAAATTTGATTACATTATCTGGGATGAAAAAAAAGAGAATATTCTCGTAGAGGGGTGCACCCTGCACGCTTTTATAAATAATGATGGCAAGATAGTACGGTCTCCCAGGGAGTTAGTTGAGAAGATTAAAGGGGTGAAGGAACAAGGTTAAAGGAACAAGGAGAAAAAATGGCAAGGAAGATAACAAAAGCGGAGTTAAAAGAACCGGATCGGATTCATACCTTATTAGGGAACGCTATAGATTATGCCTCTGAAAATAGAAAGAAAATCTATCTTCTTTCGGGGATTTTTCTTTTAATCCTTATCCTGTCAGGAGGATGGTACTTCTATGGTTTAAGTTGTGAAAAAAAGGCACAGGAAATGTATTCATCGGCGGATGGCTCATATAAAACAGTGAATGCCACCACTGACAGCAAAGAGCATAAGGATGCTGTCAATCTATTCGAGGAACTTATAAAACAATATCCTCAAACTGACGCCGCACAGCTTGCCCGTTACAATCTGGGAAATATATATTTTGATCTTGGCGAAATTGATAAGTCCATGGATTCATACAAACAGTTCCTCAACAAATCATCAAAAGATAATGTATTGACATCTCTTGCATATTACAGTTTGGGTTACTGCTATGAAGCGAAGAAAGAATATACCAACGCCTTGAATTCATTTGATAAATCCAGCACACAAGGCACCGGAAAGTTTTATCTTGCCATGAATTATCAGAATATGGCGCGCGTATACGAAGAGATGAATAAACCGGATAAAGCAGAGGAGTATTATAAGAAAGCCCTGGAACAGACGACCGACCCGTTTACGGAAAGGCTGATAAAAAGAAAGATTTCAACGCTTGGCAGTCTCGTAAAAAGCAAATAACGGGCCGATGAGGGCATCGGCCCCTACAAAGCAACCCAAAACATGTAGGGCCTGTTCCCCGAACAGGCCGCTCCCGTGCACAGCACGGGGCATTCTGGCATGATTTCATAAATGAGAGAAGGGAAGATAAGATAAAAACATGAAAGAATTAATGTCGGGTAATGAAGCAATCGCAAGAGGGGCTTATGAATATGGTGTGACTTTTGCCTCTGCGTATCCGGGAACGCCCAGTACTGAAATCACAGAGGAGTTTTCCAAATATGAAGGCGTATATGCTGAATGGTCTCCCAATGAAAAAGTGGCCCTTGAGGTGGGAATAGGAGCTGCCATTGCCGGTGCGAAGGCAATGGTTGTAATGAAACATGTCGGGGTCAATGTAGCGGCCGATCCGCTTTTTACGGTGAGTTATACGGGAACAAATGGAGGTCTCGTTATAATTACCGCGGATGATCCTTCTCTGCATAGTTCGCAAAATGAACAGGACAACAGGAATTATGCAAGGTTTGCAAAAATCCCTATGATTGAGCCGGCAGACAGTCAGGAAGCAAAGGAATACATCAAGCTGGCTTTCCAGATCAGCGAACAATTTGATACCCCTGTTTTCCTGAGATCAACAACCAGGGTTTCCCATTCCAAATCTGTTGTCAAGCTGGAAGATCCTGTGCCGCGAGAGGATAAAACCGCCATTCAGCATAACCGTGACAAATATGTGATGGTTCCCGCGAAAGCAAGAGTCAGAAGGGTAGAAGTGGAAAAAAGGATGGGGAAACTCAGGGAATTCGCAGAGACATTCCCCGAAAACAGGATTGAACTGAATGACCCGGACGTGGGAATCATAACTGCGGGCATGTGTTACAATTATGCCAAAGATGCATTTCCGCAATATTCCTATCTCAAACTTGGCATGGTTCACCCCCTACCCGTTAATCTGATCAGGGAATTTGCCTCAAAAGTCAAGAAGATCTACGTAGTTGAGGAACTTGATCCTTTCTTTGAAGAGCAGATAAGGGCTATGGGAATAGAAGTTACAGGAAAAAAATTATTTCCCTACACCGGCGAATTTGACCCTGGCCTGGTAGAAAATACGATTACCGGCAACTCACCGAATACTTTAATCAATTTACCTGCCTCCGTTCCGCCCAGGCCCCCAAATCTATGTCCCGGTTGTCCCCACAGGGGCCTCTTCTATGTACTGGGAAAACTGGGTGCATTCGTATCGGGAGATATAGGATGTTATACCCTTTCTTTTATGAAACCACTTGAAGGATTGGATTCCTGTATCTGCATGGGCGCCAGTATCGGAATGGCTCATGGAATGAGTCATGCTTTGAAAGAAAAAGGAAAGGGGAAGGTCATCGGTGTCATCGGCGATTCTACTTTTATCCATTCGGGAATTACACCTCTTTTGAATGCGGCCTATAATCAAAGTAACGTCGTAATTGTTATCGGTGATAATCGTACAACAGCCATGACAGGGATGCAGGATAATCCTGCTACAGGGGTTACACTCCAGGGGAAAAAGACGAAAGAACTCGATTTTCCTGCCCTTGCTTCAGCGCTGGGCATTGAAAGTGTCAGGGTGATAAATCCTTTTAATTTGGATGAAACAAGGGCTGTCATGAAGGAAGAACTGGCTAAAGACGGTCCCTCTCTTGTTATATCAAAAGGTCCCTGTGCGCTCCTGCAAACCAAACGGGCTGAAAAGATAATTCCTCTAAGAATAGATCCTGACAAGTGTACAGGGTGTAAATTGTGTCTTCGTTTAGGATGCCCGGCAATTTCATGGAAGAAGCTTGAGGACCTGGAGATGAATATTGAAAAGAAAACAAAAAAACAGGAAGGAATAGCCATCATTGATCCTTTCCTCTGTAATGGATGCTCTCTGTGTGATCAAGTGTGCAATTTTGAAGCGATTGAGGAGGTGCAGGAAGATGAATAATTCAACTCACAGCATCTTGCTTGCCGGTGTCGGAGGACAGGGAATCCTTCGCGCAAGCGATATTTTGTCTCTCGTTATGATCGAAGCCGGGTATGATGCCAGGAAAAGTGAAGTGCATGGCATGGCCCAGCGTGGTGGTTCTGTTACGAGTCATGTGAGATACGGTAAAAAGGTATATTCACCAATCGCTAAAAAAGGGGATGTGGACATACTGGTTTCTTTTGAAAAGCTGGAAACCCTTCGATACCTGGATTTTTTGAAACCGGAAGGAAAAGTGATTATAAATGATGAAGAAATATATCCTCCTTCAGTAAATTTGGGTGAAGCGGAATATCCCAAAAATGTAGTCGATTCAGTTAAGACTTACTTCAATGATATCAAGGTTGTAAATGCATCAGAAATGGCCTCCGAAGCTGGAAACATAAGGACCGCGAATACGGCAATTCTTGGAGTATTATCTTTATATCTGGATATAGGGGCAGACTTATGGGAAAATGTTCTACGCAAGTCCTTTCCGGAAAAAATATTTAAACAAAATCTTAACGCCTTCAATTTAGGGAGAAATGCGTGAGTCAAATTCATAAACGCCTTGCCGCTCTTCTTTTTCTCAGCGTTCTATTTATTTTAGTCTCATTTCCTTATCAGGCCAGGGCAGGGTGTACAGTTGATTGTAAAAAACAATTTGAATTTGCGGAAAAACTATTTGAAGAAAACGACTTTTACAGGGCGATAACGGAATACAAGAGGTTTATTTTTCTTTTCCCGGACAGTGAAATGTCCGAAAAAGCGTACTTCAGGATCTGTGAGAGCTATTTCAAGGCGAACAGGTGGGCGGAAGCCATCGATTCGCTGGAGCAGTTCATCTTGAATTTTCCCCATAGTCCGATGCGAAATGACGCCCTGTACCTCAAGGGAATGGCGGAAAAAAAAATAAAAAAATATGATGACGCCTTATCTTCTTTCGAAAGCATTGCAAAATCATATTCTGAAGAATTCAGGAATAAGGCATATTATCAAATTGCATTAATTTATGTAGATCTGGAGGAATGGGGGAGGGCAAGGGAATATTTTTCAAAAATATCAGACGAAAGCACCCTCTATCCATCGGCATGGATTTTTTCATCAGGACTTGAAAATATCGATAATATTCCCCAGAAATCACCGGCCCTGGCAGGAACTTTTGCCGCCATAATACCAGGCTCCGGACATTTATATACAGAACGACCACGGGATGCTCTTGTTGCCTTTCTCCTCAATGGCGCTTTTATATGGGCTGCCATTGAGCTTTTCGAAGATGACAATTATGTTGCCGGTGGCGTCGTTACTTTTTTTGAACTCGGCTGGTATACCGGCAACATCTATAGCGCTGTCAGCAGTGCTCATAAGTATAACAGAAGGGCTAAAAACGATTTTATTCAGGACCTGAAAAACAAATGTAACGTATCCTATTATTTTGACGACAGAAATTCATGCCATTTTTTAATGTTAAGCATGAACTTTTAGATATAATATGCTGAGATATATAATATTATCGATACTTGCTTCTTTCATTGTTTGTTCTGCAACGATCAGTTTCGCTGACAACAGAGATACTTTTGCGCCATGGCATTTTAATCATCCGCCTGAAAGGAATTATTCACACGTTACCCCTGAAAATAACCTTAATGTTCCAACGTATCTCCTGAAAAATACTGTTAAAATATTTATTAAATACATTTCCAGAGTAGACGGAGACAGGTGCCCGATGTACCCTACCTGTTCTTCCTACAGTCTGCAGGTTGTAGAAAAACATGGTTTTATTATGGGTATAGTCATGACAGCCGACAGGCTTATTCACGAAAGTAACGAAATGGATTATGCCCCAATTATAAATACAGGTAATGAATTAAGGTATTTTGACCCCGTCAATAATAATGATTTCTGGTGGTACGGGGGGAGGGAACTTGACAAATAACAGGCAATTAATAATTTAATAGTGTAACTACCCAGGTAGACGCAAAGAAAGAATGAAAAATGGCAGAAGATTATTATAAGGTATTAGGTGTTAATAAGAAATCATCCCCGGACGATATAAAAAAGGCATACAGAAAGCTTGCCTTAAAATATCATCCCGACAAAAATCCTGACAATAAACAAGCCGAAGAACAATTTAAAAAAATCAGCGAGGCCTATGCTGTCTTAAACGATTCCGAAAAGCGAAAACAGTATGACCATTTCGGTTCTGATGCATTCAGCCAGAAATTTTCCCAGGAAGATATATTCAGAGAATTTGATTTCAGTAAGATTTTCAGAGATATGGGCGTTGGAGGTTCAGAAGGGGATTTCACCACATTTTTTGGCCGTGGCGGTCGTAAGCGCTCCTTTACAAGTAGAGACAGCGATCCCTTTTCTGAACTTTTCGGAAGAGCTCAATCCGGTCAGCAAATACGCCGCAAAGGAAGTAATTTGGAATATGTTCTTGATGTATTACTTGAAGAATCTTTTTCCGGAGTCGATAAATCTCTATCCATAAGTAAGGGTGGTGAAGTTGACGAAATCCGATTTAAAGTACCGGCGGGTATCAGTTCCGGGAAAAAACTTAGAATACCCGGGAAAGGCCAGGAAAGCATTAATGGAGGTTCTCCTGGTGATCTCTACATAAAGATAAATGTCATGCCTCATTCAGTATTTACGAGAGAAGGAGATGATATTTACGTTCAAAAAACGATTACTTTTTCAGAAGCCGCACTCGGTAAATCTATAGATGTGCCTATACTTGGCGGAGAAACAAAGAGAGTAAAAATTCCCGCAGGGACTCAAAACAATACAAAAATACGGATGAAAGGTTACGGAATGCCTCACTTCCGCGGTACCGGAAAGGGGGACGAGTATATAAAAATATCCGTATCAGTTCCCAAAACACTCACAAAAAAGCAAAAAGATCTTATCAAAAATCTTTCAGAAGAAGGCCTGTAAATTCATTTTCATCCTATGAATATTGCTTTCCCCTGTAGAGCCCGTTCCCCGGACGGGCCGATGAGGGCATCGGCCCCTACAAATGCGGGTGGCATGGACGGGGGGCCCTTTAACCTTACACATTAAACGTCTGATAAGATATGTTATGTAAACTTTGCAATCAAATTAGTTCAATAGGCTTTCAATCACTTTTTTATTTATGTAAACTTTACAATCAGATTAACTCAATGAAGCCTTCAACAACTTTTTCATCTCTTTACAACAAGAACAAGATCCTCTGACCTTCTTATCACCTTTTCAGAAACCGATCCCATGAGCATTTCCTGAATATTGCTCATTCCATGGGACCCGATGACGATAACAGAGACATTTTCCTCTTTCGCTGCCCTCAATATTTCACCGGCCGGAATACCCTTTTCAATTCTTACCCCGACCTTAAAACCGGTTTTCCGCAGGTCTTCCTCGATTGAATATATTTCCTTTTTCACCACATCTACAAGGTCCGCCTCAATGTCAGCTAGATTCTTGGTGGCATACCAGGCCATGGCGTCGAAGAATCTGCTGTCAATAACATGTAGAACAACCACCTCTTTTGCACCAGAATCTTTTAATTGCATGACAACGTCAAAGGCTTTCTTCGATACATCCGAAAAGTCAGTTGGATACAGGATTTTTTCAAACATTTTTATCTCCCCCGGGTATTAATGCTTACATAAAAGTGACACTACAATTTTTCTTCTACCGATTTTACTTTACTCTCGATACGCCCCGATTCACCCTTCTTGTAATCGGCCTTAACCGTCATGTACACACGGCCGCAATCTTTCTTGAGTTCCTCGAAGCAACGACTCACTACGGCCATGACCTCGTCCCACTCACCCTCGATACTGGTGCTCATGGGACCGAGCTTATATGATAATCTACTGTCTCTGATAATTTTTACAACTCTGGACACATATAAGCTTACACTTTTACCTTTGTCTATGGGAAAGATGGAAAAATCAATAAGCACACTCATAAGACCCCCTCTTTTATAGAGCTATTAAGAAATTATAAGAAAAATTTGGCAAAGTCATGATAAAAATGTCATTATACTACAATAATATATATTTTGTTGCAAAAATATAGTTATTACCTGCGAGGAAAACGCTCATGCAAATTGAGATAATCGGCACAGAATCTCTCGGGGTCCGTGGACTTTGCACGTTGGTAACAGTAAAAAATCGCAGGATCGTTATCGATCCAGGGGTGGCTTTAGGTTATAGTCGCCATGGTAAGCTTCCGCACCCTTTTCAAGTCGCTGTGGGTGTAAAGATCCGCGAGAAAATAATTGAGTTATTGAAAAGTGCCACAGACGTGGTCATCAGCCATTATCATGGTGATCATATACCCCTGGTAAATCCTAATCCATACCAGCTCGATGTACGAATGGTCATTGAAGCATGCCGGAACATCCGTTTCTGGTGTAAAGATCCTGGCGATATTATAAATAAAATATCGATGCGCTACAATGACCTTTCAATGGCTCTTGGCACAAAACTTCCCATTGCAGAGGGATATAAAAGCGAATTGATAACTTTTTCAGATCCCCAACCACATGGTGAAATGGATAGCGGTCTTGGAATGGTTATGATGACACGTATTCAGGATGGCAAGGACGTTTTTGTCCATGCATCCGATATTCAGCTTCTCTATGATGATTCTATATCGTATATATTGAATTGGAAACCTGATATTGTACTTGTCTCGGGCCCACCACTATATTTGTCATATCTGACACCTGAACAGAAGGAAAGAGCATATTACAACGCGGTACGCCTCGCCGAAGGCATTGGAACGTTAATTATCGATCACCATCTTCTCCGCTCAGAGGAAGGGTGTCACTGGCTGGGCAATCTTGCATCTTCAACAGGCAATAAGATTATATGTGCGGCTGATTTTATGGGATGCCGCAGGCTTTTTCTGGAATCGTGGCGGGATCGCCTATACCGTGAGATGCCTGTACCGGAAGGGTGGCATGCGGCTTACGCAAACGGTAAAGTTAATACTGATGAGTATGGCAAGCTTCCCCTACCCTAAGGCGGCAAAGCCGCAAGGACTGAGCAATGAGGACTGCGAGCTAAAGGCTAAAAGCAAGAATTACAGGATTACCGGATTAGAGGATTATACCCTGCGCAAAAAACACAGTTGTTGTGAATAAAGACTCTGAATTACGTCAATTCAATCGACCCCCAGGCTCCCAGCTTATCCTTCACAATAATCAATACGCCGAGAATTCCCTCGATTTGTGCTCCCGCATCAAGAGCTTTTTTTATATCACCCTCCCCTTTTACACAATTACCGATAAATGTAGCCGCCGCGTCGGCCAGCGGTGCTGATTTTGACATGACACAAACGGCATCAGCCGTACCAAGACTCAATGAATGGCCTACTGTTCCTGATGATGTACAGATACCAATGGGAGTATCTTCAGCCTTTATTCTCAGGGTAATTTTATAACTCAGCGAAGATTCACCGGCAAATATTCCCACATGGGCGTCATTGTCCACGAGCTTCAGATATATATCACCTCCGTTTTCGACAATAACATTATCGGAAAATTGCAAAAGATCTGTGCCTACATACTGGGCAACGGCACCGGCTACAGAGGCCATTGGTCCCACTCCGGAGATACGGGACGCTTCGATCATGTCTCTTATAATGGCCGGAGCAAATTTGTCTTTTTGGATCGGGGTCAGGGAATTTAAAAAAATGGGATGGTATTCAATATACTCTTCAATGTTTCTTCTGTATTTATAGACAGATTCGATGGCCAGGTCTTTGAAATCATTATCGGCGCTGATATAAAGATCTGTTTCTTTTACCTTTACATGAAAGGTTGCCAGATGTCCTTTTGAGATTTTGTTTCTGTAAGTTCTTTCACGATACATAAGGTCCAAGTTTCAGGTTTCAAGTTGTGGGACAAGTTAAGATCTGAAACCTGAAACTTGAAACTATCTTCTCCTACATAAACTTTGTGGTACCCACCCCGAGAATCCCATCTGCTTCTTTTTTTATATCTTCAGAAATATCAAGCCTTAAATTTTCACCCAGGCATATTACTGTTTCACTCACTCCATCTGCGATAAGATGCATATATCCCTTGTGCTTACCTTTATGTTTGTAAAGTATGGTATTAAGTGTTTCTATATCGCTTTCCTTTGTTTGTGCAATATCAATCATAAAATGAACGGATGTAAAGGGGTTTTTTACGGCCTCTTCCAGAGTGGTTATCTCTGAGGCTATAATCTTGGCGTTTTCCTCGCCGGCATCGACTTTCCCTTTTATAAGCAGTGGCTCCTCGCTATTTATGTTAAAAAATACGTTCCTGTAAAGATCGGAAAATACAATGATTGTGGAGATGCCCTTCATGTCTTCGAGAGTCAGATATGCCATTGTTTCTTTTCTCTTCGTTGTAACTTCCTTAACGTTCGCAACTATCCCTGCAAGTGTAACAATACTCCCATCTTCTTTTTTTGATACTGTTTCCGAATCGCAATCCGTAATCATGTTGAGCCTGTCCCCAAATTTTAAGAGAGGATGCCCTGTTATATAGAAGCCGAGGGTTTCTTTTTCATAGGATAGAATCTTTTCCTGGTCCCACTCCGGAGTGTCCGGCAATTCGATCCCCTGATCGCTTTCCAGACCTGTTGATTCAAAAAGGCTGATCTGGCCACTTGCCCTGTCCCTGCTTCTTTTTTGTGCGATATCAACGATTGTCTCGTAACCTTCCATCAGGCGGGCCCTGTTCTTTTCCATCGAATCAAAAGCCCCGCATTTTATCAGGCTCTCTAAAACCTTTTTGTTGATTTTCCTGAGGTCTCCCTTGTTACAAAAATCGTAAAATGAAGAGAAATTTTCACCTTCTGCTCTGGCTTCAATGATCGAATCAACAGCAGCGGCACCAACATTTTTCACTGCGGCAAGACCAAACCTTATGCTATTACCACTCACGCTGAAATCTCTGTAAGATTCATTGATGTCGGGTGGAAGGACATCGATTTCCATATCCTTACAAGCAGTTATATATTTTATTATGTTGTCTCTGTTACTTTTTTCACTTGTCAGGAGGGCGGCCATAAATTCAACGGGGTAATGTGCCTTCAGGTAGGCAGTCTGATAAGATATCATTGAATAAGCAGTACTGTGAGATTTGTTGAACCCGTATTCGGCAAACGTTTCCAGCTGTTCCCATATCTTTTTTGCCTTGTTCTCCGTCAGCTTGTTCTTTTTTGCCCCCGCAAGAAATTTAGGCTTTTCAAGTTCCATATCTGCAGCCTTTTTCTTGCTCATGAGCCGGCGGACATTGTCCGCTTCGGCCATTGTATAATTACCGATTGTGCTGGCTATCTGCATGACCTGTTCCTGATAAACAATAACTCCGTAAGTTTCCTTCAGTATATTCTCAAGCTGTGGATCC
>Ga0265594_1002326_pt1 | contig 13751 bp, 14 predicted proteins | sample saktaG_11_FD_190147 | JGI IMG/M metagenome (GOLD analysis project Ga0265594, IMG submission 190147) | Saline water microbial communities from Sakinaw Lake, British Columbia, Canada - sak_2011_5_24_80m | ecosystem: Environmental > Aquatic > Non-marine Saline and Alkaline > Saline ... | reverse complement strand
CCTTTAAACGGGTCGTATAGAATATAGAAAGCGGTAACATCCTAAAGAAGGCACGTGCGATTCTTCACTTCTGCGCTCACACGAGCACGAGCGCGGCGGAGCTGTTAAGAAGATAGAAGAAAGCGGTAACACTCGGGAGAAAAGGGCACGCCTGGCTTCTTCACCTTCTGATCATACGAGACTATCGAGGCGGAGACATCTGCCTCGCAGCGATGCTAATTTCTGAACTTTCTGCTCGGCTCAGCTCAGCCGAATCGCCGGTATCCACCCTTCGTGCTGCATGCCGTTGATGTCCACGAACTCAGTGCATGTGATGACTCCGCCGATTGCGTTCCACGACGGCTCGTGGATGATCTGCGGGTACGAGCCCGTGCGGATGGTGTAGTTGTAGGTCTCGTTTGCGTAGAGCGTGAATGAGTTGTTGAACGTTATGTTGTGCCAGTCGCCGCTATAACCTTTGCGCGTTGCGGTTACGTTCCACCCCGTCGCGTTGTTCCATATTTTGATTTGCTCCGTATGTCCGCCGGTGCCCATACAAGAATAGGTATAGAGCGTGCTTACGGTGAGGTTCCGTGACGGTTTAATAGTACCGTTAAACGTCCCACTGATGCTTGGGTAGCTGCCTTCACCGGTGTCGAATATGCGCGGTGCGGCAATCGCTGCTAGTGGCAGATAATCCTTATTCGTGCCGCCGGGAATATTATAAGGTGTATCTCCAAGTCCATCGCCGTTTGTATCTTCGCCAGTATAGTCGCTCCAGTAGTTGCCGCCGAGGTTAAGGCTGCCAATGATGTTTGTGCCTGGAGTTTGAGAAATGTTCCAGATGTTGGTTCCACCATCGTAAGCGTTTATTGCATTGTCGAAGTAGTTGTTATAGATGTGATTGTCGTTGCTCGAGGAATAGAGGCCAATGCCGTAGGAGTTGTTTAAGGCGGTGTTGCCCGTCAGGATATTGATGCTCGATAAAGACAGCACAATGCCAAAGCCATAGTTCGAGTTAGCGATGTTGCTCGTGAGGGTGTTGTTGCTCGAAGAATACAGCACAATGCCGCGGTAAGATAGGGGAATGCCATCACCCCAGTTTGAATTAGCGGTGTTACCCGTGAGGGTGTTGTTGCTCGAAAGATAGAGGTAAATGCCGTGCTCGTTATTCGAGTTAGCAACGTTGCCGGTAAGGTAGTTATTGTTGCACGAATCGTATAGGGTAATGCCGCAGTTTGTGTTGTTCGAAGCGGTGTTGCCCGTAAAGTGGTTATTGCTACACGAATAATGCAGGTACATGCCGTAGGAGTTGTTTACGGCGGTGTTGCCCGTCAGGATATTGTTGTTCGAAGACTCCAAGTAAATGCCGTAGGAGTTGTTCGAGGCAGCGTTGGCCGTAAGCGTGTTGTTGTTCGAAGAAGACAGTAAAATGCCGTAATAGCCATTTTCATGTGCATAATTACAGGAGATAAAATTATTGTCGGACGCGGCGAGAGCAATACCATGATAATTATTATTTTTTACAAAATTATTGATAATGGTGTTATTGTTGTTATAAGAAGGGAGAAAGATACCAGAGTAACTGTTATTATAAGCTGAATTATTTATAACAATGTTGTTATTACTGGAAGCTTCAAGAAATATGCCGGAATGGCCATTCTTGTAAGCATAATTATTAGAAATGATGCTATTACTTGAAACAGAAAGCATAATGCCACAATGATGACTCGATACGTGATTATAAGATACATTACAACCTGTTACATCTTCAAGATATATTCCCCTACTATCGGTTGCGTTTTGCACTGTTAATCCTGTTATGTTTACGTAATCTGCAGTTACATAAAAAACAGGATCGTAAGCACTCGCTGCTTGAACAATCGTATTGTTAGGATTGCCATAAGTCGACTTAATTGTTAAAGACTTGTAAACATCCACATTCTCGATGTAAGTTCCAGGATCCACAGTAATCGTGTGTCCATTTAAAGTTTCTGAATCATTTATCGCAGCTTGAATCGTTGAGTAGCTCTCTGCCGTATCCATGTTATGTACAAAAAGCTCCTCTGGTAATTCAAACATATAGAATGCGTCCCCTCCACAGTTCCAAGTTGATGGTGCGCCTTGCCAGTAATAGATAGTTCCGTTAGCAAACCCCAGCCTGTTTCCAACATAATACCCAACAGGACATGGAATGGACTCTAACTCTTCCCAACTATCACTTGAGATGCTATAACGAGAGAAGTTATATCCTGGATCTTCTAAACAACTATTACCTCCGAGGGCAAAAATGTAATTGGTTTGATTATCAGTCCATAGCAAAGAACCACCATCGCCAACACCGCCGCTGTCAGGTATAGGAGACCTTGCACTCCATGTATCTGTGGGGATATGGTAACGGAAAAAATCCTGACATGGAACTGTTTCCTGCCATTCTCCTCGCAGGGCGTAGAGATATTCTCCACCTGCCCAGACTAAAGAGGCACCGTCATCGATAACAGGTAAGGGTGTATTATAGCTCCACGAATTGGTGGAAATATTGTAGCAGACAAAGGTCGTTCCGTGCTCTTTGCTACCTAAAAGCGCATAGATTAGGCCGTCATATCCGGACCAGGTTATAGCATCACCAGCTCCTTGAGCAAGTAGGGTATCAGCCAACCGTTGCCACTTGTTAGTCGAGATGCTGTATTCATAGAAAAGCCTGCGGTCACTATCGGTATACCGACCGCCGAGCAATGCAAAGATTGAATCGTTGTGATCCCAAGTTAGAGCTGCCCCGTTTCTAAATGCCCCTGTCGGAAGTCCGGAAGTATTCATGGAAGTCCAACTGTCGGTTAGCGGATTATAACGCCAGAAATACGGTGTGGAAGAAGCGTACAAACATCTTGCTACGTAGATATTTTCATCTGTTCCAATTACCGCTTCACCGTATCCACCAACTTCAGGAGTATCCGCTTTTTGAACCCACTCGCTTGCTTGCGCGGCGATGGGGGCTAGGCTTACTACCAGGAAAAGCACTGAGATGAGAATGACGGCAGTCTTTACCCCAATTTTTTCCCATCCTCCCATTCATACATCTATGTGTGTGATCACTGATATTCCTTCGCTTTAAATGCTTTGCACTTGAGATGCTAATTTTCGCGTTAATGAGAGGAGCATTTACGTGAGTACGAGCGTAGCACTTACGTCTTCGCTTGCATCTGCGACATCGTTCGAGACGAGCTTAATGCTCACCGCGTCGCCTTGTGCAACCGATACGGCGTGCGTGGTATCCTCGCCGGTAGTGGCGCAAGACGGAAGGAGAGGTGCTGAAGCGCAGTCGTGATTCACCGTAAATCCTAGCTTATTTAGGTATTTTAGGAAGAACCGAAAATTCTTAGGTATCCCTATTTATGCGCCTAACGGCCCAGGATTAATTAGGGTACCCTAAGGAGGAAAAATGATCGAGAAGCAGTTGAGTAAGATGAAAACAGGTGGTAAAGGCACAGTCATTCGTGTTGAGGGGGCCGGTGCCTTACGCAGACGATTGATGGACATGGGCATCGTCAAGGGTGCAGAGGTCGAGATGGTGCGGAACGCTCCACTTGGCGATCCGCTGGAGTTCCTCTTGCGCGGGTATAACTTAACGCTACGAAGAACGGAGGCGGAGAACATATGGTTGGAGGTGGAAGAAGGAGCGTGAGATCGAGGAGTCGGATTTCTGGTGGCTCAATTGACCGAGTTTGCAAGGATATAGAGCATGTTCATGATGAGGTAGAGCATGTTATTCGAGCGCATCATACCGAGCTTGAAGGCAGCGAGGTTGAAACACACTTGAAAGAGGTAGATGCGCATTTACAGGATTTGATGAAGCACGGCAAGGAATTGAAGACCGTCATGCCGTTGACCGCTCTTTCCGTTGGCGAGGAAGGAGAGATCGTGGAGCTGCGAGGCGGCAAAGGAATGTTACGGCGGCTTCTGGATATGGGCTTCACGCCTTCAACAAAGGTGAAAATGCTGGCGTCCTGCCCTCCTGGTCCGGTTCTTATCGGCGTGCGCGATACCCGCATCGCGCTTGGTAGAGGGATTGCGCAGAAGATAATGGTGAATCGGGAGTATAAATGAGATGGTAACGGTAGCAATAATAGGGAACCCGAATGTGGGTAAGACTGAACTATTCAACAGGCTCACCGGTTTGAAACAGCACGTGGGGAACTGGCCCGGGGTAACGGTGGAGAAAAAGACAGGGTACTGTAGGCATGGTGGTAAGGAGATAGAGATTGTCGATTTACCGGGTACATACAGTCTAACGGCGCATGCTATCGATGAACTGATTGCACGGGATTTTATCGTCAAGGAAAAACCCGATGTGGTGATTAACATCGTGGACGGCACGAATTTGGAGCGAAATCTCTACCTTACGCTCCTGTTGTTGGAATTAGAAGCGAATGTCGTGATGGCCTTGAACCAGTGGGATGTGGTAAAAGAGCGAGGGATGGAGATCGAAGTGGACAAACTCTCGGAAATACTTGGTGTCCCGGTCGTTCCAACGGTTGCACCTACGGGTGAGGGAGTCGAGCAGTTGATGGAAGTTGTAGTGAAAGCGGTAAAGGAGAAAGGGGAGCGGAGAAAGGTCGTACCGAGCTACGGCGATGACTTCGAAGCTGTGATCAAACGAGTGGAGAACGCAGCCAGTAAAGATGCAAACTTGATGGAGACGTATCCCGCGCGCTGGCTGGCGATAAAAGTGCTCGAGAAGGATGAGGAGGTACTGAAGTTGTTAGAGGAGAGCCCTTACAGGAGCGAAATACTGGAGGCTGCGAAATAAGATGAATGACGTAACAAGTACGGACCTGGAAGTCGAATTCGTCGAGCGACGGTATAATGAGATAGCGAAGATCCTGGAGACTGCGGTGCGCAGGGACGAGACGAAGAAGTGGACGTTTACCGATATGCTTGACCATGTGTTCTTGCACAGGGCGCTAGGAATACCAATTTTTCTTTCGTTACTCTGGGCTGCGTTCCAGTTCACGTTCACGTTCTCCGAACCGTTCATGGTGATGATCGAGCTGCTCTTTGGCTGGCTCGGCGGCCTTGCAGAAGCGAACATAGCGAATCCGCACCTCGCGTCCTTCGTAGCCTGTGGGCTCTGCGATGGATTGGGCTCAGTGTTGGTCTTTGTGCCGCCGATCTTCACACTGTTTCTGGCGCTCGCCATTCTAGAGGATAGTGGCTATATGGCGCGGGCCGCGTTCGTGATGGATCGCATCATGTACAAATTGGGACTGCATGGCCGCTCGTTTATACCCATGATGTGCGGGTTTGGCTGCAATATTCCCGCGATCATGGCGACACGGAGCATGGAGAATGAGAAGGACCGACTGATAACCATACTTGTGAATCCGTTAATAAGCTGTGGAGCGAGATTGCCTGTATACGTGCTCATTTCCGGCGTTATCTTCGGCAGTAGCTATTTTGCAGGGACCGCAGTGTTCTCGATGTATCTCCTAGGCATTGCACTGGCGATACTCATGGCACTGGTATTCAGAAGGACGTTATTCAAAGGAAAGCCCGCACCATTCGTGCTTGAGCTCCCCCGGTACCGGGTACCGTCGGCGAAGACCGCGCTGCTACACATGTGGGAGCGAGGCAAATGGTTCCTGATACGAGCGGGAACAGTCATATTCGCCGTAGTGATCGTGATCTGGTTCCTTTCTGCGCATCCGTGGGCAGCCACGCAAGGCGGGGAGCTCATTGAGAACTCCTACATTGCAGGACTGGGACACGCCATTGAACCGGTATTCAAGCCATTTGGCTGGGATTGGATGGCTGGCGTTGCGATCATCTTTGGATTCCTGGCGAAGGAGGTCGTGGTGGCAACCTATGGTCTGTTGCTTGGGACGGGAGAAGAAGCTGTGGGTGATGCGCTTGTCAGCATGGGCGTATTCACGCCGCTCACCGGATTTGCATTCATGGCGTTCGTCCTGATCTATGTCCCGTGTGTGGCAACACTAGGTGCGATCTGGCGAGAGACAAATTCCATAAAATGGCCGCTGTTTACCATGGCGTACCTGACCGCGCTAGCATTCGTCGTCTCAGGACTGATCATAGGAATCGGCAGCCTGTTAGGGTTTGCATAGATAGGGAGAGGGAGGAAAAGAATAATGGCTGATTTTGACAGTGACGAAGGACGAATAATCGGCATATACGCGTTAGCGCTCGGCATTGCATATCTTGTCATCGGGATGGTCGAAGTGTTTGGCGGCGCGGGAACAGTAGTACCCGGCGATTTATTCGGCGGGTTCGCGTTGGTGGTCATTGCCGCAACGTATTTTAACGGCGTGCGTGGGGTGGTTAACGGTGACCACCGCGGGCTCTCGTTCGTTGTCGGCGGACTATTCCTCACCGCGGTGTTTGGTTTCCTGTACCTGTTGCTTATGGTAGCCGACGGTCTGATGTTCCTGTTGGGTGAAGCGGAGGAATTCTCAGCGCTCGCTGATTTCAGACCCGCGATAATGCTTTTCTTTTTGGCGCTGCCGTTGGCGTACAAAGTACGGGAATTGACACAAAGAGTAACGTGGTGAGGATGAAGTGAAAGAGATATTTGGACGCAATACCCATGCGAGTTCTTCACTTCTGAAGCTTACACGAGCACAAGCGTAGCACTCACGTCTGCGCTCGCATCCGAGGCATCATTCGAGACGAGCTTAATGCTCACCGCGTCGCCTTGTGCAACCGGCACGGCGTGCGTGGTATCCTCACCGGAGGTCGCGTTATCGAGCGTGCAGGTGATCGCCTTGTCCGCGCCGTTCACGCGGACCGTGTAAATGTCGGTGCGACCGCTCGCACCGGAAGCGACACGCTGCTGCACGTGCAGGTTCTTGAGGATCCCAGCACGCGGCACGCGCACCTTGATCTCGTTTGTCTGCGTGCTGCCGTTACCGGGCGCGAGATATGAGGTGCCGTTGCTGGTGATCGCGCCAAGGCACCCGAACTGTAGCAGGAGCTCGGACTGGTACGGGTTGAAATCGCCGAACCCGAATGCGGGCGTCGAACGCCAGATGTTACTGCCACTATCACCGATGAGCGCAATGCCGTGCCCGAGGAAGCACGAGGAAAGAATAGGCGAGCCGGCAATGACACCCAGGTCTGCCCACGAGAGGCCGAAATCAGAGCTGCGAAAGACCTTGCCGCCGCCGTCTGTACAAATGACCGTACCCCAGCCGAAATAGGTGAATGACGAGCCGTACGAGCTGAGGATCTCACCGAGATCCGTCCAGGTAGCGCCATAGTTGTCGCTGCGATAGATATGCCCGTCATCATCGCAGAGGAGTGCGGCCCCGTTACCGAGATACTCCGCGTCCGCGATCGAGCCCGATGCGATGATCCCGAGATCAGACCACGTGGCGCCGTAGTTTGAGCTGAGCACCACGCGGCCCGTCGAATCACCGAGGATTGCGATACCGTTGCCGAGGTACGCGCCGGCGTAGATGTTGCCGACTGTAAGCTCGCCCAGGTCTGTCCAGTTGACGCCGAAGTTGATGCTGCGGAAGATGTGTTTGCTGTTATTGCCGGCGATCGCGACGCCGTTCCCAAGATACAGAGCGACATAGAAGGCGGTGCCTTGATCGCCCAAGTCTGTCCAGGTGACGCCATAATCGGTGCTGCGAAAGATGTGGCCGGTCTCATCCGTGAGCAGCACGATACCGTTACCGAGATATGTGCCAGTCGCAGCGCACGAATTGAGTACCGCGCCGAGATCAGTCCACGTGGCGCCGTAGTCGGTGGTGCGATGCACGTGGCTGGGATCGGAAAGATCAGCGAGGATCGCGATGCCGTTGCCGAGTGCCACGAGGACTTGAGCCTCATTCGCGGAGATCGCCCCGAGGTCCGTCCACTTCACACCGTGATCGGTCGTATAGAGCTCGCCGGTATCAGGCAGTAGAATTTCCAGCAATGTCCGCACCTGAGTGGGCGTTAACGCTGCGATCTCGCCGCCCGTGATGCGACCCACGAGCGTCTGCTCTGGGATGGTGAGCGCGCCGGGCGAGCTGTCGATCGCAGCGGCCAGAATAGTGTGCGCACCGAACAGATTCTTCGAGATGAAGTTGACCGTCGAGTAGATGTTTTGGAACGAGAAATCAGGCTTTTGTACTTCTCTTCTTCCCATCTTTCGTCTTCTTCACCACCTAGAGTCCTGAGAGGTACTCGACCGTGCGCGGATCCTCGAGGATGTTCAGGCTGCGTTCAGCGGAATACCAGAGCAGCGTGGCGGATGCACCGTACTCGGGCAGCGCTGTGAATACCGTCGGATCGTAGATGCAGCAGAGGAACGCGGCGAGATCGGTGCAGCACTGGCGGATGATCGCGTGCTTCACGGCGTCGAACGTAGCTTTGAGCGAGTCGCGCATGACCGAATCGATGATGCTTTCCGCTTCGTAGATGTTCTCTTCGATATCCGCATCGAGCAGGCCTATGGTGTCGATGGCCTTCACGCGCTTCTTCACGAGCGCGGCTGTTGTGTACGTTACGGCCATGTTGCTCTATGCTTGCTTGCAGCTCACTTACGAGCTTTCGAACTTGAGTGCGAACTGGTTATTCTCGTAGCCGCTTGCGTTGGGATCTACGACGCGTTGGATCCAGAGCCCTTTGTACTCGTTCTCTGCGATATCGCCGAGCGATAATCCGGTCGCTTTTGTTACAGGCTTTGAGGTGCCGACGGACCAGTGATTACACTGATCGATGCCCGCGACGTTCGCGGTCTTGCCTTCGCCTGCGGTGCCATCGAAGTCATCAGCGAGTGTAAGATGCGTATCGTCCTCGATTGACAGTATAACAAGCGCATCGCTTTCATCGTCATCGCTCGCGTTGTAGATTTTCTCGTAGGGCGCGAGCTCAGTGAGAAACGCCGTTCCGGTCCCTACAACAGCAGCACTCTCGGCGGTGAACTTGCAGGTGCCCGTGATTGCAACGGGCGTGGACGCTTTGGATAGCGTGCCCCCTGGCAGGATCCTGATCTCATCGTCCTCTGAGAGCGTGAGCTGCGAGATCCATGCGTAGACCGCAGCCCAGGTCTCTTCGTTCTCGTTGCGGACGAAGATCTTGCGATAGTCGGTATCGCCGGCTACGCGCTCGGCGTTTGTAACATGGTCGAAGATGTTCTCCTCGATCTTCGAGAGGCTGATTGCGTTTGCGAGATCGATGTCGCCGCCGTGCCCATCGCCTTCGTTCCAGAACGCGCACTGGTAGACCTTCAGGTTTTTGGTGTCGAATGCCATGGTGAGGGGTTGGACGCGAATGCGTTTAAGAAGAGCTGGGCCACTCGAAATTCACTACTATCCCTATCCCTATTTATCGCCGAGCACGAGCGGCAGTCTCGTCTTTATAGAGATCGCCCCAACAGATGCACTGCTATGAGCGCTAGGCGGATGTGCCGGAAGTGGTGGCAGAAACCTGCGCAGAGAACGCGCCCGCATTCCCGTCCGGATCGATTGCGCGAACCTTGAAGTAGTACGTAGTATCGGTTTCCAGGTCGCGATTTCGGAACGAGTTCACGCGGCTGATCCCGACGAAGGTATCTGCGGACGGCGTGAACTCGGCCGTTGTGGAGCGGTGGATCTCGAAGTAATCTTTATCGTCCGGAACGAGCGCATTCCAGTGCAGTACAACGGCGGTGGGCGCGATAAACTCTGCACGCAGCCCTGAGATTGCAGTGGTCGCTAAGAGGTCGTAAGAAGCGGGCACAGCGAGGCTGAAGAGCTCCTCGCTGATCTCGTATTCCGAACTGAGGAGAAGGGACGCGGATGCCGGTGTGGGGATGTTGTAGGCGGAAGGCACGGCGAGCACGAAGAGTTCCTCCGCAATATCGTAAGCAGTCGGAACGGCGAGACTGAAGAGCTCCGCGGCAATATCGTATCCGGAGCTAAGGAGGAGGGAGCCGGATTCTGTCGTGGGAATGCGGTAAGAAGAAGGCACGGCTAGCCCGAAGATACCTTCCGCGATATCGTATCCGGCGCTAAGAAGAAGGGACCCGTATGCGGGTGTAGGAATGTTGTAAGAAGCGGGCACGGCTAGGCTGAAGAGCGCCTCGGCGATGTCGTAGCTGGAGCTGAGGAGGAAAGTCCCGGATGCCGGGATAGGTATGTCGTAAGCTGAGGGCACGGCCAGGCTGAAGAGTTCTTCGGCGATATTATAGGAAGTCGGCACGGCCAGGCTGAAGAGTTCTTCGGCGATGTCGTAAGAAGCGCTGAGGAGAAGTGATCCCGATTCAGGTGTGGGGATGTTGTAAGACGAGGGCACGGCGAGTGTGAAGAGCTCCTCCGCGATATCGTAACTGGAGCCAACGAGTAGCGCGGTGAGGGTCCGGATATCGTATTCGCAGGTGACGGTTACGCTGGGCGAGAACCGTTCGAGCCCGAGCTCCATATAGATCGGGTTACCGTTAATGTACTGGATCTTAGAATTGGAGACGAGGGTGAACGATTTGCCCTGGAAGGAGAGTAGTTCCCCGAGTGTGAGGTTCGTAGCGGGATCGGTATAGACGATCGCGTCACCGGGCGCCAATTTGACATCAAGCAATTGCTTGTTACCCTGCAGCGGCACGTAAATGCCCTTGAACGTGAAGCCCGTGGTGCGCAGGACATGGCCGTTATCATCGCCGATGACCACAGTGCCGTGCCCGAGGTAACACGAATCGAAGATGGGCGAGGACGCGATGCTGCCGAGATCGGACCAGGAGTGCCCGTAATCGAGCGTGCGATAGATATGCCCAGCACCGTCTGTAACGATAGCGGACCCCGTGCCGAGATTGGTGATCGAGGACCCGTACGCGCTCAGGATCGCGCCGAGATCCGTCCATGCAGCACCGTCATTGCTACTCCGCCAGATATGCGCGTCCGCGCAGCAGAGGAGTGCGATACCGTTACCCATGTACGCCGCGGCCTCTATACTGCCCGCGGCGATGACCCCGAGGTCGCTCCAGGTAGCGCCGTAATCGGTGCTGCGATAGATATGCTTCGCGGAATCGCCGATGATCGCGATCCCTCCGCTGAGGTACGCGCCGCTGTAGATATTGCCCGCTGCGATGACGCCGAGGTCCGTCCAGGTGGCGCCGTAATCGGTACTGCGGAAGATGCGGCCGGCGTTATTGCCGGCGATCGCGATGCCGTCTTCGAGATTGAGCAGCAGATAAAAGGCAAGGCCTTTATCGCCGAGGTCGGTCCAGGTGGCGCCGTAATCAGTGCTACGGAAGATGCGGCCCGATTCGTCCGCGAGCAGCGCGATGCCGGTGCCGAGATACGCGCCGCTGGTTGCGGATAGCGTCATGATCTCGCCGAGATCAGTCCACGTGGCGCCGTAATCGGTGGTGCGATAGACGTGCGAGCCACAATGATGGTCCGCAAGGATCGCGATGCCATTGCCGAGTGAAACGAGCACCTCGGCCTCGTCACCGTGCGCCGTGATCACCCCGAGATCAGTCCATGCCAGCTCGTGCTCGCCCGTCGTGATGATCTCAGAGCCGAACTCTTTGAGGAGCGCGAGAAAGTCGCGTTTGTCGATGTTCATTTATTTCATAGTGTCGATGAACGCGGGCGTAACCTGGCTGCTGGAGCAAGCAGAGCGAGCTGCTCATCCGCGCGCGCCCAGAGCAATTGCGCGATGCGAAGCTTAGCGTATGCGGGATCGGTCTTGTCGATACGGAGCTCGTCGATCGAATAGTTGATGCCAGCTGACGGGACCCAGATGTAAATGATGGCTCTTGCTGCACATCTATCGGTGCAGATGGATCGAGCGAGCCCGAATTGAGGATCGGATTCAGCGAACGTATTTTTGGCAAAGGCCTCGATATAGGCCTGCTCGTCCGCGATGAGCTCATTCAGCACATCATTTGAGATGTCCGATTCGGTTGCCTGAATGCGATTGCGGACTCGTGCGGGAGTCGTGATGGCCGCCATGATGAAGCATTCAGGCTCAGCGCGTTTAAGGCTGCTCTTGAGGTAGCTACAGTATCTTCTTCAGTGCACCCCTAACCTCCGCGACTTTGGGCGTCACCTGGTAGATCCTCAGGCCACGACCTAACGTTCCGGGTTTTTCTGAGAGCTCGCGTCTACTCTCCACAAACCCGTAATCCTCAAGGATATCTAGGTGGTGGGACACCAGCCGCCTTTCCTCGCCGAGCGCCTTTGCCAGCTCGTTGATGTAGAGCTCCCCTTCTCCCCCGAGGAGCTCGACGAGCTGGAATCGAAGCGGATGCATAAGCGTATGTGCATCGTCCATAAAATCTTTTTTCGGTATTTTCTTTGGTCTAGGCATAGTAGGGAGGTATAGCAGACATAGTTTATAAAAGTTAATGTTCTTCACGTGCTATGGAGGGCACAAGATCGTGCGGGCCAACCGCTTGCTCCGCAGTGGACGCACTTGCCGCCATAGGCACGGTTATTTGTAGATTGCGCTGTGCTTCGTGGCCATGGACGCGAGTTCCGTGCCGAGCACGAAAATGGCCTGCTTGTGCTTGTCCTTGCTGCGATGGACCTGGAAGGGCGAGATATCAAGCTCCTGATACTTTGAAAAATCGCAATCCAAGCCATGCTGCTCACAAAACTTCTTACACTGAGCCAATAACATATGGAGATGTACCACCTCATCTTTCTTCATATGAATTCTTTGCTACTTTACAGCATATAAATTGTATTGCGCTCATAGAAGTACATCTAAGGATGCCGCTGTGGCTTAGAGGTAGAGTAGCTGATTCGTAATCAGCGGGTCGCGGGTTCAAATCCTTTAAGGCGGCTCTTGTGGGATTACAGCATCTTCTTCAGTGCACCCCTCACCTCCGCGACTTTAGGCGTCACCTGGTAGATCCTCAGGCCTCGACCTATCGTTCCGGGTTTTTCTGATAGCTCGCGTCTGCTCGTCACAAACCCGTAATCCTCAAGGATGTCTAAATGGTGGGACACCAGCCGCCGTTCCTCGCCGAGCGCCTTTGCCAGCTCGTTGATGTAGAGCTCCCCCTCTGCCCTGAGGAGCTCGACGAGCTGGAATCTGATTGGATGCGTAAGCGTGTGCGCATCGTCCATAAAATCTTTTTTCGGTATTTTCTTTGGTCTAGGCATGATGTTAGATAGGTATAGCTGAAATAGTTTATAAAGTTACTTATCTTCTCGAGTGGGGCATTAATGCGCATCCTTGAACATGGTCGGCGCTACGGTATACGTCACCACGATGCTTTCGTACGGCTCTAACTCAAACGCTCCTGCAGTTAGTCCGAAATTATTGGCATCTTTTGTGATGCTCTGTACCGTACCGCCTGAGGCATAAACGGTTTCAGGCGAAGCGCCTGCGGTATGCGTGAACGGTGATTCGCCAACGACGATGCTGGCAATACCCACGGGGTTGTAACCTGGATTGTTTCTGATAATGGTGCCCGTGCCCGCATCATGGATCCCTGCGGTTAGGTTGTTACGCACATCGTTGCCCATGATGAGATTCGCATCGCAGGTTGCGGCAAAAATGTCGATGCCGTACTTCTGAGTCTTCGGGTCCTGGGTGTCAAAGCATTTGTTACCTTCGATAAGGCAGTAATCTACGTCGCCATAGAGGGTGATCCCGCCTTCACCGTGGTCAGTCACCAGATTGTCATAGACCATGTTGCCTTTGATTACGCAGTGTTCGACCTCCTCCAGCCAGATGCCAGGATCGACGTTGGCGATGGCCACATTGCCAAGGAGCTGGGTGTAGTCAGATGACCCCAAGAGAACGATACCGTAATGAGTTCCGCTTACAGCGTAATTCCC
>Ga0265594_1002324_pt1 | contig 13759 bp, 8 predicted proteins | sample saktaG_11_FD_190147 | JGI IMG/M metagenome (GOLD analysis project Ga0265594, IMG submission 190147) | Saline water microbial communities from Sakinaw Lake, British Columbia, Canada - sak_2011_5_24_80m | ecosystem: Environmental > Aquatic > Non-marine Saline and Alkaline > Saline ... | reverse complement strand
TCTGCCCTGATTGCGAAGGTCTCTGCGCCGGTATTCCGACGAACGCTTGGCAAAATGCCCTATGAAATATCTTCAATGCGTTATCTCATTATTGATGGATTAGTTCAGGAGACGGATGTAAAGATCATCACCATTGACGGTACTTTCATAAGATATTTGTCCTATATCGATGGGGATGTTGTTGGTCAACAGGCGTTTTGGGATGGCAAAGATCACCGCGGACGCTACGTCGGCAGCGGCGTCTGTCTTTGTATGGCATACACTAAAGATGGCGATACGACTGTAGGTAAAATTGCCGTAATACGGAAATATGATAAAGCGCCGGGGTTCATCCTGTTTAGTATTTTTTGGGTTAATGGAACAAAATATCTGTCATATTTCTTATAACTAACTGATAGACAGAGAGAACAGACTTTTTACATATTTATTCTAAGAGTTACCATAAATCAAGTTTTAAAAGGCTTTAACGTAGATATATTTGGCGTCGCCTGGAGCGTAGAAGTTGGTGAGCACGGCAGCCTCGGTGTAACCGCAGGCAATATAAAAAGCCCGGGTGGGCAGGTATTGATTACGACCAGATGTTTCGATGTAGACTCTCTTACCACCCAGTTTTCGGATGGCTTTCTCGCTGGCAGCCAGCAACTTTTTCCCGATGCCTGCGCTGCGGAAGTCGTTATGCACGGCGATCCAATACAGGTCATAGCTGGTTTGGGTGGCGGGAATGGGCCCGAAGCAAGCATATCCAACCGTTTTTCCATCTGCTTCTGCGAAGATGAAGTGATAGCCGCTTTCTGGTCCTTTTGTTAGTCGCTCGGTCACCAATTCCACGGCAATGGCGATTTCTTCTCCGGAAAAGAAGCCAGAAGAAGCCACGATTTTCCGTACGTTTTCTTCATCATTTTGGGTAACGATATAACGCCATTGTAAATCAATATTTTCCATTCTCCCCGTTCCTATTATTTTGACCATTATGATATGCTCTAAACCCGTTCCAAAGCCCGGTGAAGAAATGGCGGGTGTTAATCCCAAGTGATCTTATGACATAACCACCTTCCTGAACGACCAGAAGCGGTAGACCCAGGAAGCCGATCATATAACCGTTCTGCTCAAAATCCCGCGCGTTGAGTGCCCAAGAGCCGGTAGGATCTCCCTTGGCGGTATCCAGACCAAAGGCGATAATTATATATTGAGGAGCAAAACGTTTGATTTTCCTGAGCGTTTTTTCGAGGATATTACGGTATAAGGGACCATCCAGATCTGATTCCTGCGGAAGATTGAGATTGAACCCTCGTCCGGCACCTTGGCCTGTCTCATCGGTAAAACCGCTGAAATATGGATAGGTGAATCGGGGATGTCCGTGGATGGAAATGGTAAAAATATCACGTCGCTCGTAAAAAATATTCTGTTGACCATTACCGTGATGGTAATCAATGTCCAGAATGCAGACCTTGCCGAAGCTGCTTAAATAATGAGCCGCTATGGCTGCGGAGTTTAGATAGCAAAATCCGCCAAAAACAAAACGTTCGGCATGATGACCGGGCGGACGGACCAGTGCGTAGGCAATATTATGACCTTTTAGAATCATATCTGCCGCCGTCAGAGCACAATCCACTGCCCGTTTAGCCGCCAGGAAAGCATTCTGGTTTAAAGGGGTAAAAGTATCGATGCAATAATACCCGGCGCGGATCGGTAACTCTTTGGGTGGACGTGCGGCATTGCGAATTGGAAACACATAGGGATAGATCGATTTGTTCAAAGGCACATTAGTACAGACTTTTTTTAGATAGCGAACAAAACCGGGATCATGCACTGCGGTAATATGTTTTTCCGGGTAATATCGGGGTTGAATCTGATCAAATAATCCGGTCGGCAGGATTTCTTTGAGGATGGATTTTACCCGGACGGGCGATTCCACATAACCCCGCTCATTCACATGATGGATTTCATGCCGGTCGTTGACAATCAGCGCGATTTTTACTTCTTTGAAACTGATTTTTGTCGCTACCGGGTGCATCTCTTTTTTGATATATTGGGGATTCCGCAGACGGATCGGATCATCCCGAAAAGATTCAACGACCATTTTTATATATTTGGGCGGACAGAAGTGTGCGTATTTGCGTTCAAGGATTGCGCGAACAATAGTCCGGGCTTTTTCTAAGTCTAATGGTATTTGTCTGCCAAGATTATCAAAGACGAGGTAAGGAGCACAGGTATCATCAGGATTTACCGGTGTCTCATAGGCAGTGTTACAGATAGGTCGGGCGCCGTAACGTTCATAGAATCGTAACCGGGCGGCATTCTGCTTTAGTTCTTCCTTACGGCAGAGTTTGGGGTCATCGGGCAGGCATTCGAAAAACAGACCGACTATGCCCAAATGCAGGGCTGTTTCGCGGACTTTTTCATAGAGCGCCCCGCCAATTCCGCCCCCGGTTTTCTGCTGAGCGGCAGCGATATAATCCAGATAGGCAAAATTAAGATCAATAGCATGATGCAACAATGCAAACCCGCGGATATGACCCTTTTCATCATCAGCCACAAACAGGATGGACAGAAAGCGGTGTTTCCCCGGGCTGTGCAAATATTCAGGAAGTTTGTTAATGTCGTATTCGCTCAGGCCTTTGAATTGTCCACGCAGAATCTCCTGGACCTGGGAAATGGCCTCTTTGTTAACAGGTAAAATATCGTCATAAATGCGCCTGATGCGGAACAATATATTTGCCTTTATATAATTTGGCTTTTTAAGGAGTCGTGGAGAATTCGGGTGACGACCTGCTCAAAACTCAGCCCGGCTTGTTGGGTGGCTGCAACAAACCCGCTGTCCGGTGAAATGCACGGGTTAACATTGATTTCCAGTATCCAGATATTGCCACAGTCATCGACTCTGAAATCCACCCTGGCATAGCCGCGCAGTTCAAAAGTTTGCCAGCAACGCAGGGCGATATCCGATAATTTTGTTAAAAGATATCTGTCTTCGGGAGGATAATCGAAACTGCGGACGGTGTGCTGATACTCGAAAGATTCTTCATCCCATTTGGCGGTATAGCCGACAATCTGCGGTTTGTCTTTGGGAAAATCGACAAACCGGATTTCCGCCGGGGGTAGTACCTCAGGTCCGGTAGAATTCGCCAAAACAGACAGATTAAATTCCCTTCCGGGAATATAAGCCTCGGCAAAGCATTCGCCAAACCGGGTTGAGCGGTCTCTCAGCACATCATTAATAGCTTTCCTGTTATACACAATTGACTGTTCGTCCACTCCTACGGAAGCGTCTTCGCAAACCGGTTTAATGATGTACGGGGGATCGAAAGATACATTGTTGTTAGTAGTGTCTCGCATAGAAAACCAACACGGCGTTGGCAGATCGGCGGAGCATAATATTTCTTTGGCATATAGTTTATTAGTAGTGATATAGAGAGCATGAGCATTGCCGCCGGTATATTGCAATTTCAGGTGATCCAGGAGAGTCGGGGCAAAGTGCATGAATTTTTCTACCCCGGCGATGGATTCCACCAGGTTAAACACAACTGCCGGACGCAGTTTTTTTAGTGTGACAATAGCCTGCTCAAGGTTTAATGAAAGTGCTACGGGTACTACCTCATGTCCTATATTCAAGAGCGCCTTACTGACAAAGTCCACCTGTGTCAGAACATCCAGATCATCCGTATTGGTGGCGGAACTGACATCGTTATACAGGATGGAAACTTTCATCGTTTTAATGCTGAATTACTCTTTTAAATTTATTCGTTGTGCGGCGCTTTCCAAAATCATTTGAATCAGTTCCTTATAACTGATCCCATAAAACGAGCAGATAATCGGCAGATCAGACCGTACCGGATTGATACCTGCCAGCGGATTTATTTCCATTAAATTTGGGATTCCGCTGGCATCTAATCGCAAATCTACACGTCCGCAGTCGCGGCATCTGATACCGCGCCATGCTGCCAGAGCAATTTCAACCGCCTGCTGTGCAATTTCGCCATCAGCGCGCCGATAGCGTACCAGATCCTCGTAGTGTTCTTTGTTCTCGTAGGTATATGCGCCTTGTTCAGCGCTACTGTTTAGGATAACTTCCATTACTCCGACAGATGTAGCCTTTTCCGCTGTCCCGACAATCCCAACAGTGAATTCCCGCCCTGGTAAAAACGTTTCCACCAGGACCGGCTGGCGGAAATCTTTCAATAGCCAAAGGCAAACCGATTGCAACTCATTTTCATTCCGGATGATCGAATTGGCGGTGATACCTTTGCCGGTACCATCGGCCATGGGCTTAGCAAACAGGGGGAAGGGCAGGTTAATATTCATGATATCTGCTTCGGTATAGACTTCTGCGAAGTCCGGTGTTGGAATCCCCAGATCCCTCAGCACCCGTTTTGTCATACCCTTATGAAGAGTCAGAGACAGAACCAGGGGATCTGAAAAGGTATAGGGAATGTTGTAAGCATCCAATAGCGCCGGAACCTGAGATTCTCGCCCGATACCATGTAAACCTTCAGCAATGTTGAAAACCAAATCCCAGCAGTCTCCATTCACGAGACGTTTGGTAAGGTCATAGATGTTACCGATTCGGTCTGTTTGGTGACCTAATTTTTGTAGTGTCGAATTCAGCTGTTTCACTTTCACTGTATCCCAGATCGAGGTAATTTTGTCGAAGATCGTATGTAATCCCGATGTTCATTGGTTATCCGTGAATTATTATTTTACTATCATTAGTGGTTTTTCTGCCGATTTTACCGCCGTGATCAGGATACCGATAGATATTGCCCTTATAGTTTCTAAGCAGAATATCGTCACCGTCTCGACCTAAGACATATTCCGGCAACAGCGGAATTTTACCGCCTCCACCCAGAGAATCAATAACGAAACTCGGTATGGCATAGCCGGATGTATGGCCTCTCAGACCGTTGATAATTTCGAGACCTTTGTCCACCGGTGTTCTGAAATGGGCAGAGCCACAGACCGGATCGCATTGGTAGAGATAATATGGTTTCACCCGGATTTTCATCAATCTTTGAAAAAGCCGTTTGGCAGTATCAACATTATCATTAATACCTTTAAGCAGAACGGTTTGACTGCCTAGAGGTATGCCTGCATCGGCTAACCGATTGCATGCCAAAGTCGTTTCCTGTGTAATTTCATCAGGGTGAGTAAAATGAATGCTCATCCAGATGGGATGATATTGTTTCAATATATTTACGAGAGATACAGTAATGCGTTGGGGTAATACCACCGGGACCTTAGTTCCAATACGGATGATTTCCACATGGGGTATCCGGCGTAAACGCCTGAGTAACCATTCTATTTTGGTATTACTCAGAGTTAAAGGATCACCTCCAGATAACAAAACATCGCGCACTTCCGAATGATTTTCAATATAGGCGATAGCATTTTCCCAGTTGCTGATGTTGAATCGGTGCTCCGTCCGCAAGTTGCCGACCAGCCGGGAACGCGTGCAATACCGGCAATAAACTGCGCAAAAGCCGGTGGTAAGGAATAATACCCTGTCGGGATAACGGTGTACCAAACCCGGAACCGGAGAATCCTCATCTTCTGCCAGAGGATCTATTGATTCCTCCGGAGATACAAGATACTCATCATTGACCATTACAACTGTCCGGCGCAAGGGTTGTCGTGGATTTTCCGGATCGATCAGACTGGCATAATAAGGAGTAATTGAAACAGGCATTGCGCCGCTGTGTCGGAGAATCGCTTCCCGTTCGTCACTGGAGAGATGAATAATTCGTTCCAGTTGGACCAGATTTTTAATCCGGTTACGTATCTGCCAGCGCCAGTCATTCCACTGTAAATCCGATGTGTCCGGATAGAAACGTTTACGGAAACGCTGGCTTTGCGAGCTGATAGTAAATACTCCCGGGGCAACATCTCCGGGACGAGGTTTACCAATTTTCCATTCTCCCGATAACAGAATATCACCGGCTTCGGAAATATTCAGATCGTAATAGAATGGTTTGGAGTGGTTTTTCGTTTGGAGAGTTTTGGTTGCTTGGCGGGAGAGTGTTAACGGAGAGTCAGATTGAGCAGCTGACAACTGCGCTGTACCGGGAGGCTCTTCTTCTTTCTCACAAGAAGCGATTTCTTTCATAACCTGTCATCCTTTCTGTTTTCCAAGATCGTGAACAATTAATTTGTCGTCGAGAACATCTCGATAAAAAATCTATCCGGTAATTTATATCGATACACAATATTTCCAAGAAAAAACTATAATTCCAAAATATAAATTAATTTTACACAACCTCTAAATTGGACAGTTAGTTGTTATGCTACGTAATACTTACTTATGTCAAACTTGGATTAAATAGAGTGTGAAATGATTCCGCTTTATATTAATAAATTTGGATAGTCTGATTCACTAAGAAAAAGGGAATTTATTTTTATATTTCAGATCTTGCACCTTCGCTTTTGTCATTATAGTTTTGACCGGTTATTTAATTTGTAGGAGCAGCATGAACATACATAAGTTACGCTATATCATCATACTCACAGTTGCATTTGTTCACTTCCTTGCAGCCCGGGATGTTATGGAAGAAAAAGGATATATTCGAAATCCTTGCGTTATTCAATCAACAGAACATCATAGCTGCATTCCGGAATCCGGATCAACACTTTTTGATTCTCAATCCGGTAATTCTTATCTTTCAACAAAGACTGTAAAGAGTCGCCTTCCATCCAGGAAGGAAGACTCAGATGAACGTTCCCGGATTGTGATCCTTTATTGAACAGTATAATCAGTCTTTGATTTGGATCGCCTCGCGAATAAATCATTACATTGTCGTTGGTGTAAAGGTTGATATAGTCGCCACGGCGAAGAGCAGGATACTTTTTCCTCAGGTTAATCAATTTCGAATTACGCTTCAATTGCTCTTTTTCGGGCTCTGTCAGTTGATCGCCAAAGCGCATCATGCGGCGGTTATCGGGATCATTCGCGCCGGTCATTCCAAATTCATCGCCATAGTAAACAATCGGGATTCCCGGGACAGTCATCAGATAGCAAAATAAGATTTGTTCTTTTTTATAGGTCGTAATATCATCCACCTGAATTGCCGGTTCACGAAACGCCCGTTCGACGCCATTTTCGGATAGCGTAAGGTCGCCTTCCAGGAGAGACATAATTCTGACTTGATCGTGACTGTCAAGAATGTTTCCCATCAAATGATTATATCCATATACTTCGAGGGCTTTGTCAATTGCAACTTTGAGTTCTGAGAGATTTCCATGCGGTTCCGTAAATATTCGCCGTGCGGTAAAGAATTGACCAAAGTTAAATTGCGAATCCAGCATACCGTTGTTTACATAGGATTTGATCAGATCGTGTCCGCCGAAACTTTCACCGATTTGAAAAATATTTAGTGATCGATTTGGATTTACTTCTGTTTTGATCTTCTTTGTCAGGGATCGCCAGAATTCGTAGGGAACATGTTTTGTAGCATCATGACGAAATCCGTCAACGCCTGTTTCTTGTAGCCACCAGACGGCATTGTCCGTTATTGCTTCGAGCGCTTCGCTGGAGTTGATAAAATCAAAAGACGGTATAAATGTGTCAAACCAGGTCGTCAGGCGATACTCATCCCAGCGACGGATGTTTTTTGAGCCGTCCGGAAGATCGAGTGTGCCGTACCAATCCCGGTGTTCGCTGAAAAAATGGTGTTCGATATGAGTATGATTTGATATAAAATCCAACAATACCTTGATTCCGTGATCATGGGCGACATTTACTAATTTTTTCAGTTCGTTGAGCGTTCCGAAGCGCGGTTCCGTTTCATTTTCACTAACCGACCAGTATCCATGATAACCGGTATAGTAGCGATGGGGTTCAGGCCATTCTTTGTATGCTTTATCGGTGGTTTTATTAACCGGCGAGATCCAGAGAGTGTTTACTCCGAGTCTGTCAAAATATCCCGCTTCGATCTGTTGAGTTATACCGGCAAAATCACCGCCCTGGAAATTGGCGCGCCAATCTAAGTCGGGATGCTTTATCGGATCGTCATTGGCACTGTTGCCGTTCTTAAACCGGTCGATCATTAGTGAATAAATGACAGCATCCTGCCAGAGAAACGTGTTGTCTGAGTTTATCGGTTCGCCTTTTTGAGTCCGGACGGTTAAAACGTTTCCCGGTATATTTCCATAACTCGCTATGAATCTGAGGGTTGTTAATGACGGGTCATCTGACAGCGGACTAAGATCGACTACAACTTCATCATCCGCGACCTCAATAAATTCTGAGGGATAAAAGACATTATCCCTTAATACCGTTACCCGAATATTTCCGCCCGGTACTGATGCGTCGAGCGCCAGGCGGAGGCAATGATCATTTTGATACGGTAGAAAATAGAGCTGCGGTATTTGTTCTTTATTGGGAGATTTTACATGGATCAATGAATTAAAATACCCAAAGCCGTTGTCGACTTTGACCGGGTTTTTGGGATCGTATATTTCTCGTTTGCCGATGACAAACTGGTATTCATAAATGCCGTCATCAAGGTAAACGCTGCGTGTGTAAATTCCGTCGTTATCATTATCAGACATTGCAGTTGAGTTGCGGCTCCAGTTATTGAAATTTCCCATAACGAAAACATCCACATCTTTTTCATCGACCGCAATCTGAAACGTGACCTCGATTTTCTCTTTCACAATGACCGGCAGAATATAGCGTTCCTTATTATTCAGAAACTTGAGATATGTAATTCCGAAAAAATTATCGGCAGGTGTGAGCAAAATTAGATTGTCTTTGAACTTGTAGTCAACATTGATATTTGCGTTTTGGGAAAACTTCAGTTTATAGGATTTAGCAAAAAATATATCATCGACATATACTGATGTTGTCGTTTCGGGTTCGATAGTCAGAAATTCAATAAGTTCGGCTGGTTGGAATGTTTCGGAAGTTATTGAGCAGGAGCGAAGACCTGATATCCCCAAAAGAAGTAGAGTGGAAAATCCAATTGTTCTTAAAAGATTAAATTTCTTTTTCATCAGATATCCTTTAAAAATTGTTGCTTATAGTTTATATAGCACCATTGCGGAAATGGGTTTAAGCTCAACTTCAGTTTCGGAAACCGGTTTGATTATATCGACTCCGGCAATCGTATGATCGACGACAAGGATCCACTTTCCTGCCGGAATTATAAAGGTTTCGGACTTGTGATTTGGATTGATCAGCACGAGAACATTTCGCCAGAAATCACCTGTATTTCCACGATTTATCCGGTAAGCAATACAGTTGACGGGAACATTATTCATCTTTTTATTGAAAAACGAGATATTTCGATTAATTTCCTCTGCGGAAGTCATTCTGAACATTGGATGTTCGTTGCGAAGTTGAATGAGTCCCTTATAATAGTTAAAAACATCACGATTTTCCTGTTTATAATCCCAGCGTATTTTGTTGATCTTGTCCGGTTGATTATAACTATTGTGGGAGCCGAATTTTGTTCGCAGAAATTCCTGTCCACCGTGTATAAAAGGAACTCCTTGGGATGTAAATAAAATCACAGCCGCCAGTTTATCCATCGCTTTCAGTTCGGTATCGGTCAGAGCACTGTCCTTTTCGGTGGAAATCACTAATTGATCCCACAGCGTCCTGCCGTCATGGCAAGCCACATAGTTGATGACTTCCGACGGAGAATCCGCAAAATCGGTGATGCTTCCGATAATTCCTTTCTGTACGGCTTTAATATTTTTTCCTTTCTGAACATAGCCCGGATCGGTGTTGTGCCAGGGACCTTTCAATGCATCCCGAAAGTGATCATTGAATACCGCAAACCCCTTGCCTCGCTGAGTGCCTTTGACAGTTGGTTTAATCGGAGTGCTGCCGGATGTCCATGGTTCGCCATAGAGAAATATATCCGGCTTGATGGCTCTTAGTTCTTTGATGATCGTTTCCATGGTTTCCATGTCGATCAATCCCATCAGATCAAATCGAAAGCCGTCAACTTTGTACGTATTGACCCAATATTTCAATGATTCCACGATGAATTTACGAACCATCGGCTGTTCGGAACGAACTTCATTGCCGCAGCCGGAGCCGTTCCAGTAGCTTCCGTCCGGTTTCTGTCGATAATAGAAATTCGGTGTGATTCCGTTGAAGTTGTAGCGAATTTCGGGATTGCCTTCCGCCGTATGATTGTAAACGACATCCAGAACCACTTTTATCCCTTTACAATGAAGAGCATCCACTAACTGCTTGAATTCTTTCACACGGCTCGCATCGTATTGATCGCCGGCGAACCACCCATCGGGAGAATTGAAATTCACGGTCATGTAGCCCCAGAAATAACTGTTAACCGCATTGTCGTGCTCGAAATCCTGAATCGGCATCAGTTGGATGGTATTGATACCTAATTCAACAAGGTGATCCAGACCGGTTTTAAGATCTGTTCCCGGCAGTCGTGTGTTCTCTTCTACAAAACCCGAATAATTTCCTTTATTTTCAATCCCAGAATTCTCGGCGATGGAAAAATCCCTGATGTGCATTTCATAAATAACAGCTTCATTGAAGGGGAATTTCGGAGAATCGGCGACAGGCGTATCGTCCTGAAATATCAAAGCCCTGCCGTCATGGGTTGTAACGCAGGTGGCATAGGGGTCGATTACTTCATGATCCGGTCGGTAAGCGGGATCGGGACCATCCACAGAATAGGTGTAATACTTACCGAGCAGATTATCATTGATCTCAACCGACCAGGCGCCGGTTTCCGATTTTTTTAAGGAATATTGATCCGGTTTTCCACCTGATGCCTTTTTATACAGGTTCAGCGTTACTTTGCTTGCGCCGGGGGCAAATAGTTTGAAGACCGTTTTTTCCGGTGAATAAAATGCTCCCAGAGGAGAATCCGTATAATACTTCGGATCGGTCAGAATATCTCTCAGGAGAATCGGACCGGATTTGTAGCCATTAGCGATAATTTTACCCGGAAGATCGGCGATTCCGATTGGTTCGAGCATATCAATTTGTAGTATCATTGAAGAATCCGAATCTTCAGGCATAAGGTCTATTTTACTGAATTTCGCAAGTGATTTAGTTTTTAATTCAATTGTTGGATTTAGCTGTGCCAGTAATTTTTTATGAAGTGGATTTGACAATGCTACAGTTAGTCTGTCCGGGCCATCCAGAAATGCTTTTCTGATAAAGGGTGTTGTATCCGGTTTATTCAGATACAGAGTTCCGTCACCCTGTAATATCCAGATTTCACTGGGCATTGATCTGCTCCAGTAGCGGTTGGGATCATCCTTTTTCTCCCAATTTCCGAATCTTGGGAGTATACCAATATTGCCCTTTGGTGGATACTGTGTTAAATTCATTCGGAAGATCGCCCCAAAATCGTCTTTACCAGTAGAAATCAATTCAACCGGTTTTTGATCAAGCCATGTCCACAGAGTCCAGTCGGTATAATTGTTGTCAAATCGGTGGTAATGGATAAGTATGGTATTCATGCGGGCAGTTCCGGAATTGTTACAGGTGTTTAATCCAAAAAAAATCAGGAGACTTAATAACACCCGGTATTTTACCGGGAATTTTATAAAATCTGTCATATGGTGTTCCTTTGTACATATCTCTTTTTTCAGTGGTGATATATTAACATATCTCGCATATAAATAGTATAAAAAATTCCAGTGTTGCTCAAAAGAATACTGAGACATGGGATTGTTATTGTGTCAGTATTTTTATCAATACACTATCAAGATTGAACAAAATATGTGAAATTATACTTGTATCTGCTTCTTGAAATCGATATTTTTAGGAAAATAATGGCAGGAAATTCTATTATGATACTTTTCAGCCGCAAAACTACCTCTTTTAATATCTTATTAATCGGATTGTCCGCTCTGTTTGCCGATCAACCAGATGCTCCACGGGGACGGTCCGGGGGAAATGACGTCGTAAAAATCAGTCCAATCGGGATAGAAGCCGTCCTGGTTGAAGGTGGTACATTCGAAATGGGCGATAAATTCAACGTTGGAGATAGCGACGAAAAACCGGTGCATAAAGTGACTCTCTCAGATTTCTATATGAGCGTTACTGAAGTGACCATTCAACAGTATAAAATATTCTGCCGGAAGACCGGTCGTAAAATGCCCATGCAGGGAACCGGTAGTAAAAATGATTATCCCATAGCTTTTGTGACCTGGTTTGACGCGATGGATTTCTGCAAGTGGGCTGGAGGTTCTTTGCCAACCGAAGCACAATGGGAATATGCGGCAACATCGGGTGGTATGTCGGTGAAATATCCCACCGGGAATGATTTGGACCACAGCATGGCAAACTATTCCGGAACAGGCAAAAAAGATCGCTGGAAAAGAATAGCGCCCGTTGCAAAATTTCCACCCAACATATTTGGAATTTATGACCTTGCCGGTAATGTGTATGAATGGTGCTTCGATTATTACAAGAGCGGTTACTACAGCCTACCGGCGTATCGGGATCCTCAGGGACCGGCGACCAGCATGTTTAGAGTACTTCGCGGTGGATCGTGGTATCACGATAAAGACGAACTCCGTAGTTCCGACCGTTTTCGCTATATGCCTGTCGCCCGGGTCAGCTTTGTCGGATTTAGAGTGGTCTGGGATCCCGAGACGGTAAGTATTAGCAGAACTCGCTCCGATCAATAAACTTCATTCCATTTACAGCAATTTTTCTCGAAGAGGTCTCATTGATTCAAATTAGTATAAAGGATCTTTGCAGGGTTGGCTTCCATCGTAAAAGACTCATTCCCATCGTAGGGATGTCTTTGACACAAGCTCCTTTACCACGCTCGTTCCTCTTAAAGAGATGTCTTCGACACAAGTCTTTTTACCATGCTCATTCCCAAGCCCCAGCTTGCACTACTCGTTCCCAAGCCCCAGCTTGGGAATGTTAGCGGAGGATCTAAATTTCGTTACAAAGCTGGGGCTTTGTAACGAGTAAGATGTGATGGTAATTAATAAGCAATCGCTGAAATACAGCAGCCTGGTGTTGACCGTCGGAATTATGGCAACCATCGGTCAGCTGATATTTGTACGTCTCGTTGCGCAATCATTCTATGGCAATGAAATTACGATGTGTATTGCTATTGGACACTGGTTGTTATGGACGGGCATTGGCAGTCTGGCGGGCAGTAATTATCTTAGAAATGTCGATAAATCACCGCGATTATTACCGTTAATGATTTTTTACTCATTATTTCTGGTACTGTGTTCCTATTTACTGCTATTGATTCGACGAATTTTTGGAATTGAACTGAGCGAAATGATTGGTCTTGGTCGGATATTTTTATGGACGGGTGTGTTGTTTATGATCCCGTCGTTTTTAAACGGTTTGTTTTTCCCTTTTCTGGTTCGCTGGGTAACCGACCGGAAATCACAATTCCCTGTCCATCATGTTTATATCGGCGAAGTTGTCGGCTCTGCTGTGGGCGGCATCCTTTTTATTTTACTCATTCGGTCGGGATCGAATACATTGATCTCGCTGCATCTGACGGTCGGTTTTTTCATGATTATTGCCGCTATGGTCATTCTTCAAAAAGCGGTGTTTAAAATTCTGGTATTGACCGGCGTAGTGATCATCGAATTTGTACTGTTTCAGTTCGTCACACCGGAAGCTGTTGTCAAAAAATGGTATCCTTACAGGCTTCGGGAATACCGGGAATCGCCGCATCAGGCGATAAGTGAGGCTTTTCACGGCGGCGGCGTCACGCTGTTTGGGAATAATGAACCCATCTGGAGTATCGGTATCGAAGAGAATGCCGAGGAACTGGTTCATTTTGGAGTA
>Ga0265594_1002323_pt1 | contig 13759 bp, 8 predicted proteins | sample saktaG_11_FD_190147 | JGI IMG/M metagenome (GOLD analysis project Ga0265594, IMG submission 190147) | Saline water microbial communities from Sakinaw Lake, British Columbia, Canada - sak_2011_5_24_80m | ecosystem: Environmental > Aquatic > Non-marine Saline and Alkaline > Saline ... | reverse complement strand
AATAATAATAATTATACTTTTTTTGATTCGGAATGATACAGGATTTAGTTTAAATAAACTAAATCCTGTATCAAAAGAGTGTTTATTCTTTATAGATTACCTAATTCTTTTATTTCATAGCACGTAATTCGTCTGCAATTTGTTTTAATACTGCTTCCGGTGTTGCACTTTGTTCTTTTACTACCTTAAAAGTTGCATTCGCTTTAAGAAGATTTATTGCAGCAGGATATATATCAGTAATCACTGTTGGATTGATTTCATCTTTAACTTCCAAAAGAACATTGAAAAGATCTGTTCCATTCTCAAAGTAATCAGTGAACTGATTGGGTGCAGTAATTTCCGGAGCATCCCATACATCCCATCTTAAAGGATCAAATCCAAGTACTGTATATGTTTTGATACTTCCTTCTCTTGATAATTTTGCTGCTGCTAAAAATTCTTTAGCTAACTCCTGGTTTTTGCATTGCACTGTAATGGATGTACCGGTTCCTCCCATACCTGCAGACCTGGCACCACCTTCAGTCCATGAAGGCGCAGGAGCAACAGTTATTTTACCTTTTAAATTTGGCATATGATCTGTAAATCTATTCAAATACCAAAATGGCATCTCAAGTGAAGCTGCTCCGCCATCGTTCATAAAAGCCCAGAATTCCTCAGAATGAGTAAATCCACCAGGACATGCTACCGCTATTTTGTCTTTGTTAACCCAATCAGACAAAGCCTGCAAGATATCAATATTCGTTTGATTATCCAGTATGACATCTCCATTCTTAGCAAAGATATCTGATCCTGCTTTAATCATTTCCTGATAGAATGTCCAGTGCTCGGTCACTTCTACTACGGTAAAAGGTATACCGGTTTTAGCTACCACTTTTTTACCTGCTTCTACATAGTCTGCTATTGTTTTAATATCATCAACACTAACACCTGCTTTATCAAGTATGTCCGTATTGTAATACATTACTGTTGCTCCAACATGATAATCTACTCCATAGTAATTTCCATCTTTAGCATAACTTTCAAATCGACCCATAATCAGCTTATCTTTTATAGGTTCTATAATATCATTTAAAGGCACTAATGCAGGTGTGGTTCCTTTTAAATAATTTGCATACATGCTGATTTCAATATCTGCCAAGTCTGGTGCACCTTTACCTGATTGAAGAGCAATTAAGAGATTATTATGCATATCTTCGTACGGATATACTGTACCTTCTAGTTTAATTTGTTTGTTCGGATTAGCTGCATTCCATATCGTAACAGCATCCTGTAAAAACTTATTGTGACTTTCCTGGAATGTCCAGAATGTTAATGTTGTTGGTTTTTCTTGCGGAAAAACACCAACAGTCATTATGACAAACATTAGGATAAATGTCATTACAAATAAAAAGAAGCGTTTCATATTTTTTCCCTCCTTATACTTAATTTATTTTTCAAACAAATTCAATAATAAATATCTTATATATTATTTACTACTCACCTCCCATCATTATTATTTAGTGCTTTTCGGAAAACTCTAAAACCATTGCCTTGTAAGATTTTTAGTACACTTCTATTTTATTCTCCAACTTCATCCTTGAAACCCTTATCAAAGAGCGGGTTTTCTGAAAACCTATCTTTTACATTAAATATATATTTCTATTCTTGACGTTAAAGAATATCAACATATATCCTGGTTTTGAGATCAAAATCAATGAAATGATTATTTTTAAATTTTCCTAATTATTTAGAGTCTGTAAGATAATTCGCCGAGGTAAATATTTTTAAAATACTAGAAAGAAAAGTAGTTTCAAATTCTCCGGAACTTTGAATATTGGTTTTTGTAAGTTGGTAAACAACATTATAACTTATACGGACAACCGTACAACTATTATATATTTCATTAATTGTGTTTGTCAACTTATTTTTAACATTTGCATTCTGCGATATTTTTCCCAGTAGTCCGGCTGAAATAAATTCCGTAATACCGAATTAAATGCTTACTCTTAAGTGGTAACGTTTAGTTAGTTTAGCAATAAATCCTGGGCTTAATTCTGGATTTTAATTTTTCCTATCATTCTCCTTAAAAATCAAATTATTCTTTCAATGCTCCAGCTGTTAAACCTTTAATTAACCTTTTTTGAACGAAAGCAAAGAGAATCAAGGTTGGAACAATGGTTAGGGTTGCAACAGCGCATACTTGCCCCCAACGAATAAGTAAAGAAGACGAGAGACGACTTATAATAAGCGTAAGAGTCGCTGTATTTTGACTCTGACTGATGACAGATACAATAAGATAATCGCTCCAGGAAACAACAAAAGAATAAAAAGCTACAACCATAATCCCGGGTTCAGCAATAGGTAAAATAACGTATATTAATTGCTGTATAAGATTACTTCCATCAATTTCAGCAGCGTTGTCTAAATCAATCGGAATTGTATCAAAATATCCTTTTAACATCCACATAGAAAAAGGCAGAACGAGAATCAGTTGCGTAAGAACAATGCCCAAAACACTATCCATTAAATTTAAGGAAAAAACAACTAAAAAAAGAGGTATAAGCATAAGAACTTGCGGAAACATTTGAGTAGAGAATATGCCAAGTATAATTATTTTTTTACCTTTAATATGATAACGACTTAATCCATATGCTCCAAATATGGAAACAATCAGACTTATAACCGTAACCAGACTTGATATTTTTATTGAATTTACAAAATATCGAGGAAAATCAGTTACACTAAATATTGTTATATAATTATTTAATGTAAAACCTTCTAATGCTGAAATAACTTGACCGGTAAAAATGGATTCTTGAGTTCTGAAAGAACAGTAAAAAATCCAAATCATTGGCAATATAAAAAAGCATAAAGAAATGAAGACAATGAAATATGCAATAATCATGTTTCGAATTCTTACTTGTCTTGTATTTAATCTTAACATCTTTATCGTTGATATTCTCCTCTCTCTTGCATAATCAAATAAACGATTAGATAAACACTAAGAATTAAAAGCATTATGGTACCTATGCTTGACCCATATCCCGCAGCATAATTAACCCAACTTTGCCTATAGACATAAACTGGAAGCACATCAGTTTTATTAATTGGACCTCCACCGGTTGCCAAATAAATAAAATCAAAATTATTGAATGTCCAGAGAACATGTATCGTAACCATAACAATTATCATGTTTCTTATTCCGGGTAGAGTTATGTACCAGAAATTTTGAAAAGCATTCGCTCCATCAATTTCTGCGGCTTCATAAAAACTTGCAGGAATTGTCTGCATGGCAGCGAAAAAAGCAATTCCATAAAATGGCACATTTCTCCATAAATGCAGTAAAACAATAAAAGAAAATGCAGTTTTGGGATCTCCAAACCAGTATTTTACAAGGTTTTCTAATCCGATACTTTTTAATATTATATTTATAAAACCAACATCAGATTGTGCCATAAACTTAAAGATTGTTACTGTCGCAGCAACGGGAATAACCCAACTTGCCATAATAATGCTTTTAAAAATCTGCATGCCTGGTATTTCTTGTTTCATTGTCCAGGCAATAATAAGCCCAAATATTAATTGCAATATTACAACAATTATTGTTAGTTTTATCGAATGCCGGAGTGAAAGCCAGAAAATAGGATCACTGAACATCTGCTTGTAATTATCAATGCCAATATAACTATACTCCGTTTTAAGCATACTTTTATCTGTAAATGATACTCTAATCCCATCTATTAAAGGATATAAAGTAAAAATACACATGATAACAATCGCTGGAATTATTAAATAATAACCTTTTCTTTTATCCATAAACTCTTTCTTATCATTCTTTTATTAAAATTGATATTTTATGAAGATTAAATAAATATTCATGATTTTATGCCATGAAGAGGAGTGGATAGTACCCACTCCTCTTCAATTAAATAATTAAATTGAGTTTACAGAACATTCTTTTCAACAAGATCATTATAACTATCTAGTAGCCATTGTGCGGTGTCCTTTGCTGATTTTTCTCCATAAATAACATAATTTACAGCTCTTAAGTTTGCTTCACTAACCGGTCCCCAGTTTATCGGATTCATAGCAACAGAAATTGGTAATTCATTCGCAAACCCTTGCATCCACCATTGAATGCCAGCCTTTTCAAAAACATCCAATTCCAATGAATCTTTCCTTGCCGGTATTCCACCAGATTCAACCAGCCATTGAGCCATTTTTTCTTTTGAAGTAATATACTTGATAAGATCCCAAGCAGCATTTTTATCTTTCGAGAATTTACTCATCATTATTGGTTTTACTTCCAGATAAGTGGCGGGTACCCCATCTTTCGAATATGGAATTCTCGTTAGCTGAGATTTATTTTCAAGAATATCTTTTGCGCTATCACTTTCCCCTCTTCTTCCCCAAAGCCACGGACCCATCGGAGCCATTGCCCATTTACCTGCTACATAACCCGGATCCTCAACCGGCCAACCTGTACCTCTTTGATTCGGATCACAAGCAGGGAAATTGCCTTCAAAAAGCTTTCCATAAAAATCAAGAACTTTTTCAAGCTGATCCACTGTGGCAACTACTTTAACGGTTCTTTTCCCTTCCACAGTTGTAACTTCAAACGGATTATTTTTATTGCTTACCTGATAATACAAGGTAATAAACTCTTGAGCTGCTCTTGGACCTCCAATTTCAGTACAAGTATAGAAACCAAATATTTCCTTATTAGATTTTTCAGTTATTATCCTTGCTGTATCAATCAGTTCATCCCATGTCTTTGGAACAGAAAGGTTATATTTTTCCAATATGTCTGTCCGATATATCAGGGCACGAGCATTTGTATTGTAAGGCACACCGTAGAGTTTTCCGTTAATTCGAAGAGGCTCCAATGTGCTTTCTACGAACTGATCACTTTCATCCCATTCAGAAAAATAAGAATCGAGGGGTTCGATAATATCGTTGCTTACATATACTGCTGTATCTTCGAGCAAACCCTCAATAACATCTGGTATTCCAGTTTTTGCTTGAAGCAAAAATTTATCTCTTTGATCCTTGTATTTTCCGGGGCCATAAAAATGGTCAATTTCATATTCTGGTAATTCAGTTTTTGCATCATTTTCCCACATTTTTACGTATTCCGGAGAAACTTCTTGTGTAACAAATGGCATATTCCAGAAAGTAAGCTTCGTTTTTTCTGCAGCAAAAGATAACCCTACTACAAGAGTAAATATTAACAGAATAGTTATTAGTTTATACATTAGTCTTATCGATCTCATATCTAATACCTCCCATAACTTTAACTTTTTAATACATAGTATAATAGGATCAAATAAAACTTCTTTATTTTATCACCACCCCCTTTTTTATAATTTTTTACCATTATCCTCACCCCCTTTATTAATAAGGGCTGCAATACACCTCCGCTTGTTCTTTTCAGCTTTAAATACACTTCAAAATATTCGTTTTGGTTACCATATTATTTAGAACCTGTAAGATAATTCGCTGAGGTAAATATTTTTAAAATATTAGAAAGACGAGTAGTTTAAAATTCTCCGAAATTTTGAAGATTGGTTTTGTAAGTTGTTATACAACAATATAACTTATACGGACAACCGTACAACTATTATATATTTTATTAATTGTATTTGTCAAATTATTTTTGAGAGGAGATATTCGGGAGGTACAAAAAGTTTTAACTTAATCGGTAGAAAAGCGGTGTATCGTAACCTGGTGGTATGTTCTATCTGGATATAGGATGGGAGAGGGAAACTCAGGTTCATTAATTGAATTAGGGAAAAATCCGGTTTCCAAGCAGAGGCCGCCGTGTTTCTGAAACAACGCTCCGCCTGCACCTCTGATATTGTCAAGAAAATTCCCAGAATAAAATTGGATACCTGGTGTGGTAGTTAAAATTTCCATAGTGCGGCCGCTTTCTGGTTCATAAAGCTTTGCCGCCAGGCTGAGCTCTTGATTTAAGGATTCGATAACAAAGCAGTGGTCATAACCGCCTGCAGTATCATGAATATCTTTTCCAATTAATTTCGGCTTGGTGAAATCCATAGGAGTACCGTAAACAGTCTTGATTTCTCCGGTGGGGATTAGATTATTATTAACCGGAAGGTATTTTTTACCTTTAAGGGTCAACTGATGATTCATAACTGTTCCAGAACCTGCACCAGCGAGATTCCAGTAAGTATGGTTAGTTAGATTCACAATAGTAGGTTTATCTGTTTGAGCATTATATTCAATTTTAAACTCATTATCTTCATTCAGACTGTAGGTTACTATCACTCTTAGATTTCCAGGGTATCCTTCCTCTCCATCCGAACTGAGGTAAGAGAAGGCCACCTCGGTTGAAGTATTGTCTTTGAAACTCTCGGCTTGCCAGACAACCTTATCAAATCCCTTGTTCCCGCCATGCAGGTGATTCAGACCATTGTCATTACGGGCAAGATAATATCTAACACCATCCAACTGAAAAACTCCTTTGGCGATACGATTAGCAAAACGACCGATTACGGCACCAAAATAAGAATGACCGGCCAAATATTGTTGAATATGATCAAACCCGAGAGTTACTTCTTTAATTTCTCCTTCTCGGTCAGGCATTTTAAGGGATATGACGGTACCACCCAGGCTCATTACCGTGGCCGTAATCCCTTTGGAGTTATTTAAAATGAATTTTCCGACTTTTTCCCCTTCTGGAGTTGTCCCAAATAATTCATACTTAACGCTCATATTGTATCCTTTTGAGTTTTTTATTTTTTATTATAACTATATTCGAGATAATTTTCAAAAAATCTTTAAAGATAGTCATAATAATGGCTATATACTGAATAACTACTTTAATTTTTTATAATCTCGAACCGAGAACCAATTTCGGGAAGCTTGGTTACCTCGATTCTTACCGGGAAGGCGCCCCTTAGCGATTCCAGATGAGTGATAACTAATATTTTATCAAAATCTTCACTTATAGATTGAATAGCCTGTACCAGATTATCTATGCCTTCTTCATCCTGAGTACCAAATCCCTCATCCATAACCAGAGTCCTTAGCTTAGTCCCTGCCCTTCTGGTCAGTAACTTGGATAGGGCAATTCTTAAAGAAAAATCTATCCGAAAGGCCTCTCCTCCGCTATACAGTTCATAATCACGAGTTCCTAATTCATCACTTATTTTGATATCTAAGGTTTCTTTTATGCCTCCACTCTTTAAATCACGGAGAGATTCGATAGAAATTTGAGTACTATTATTGGTTAGTTTTGCTAACAGGTCATTGGCTTCTTCTTCTATTTCCGGCAAAACATTTTCAATAATCAGTGCCTGAATTCCATTCTTCCCAAAAGCTACAATCAGCTTCTCATAAATATTCTGTTCTCTCTTGTTTTTCTCTAATTCTTTACCTATCTCTTTCTTCTCTTTTCCCAATTTAAGACACTGGTCGAATTTGCTCTGATACCCTCCCCTTTCTTCTAAAATTTTATCTTTAAAGGTCTGGTCAGAATTTAATATCTGTTCCTCTTGGACTAATTTCTCTTTCAGGAAAGGAAGTTCTTTTAATTCCACTATAATTTTCTCTTTCTTCTTCTCCAAATCTTTTAAATTTAATTCTTTCTGTTGATAATTTTCGCTTAATTCGTTCAACCCCTCTCTTAAAGAATCAATCTTCTTCTCTGCTTCTTCCAATTTTGCTTTTTCCAGAGGAGAATTGCTTAATTCTTCAATTTTGCGACTTAACTGATGGTGCCTTGTTTCATCATAATCAATTTTTTTTATCTGTCCTTCAAATTCTTTTAATCTTTTCTGCTCTTCCGGGGCGTAGTTCTTCTCCTGAATAATTTTTTCTAATTTTTTAATCTCCTCCTGCAAGCCAACCATCAGTTTTGCGGCTTGCTGAGATTCTTCGTATTCAAAATGTGCCTTGCTTAAATCCTGCTGCCAGATATCTTTATCTTTTAAACTCTGGTTAATCTCTCTCCATTTTTTCGCCAATCTATCTTTCTGTTTGTCCGATTCCTCCGTCTCTTTTTTTAATTTCTCTATCTTTTTGAGATTTAAACCAATTCCAATATTTATATTATCTTCAATCTTCCTCTTTCTTTCTGCATTTAATTTTGTCTCACATAAAGGGCATTCTCCCTCCGGATTCTCTCTTAACAGACGCAATTTTTCTTGATTATCTTTATTGTCTTTTTCTAGCCCTTCTATCTGACCTTTAACACTATTTATTTCTATATTAAGTTCGCTGCCTTTTTGGCGAATTTCTTCTCTCTGCTCTTCGAGTAACTTTATCTCTTCCATCTTTTTTTCTAATTCTAAAACCTTATTCCTGTTTTTTATCTCCTGCTCAGCCTTCATCTTTAAATCTTTATGTCTGTCCTTTTTATTTCTAACTTCTACTTCCAAATCTGCCCGCTCATTTTCTATCTTTCTCCCGGTAAGAATCTTTTCTTCTTCTATTTTCCTGATTCTTTGGAGCTTTCGGCTAAATTCATTATTCTCAGTATTAAATTTCAGATAATTTTTGAAATCATTTAAAACTTTCTCTTTTTGAGAAATTATTTTCTCGCCATCGATAATTTCTTTCTTTCTTAATTCAATCTGTTTTTGCCCCCGCACAATTTCATGTCTATACTGCTCTATTCGGCTTTCCAATTCGGCGCATTGTTCACTTTTGTGTTTTAAGGTATTTATCTCCTCTTTTAATTTACCCACCTTTACTTCTTCTGTCTTTATCTTCTGGGAAATTTCTTTATAACTTTCGGACAATTCCTTTATCTTCTCTTTATAGAAATCAAGGTTGGCTGTCTCCTGATAAATATATTCCAATCTGCTTTCTTTGGTCATAATAATATTATTAATTTCCCTAAGATGGAACTTGGCCAGATTAGCCAGTTCATCATAACGGGAAAGCCCTATAATCTCGGATAAAATTTCTTTCCTTTCCCGGGCGCTCTTTCGGCTAAATTCATCTATTCGTCCTTGAAGTATGAAAGCGGAATTGATAAAGGTCTGATAATCTATCCTCAGAGTTTTAGTAATTTTTTCCTGGGTTTTTCGAATAGAAGGACAGGTGAGAGAAATATATTCATTATTTTCTTGGTTAAAAACCTGAAATTCTAAACCGGGGCGGGAACTTTTTGGGGCAAGAGAAAAAGTTCTAATAATGCGGTATCTGTCCCCTTCTAAATCGAACACAAATTCCACCTGCATATCTTTCTGGCCTATCCGCAGAAGGCTGTTATCGGCTTTTTTTTCCTGGCTGGCTTTTCTTCCTTCTCCCCATACTGCCCAGGTTAAAGCATCCAGAAGGGCGGATTTCCCCTGACCATTATTACCCGAAAGACAGGCGATATGAAATTGGGTAAAATCAAGAGGAGGAACATCTTCCCCATAACTTAAAAAATTTTTCAGGGCTAATTTTACCGGTATCAATTTTTAATCCTTTCTCTTACCTGTTTTTTTTATTTCTCTTTATGTCATTCCCATTTCTCTTTATGTCATTCCCGCGAAACCTGTCCTCGACCTGATCGGGGAGCGGGAATCTATAATGAAGCTCAATTATTTCCTTCTAACTCTTTCTCTAACTCCTGGGCGTAAGTCTTTAATTCCTCAGACAAAGAAGCTAAATCAGGACTATTCTGAATATATTTATCCATAGCCTCCAACATCCCTAAATCTTCCGAAATTTCTGCCCTCTTAAGCCGCTCCACCGGTTTAGATTTTTTGGCAATAGCTGTTACCAAAAAAGCGCCTTCCAAGGCAGAATTTATTCTTTTAAAATCCAGCAAATCTTCCCTCTCTGCAGGCATAGTATAAAATAACCTCACCACTGACTCGGATAAATCATACTTTTCAATTTCTCCTATTAAAGTATTAGTAGGATCTTGCTCTTCGCCAATTACCACATCTATAGTAACAAACTTTCGTGCGGGGAGAGGAATAAATTCGTAAGAAGTTTTGCCATCCTCAATTTTCACCAAACAAACCCCCTTGTCATCCTTCTCCTCACCAAAATTTATTCTTTCGATACTTCCCGGATAAACTACCGGAGGATGATTATCGGAATTTAAATCCTGAAATTTATGGATATGTCCCAAAGCTACATAATCAAATTCTTTTTGAGCTAATACTTGAGTGGAAAATACCGGGTCTCTCCCGATTATTGCCGACCTCTCTGAGCCGGAATAAGTTGCTTCTGCGGCAGCAAGATGAGCAGCAAAAATCGCGGGAATACCCGGCTTCATCATCCGGGCATATTCCTTGATCTTTTCACTTGCTCTCTTCTGAATTTCCTTAGTAATTTCCTTATCAGTAAAATCTTTATATTCTTCTTTGGTAAGAAATAGATTCTTGGTAGGCCAGGGCAGACCGAAGACCTGAACCGGTCCTGCCTTAGTCTCAATGTTTAATAACTCAGGCTCGGTTACCACTTTTACTCCGGAGACATTTAAAGTATCGAAGATATCCAAGGAGGTGGCTTTGCCAAAAGATACGGGGTTATCATGATTTCCATTTATCATTATCACCGGGATTTCTGCTTCGCTTAATCTATAAATCTGCCGGGCGAATTCACGTTGATGGGTAGGATTGGGATTGCTATTTTTGTAGGCATCACCGGTAAATATTACCAAATCCACCTTCTCTTCCAGAGCAATATCAATGGTAAAACTAAAGCATTTTATAAAATCCTTTAATCGGGTATGCAGACCGGTGGAAGGGTCTATCCGTCCATAATTTTCCATCCCTAAATGAATATCGGCTATGTGAAGAAATTTCATCTGATTTTTACCTTTCTCATTGTCTTCAGGTTAAATCGTTATATCTATCTAATCTTCTAAATTTAGTGGAATTATTTCTTTAATTATAACACAAAAATTAATGTCTCTTTGCTGCGCTTTGGCCGGCCAGATATCCGCTACTCCAGCATTCCTGCAGATTGTACCCCCCTGATGGACCGTCAAGATCTAAAATTTCCCCGGCAAAATAAAGGTTTTCCACCTTCTTAGAACACATAGTATTCGGATTCACTTCCTTAATGGCAACTCCCCCGCTGGTTACCACCGACCATTTAAATCCCAGCATTCCGGTGGGGGTCAATTCTAATTCTTTTAGCAGGTGAACTAATTTATTTCTTTCTTCCCGGCTGATATAATCCACCTTTTTCTCAGGCTCTATACCGGATAGTTTAATCATGACCGGTATCATCGATAGGGGCAATAATCCTTTCAGTGAATTCTTAAACATTCTCCCTTTAAATTTTTCAAAATCCCTCTGAATACGTTTATCTAATTTTTTAAAATCCAGTGCCGGTTTTAAATCTAAAATTAATTTTACCGTACCATTTTTCAGCAACGTCCCGATGTTTTTACTCATATCCATAACGATAGGCCCACTCACCCCAAAGTGGGTAAAAAGCATCTCGCCAAAACGTTCATCTTTCTTCTTGCTATTCTGAAATAATTTGAGTGAGACATTTTTGAGAGATAAACCTTGAAGTTCTTTCACCCAATTTTCAGAGGTCTTTACCGGATTCAAGGCAGGGACAGGTGTAACTATAGCATGCCCTAATTGTTCAGCCCATCGATAGCCGTCACCGCTAGAACCGGTCTGAGGATATGCTTTTCCTCCTGCACAGATAATGAATTTCTCAGCACTTATCTCACGGTCTCTAAGGAAAACCTGAGATATTTTTCCGTTATTCTGCTTAAATCCGGTTACTTCGGAATTAAGCAGAATATTAATTTTCCCCTCAGTTAAATATTTTATAAACACATTCAATATGTCCTGGGCATTGCCTTTCTCGGGAAAGATTCTATCCCCCTGTTCTACTTTTCCTTTTACTCCTCGGGATTCAAAAAAATCAATCACTTCACGTGCTCCAAATTGCGTAAAAGCACTATAGAGAAATCGCCCATTTCTGCCAAATTTTTCGGCAAATTTTCTTATATCGAATTCGTAATGAGTAAAATTACAACGTCCCTTGCCGGTAATCAGTAATTTTTTACCCAGAGTCTCGTTCTTTTCGATTAAAACGACTTTTGCTCCCAATTCTGCTGCCCGGCCGGCTGCCATCATCCCGGCTGGTCCCCCGCCTATTACCGCAATATCAAATAAGTTATTATCTTTCATAGCAAGTGCATCCTTTTCCCCCCCCCTCGTGTCAAGGGGATCGAAATTGTCAAGGGGACGGTTCTTCTGACACGATTTTAAAAATCAAAATTAACACTTAATTTATATTATATTATATAATACTATTTAAAAATAATTTAATTTTAATTCACGGCAAATATTTAATATTTCGTGTATAATAAGATTTACTAATTGACCAATTGACCGATTTACCAATTTGCCAATTAAAGATACAGGGTACAAGATTTACCAATTTGCCAATTGAATTAGTCGTTAGTATTAAATACAGGTTTTCAGTATTCAACTAAAAGGTTAAAACAAAAAGCGAAAAACCATAATTCAAAACTTAAAACTTTTTCTCTCGATAGTTCTGTTTTTACTTCTTTATCTTTTCATTTTTACTATATAGTATAGGAGATAAGAAAGATGGAATTCAATAGATAAAACAATATTTAAATTTTAAATTTTGAGCTATGGCTTTACGTTTTGCGCTTTTCGTTTTTAGTTTTATCACTATTCACTATATAGTAATTAGGGCTTACAGAAAAAGTTAATTCCTATACAATCAAGATAAGCAGGAGATACGTTTATGATTTCCCTTGAAAATATCAGCATCGGATTCCAAGAGAAAGTTCTCTTTGACAATTTAAACTGGAGAATCCCCAGAGGCAGCCGCATCGGTCTGGTAGGCAATAACGGTACGGGAAAGACCACCCTATTTCGCACCATCGTAGGACTTGTTCAATCCGATAAAGGTAACATTACTTTACCACGAAATCAGCGGATTGGCTACCTTCCTCAGGATTTAATCGAACTAAAAAGTAACATCGACCTTATCTCCTATTTAAAGGAAAAATCAGGTATTGCTAAATTAGAACATTCTCTTAAAGCTTGCGAAGAACATCTGACCTCTCTTTCTGCTGAATCAAATAAATATCAAGCAGCTCTTAAAAAATATGAAAAAACAACCAACCTCTTTGAGCACCGGGGAGGTTATACTTTTTCTATCCAGGCTCATAAAGTTCTCAAGGGTTTAGGTTTCCGTGAAAAAGATTTCACCCGGCAGTGTACTGAATTCTCCGGCGGATGGAAGATGCGCATAATCCTGGCTTCTATACTGCTTTCTTCACCGAATATAGTTTTACTTGATGAACCTACCAACCATCTGGATACAGAAAGCTTAGAGTGGCTGGAAGGCTGGCTTCTAAATTTTTCCGGGACTATAATAGTCATCTCTCATGACCGATACTTTATGGATAAACTTATGACCAAAATTGCAGAATTAGCTCATCAGAAATTGACCATCTACCAGGGGAACTTTTCCTACTATCTAAAAGAAAAAATAAAACGACACGAACTATTACAAAAAGAAGCTAAAAATCAACAAGACAAAATAGCTAAAACCGAGGCTTTTATCGGGAGATTTCGCTACAAAAACACTAAAGCGACACAGGTGCAAAGCAGGATAAAGATGCTGGAAAAAATGCAAATAGTAAAAATTGATAAAGCACCAAAAAAAGCAGCCATCTATTTTCCCAAATGTCCCCGCAGCGGGGATAAAGTAGTTACCGTAGAAAACTTGGATAAAGAATATGGAGAAATTCCTGTATTCAGCGGCCTAAATTTTACCTTGCACCGTGGCGAAAGAGTAG
>Ga0265594_1002322_pt1 | contig 13762 bp, 13 predicted proteins | sample saktaG_11_FD_190147 | JGI IMG/M metagenome (GOLD analysis project Ga0265594, IMG submission 190147) | Saline water microbial communities from Sakinaw Lake, British Columbia, Canada - sak_2011_5_24_80m | ecosystem: Environmental > Aquatic > Non-marine Saline and Alkaline > Saline ... | reverse complement strand
CGTTTTTGAGCGCGTCAAGAACTTTAGTCATAACATATTCGCCCTCACCGCAAACAACAAAGTCAAACCCGTCAAACTCCTCTAATGTTTCTTTCGGCATAACCGTCGGATGAATTCCACCGATACATATTGAAACTTCCGGAAACTGTTTTTTTATTTCTTTCGCGATGGCGCCGGCGTCATTTATCTGCACGGTCATTGATGTAAACCCGACCAACGCGGGTTTTTGTTCGCTGATATACCGCAGTAATTGTTCGATGGAAGTATATTCCGCGATCATATCAATATATTTGACTTTCGCGTTGTTCTGTTTCGCGACGGCAATTAAATAGCCTATTCCGGGCGCCGGTGAATTTTGCACCACAATATCTTCTTCTATCCGCCTCCCCATCAATTCCCGTCTCCGTTTTTTATAATCGGAACTTGGAGTGATCAACAAAAGATCGATTTTCCTATTTCTAACATCTTTTATCCTCATTGACATTATTTTTCCTCCAAAAATATCAAACTGCCTGACTATATTTTTTCAAATCTTAACTGTTTTTCGAAACCGGATGCCTTACAGGCATAAATATATGCTCCCTTTTTATTCCCGTACCAAACCACTTCCCGACACCAATCTTCCCATGAATTCCACCTCAAAGTTTCGCGATCCACCGCGTACCAATATCCGCCGGTCTTAAGAGAAAGTTCCTCTCCCTTCAAACCCGCGCGATAAGCATCCCATATGTTGTATGAAAATTCCCGATTGAAGCTTCCTTCCTGATGGGGCATCTTAATTAAACTTTTGTTTAAAACCATGGTTTCGTTAAGAATTGTTCCGCGAACATGAATTTTCTTCATTTCCAATAAAACGGCTAACACGTCTTCCGCTTCTTCATAAAATCTGTTTATTTTATTTTCCGCGCACAATTTAATAAACATTAATTCATCAGCCGGCCACCAGATATTCAGCCACTGTTTAGATTCAGAGAATTCAACTCCGCCGGTTTGGATATCAATGGCTTTAGCCGTAAAAAACGAAAGTATTTCAGAAAGTAAAGGCGGTAAATTCCCGCTTTGAGTAAAAGTTTCAATAAGATCGCGGAACCCTATTTCGAAATGTTTATTTAAAATGACAAACGGCACCTGCAGAAGTTTGTCAAAATGAAGAAGCGACATCATCCAGCCAAACACTCTTGCCTTAACCCAATCGTCTTTCGGCATCGCGCTCGTCCCCACAACAAGTCTTTGTCTTTCACATGTATCTTCCGAATCATTTAAAGTGCCGTGAATATTGATAATTTTCGTCTCTACGATATCCAATCCAAACTTTTTTTGATAATCGACATCACCCATTTGAGAATTTGTGAGAATGGAAAGATTATTAAACTGTATCCTGTTGTGCTGTCCATTTGCCGCGGCAGTCGAAGCTCCATCGGCAAAACTCTCATATGTCTCACCGGGCAAACCTAAAATCAGGTCAGTGAAAGTCTGTATGTTAAGAGCAGTCAATTCCTCTTGAACTTTTTTAAAAACTTGAATCGGCACATTATTGCGTCCGATATTTTTTAATGTTTCTTCGTTCAGAGATTGAAGAGAAAGAGAAACTCCTTTGTTTAGTCCTGACGCCGCCATTAGTCTATAAATGTTATAAGATTTCTCTGTAAAATTCTTCGTGCTTTGAACTGACATCGCTTTTGGATAGCCGAATTTACGCTTATTTTTTGCCATATATTCAACGATTTCAATATCTCTCTCAAGAATACCGAAATTAGCGTCACAGCAAAAAATAAATTCGATCTTATTCTCACTGAACCAATCTATCTCTCTAAAAAGGTCTTCAAGATTACGTTCATACACTATATTTTTAGTCGCCGATCCCCAATCACAATAAGCGCAGGAAAACGGACACCCTCTATTGGTTTCCCATAACGCGATCCATTGGGTCTGGGAGTTTTCCTTTATTAGCCGGCTAAAAACTCCATCGAGATATGGAGAAGGGATCTTCTCAAGACGGGAAGTTCTTTCACAAAGCCCTGTTTGAACAAATTTTCCCGCCTCATCAAGATAACTTAAACCTGCGGCATTGCTCCACTCGCGTCGCTCATAATTTTCCAAGATAGAAGGAAAAATTACCTCCCCCTCGCCATGACAAGCCAAATCAATGAAAGAATTCATCCGCAGAAAACTCTCGACGCCTTCAATCGGCACCTCCGGTCCGCCAAAAACTATCAAAACATTGGAATTTCTCTTTTTTACTTCTTCCGCTATTTTTAAAGAAAGTCTTACATTCCAGATATAAGTGCTGAAACAAACAATATCAACTCCAAAAAGTTGACTTACCGCTTCATCGACAGATATTCTCGAATAAATCGCGGATAAAAATTCGAATTTTTCCGGGTTTTTCAAATATTTTCGGGCAGAGGCTTCAAAAATTCCTACCGAATAGGGCAAATAGCTTTGATTGGAAAAGCTATTATTTATCTGAACCATACCTATTTTTATCGTGGATTTCATTTTTATCAAATATTTGCGCAGTCGGAAAATTTTTCCCCGACTGCGCATCCTGAGCAAAACGAAGGATCTCTAATTAATTCTTTCAAAAGAACCGTTGTTTAAAGCACGATTGCCATTTCGAACTCCGACCTCACACATCTCTCTGACAGCTTCAGCTATTCTCTTCGCGTCCGGCGCGGGATTTTCACTAAGAGGTGTGACTCCGGCGGATTTATCGTATAAACCGAGAGCTTTTACGGGAAAACCCGTCTCATACATTAAAGAATAGGCTATTGACTGAGAAGCTCCGCTGACCTCGAAATCAGCGTCAATAACTATGCCACGTTTAGTGTTTGTTAGAGCCTTTAGAACATTGTCCTTATTAAAAGGCTTTAACTGCATTACATGCGCGACATTACAGCTAATACCAACTTCCGCAAGTATCTGTATTGCCTCTTCTATGCTAAACCTTGTTATTGATATAGGAATTAGAGTAACATCAGCTTTTCTATAGTCATCCTCGAACTCTATCGCGTTTTGGAAACTTCCTCTATGCTCGCTAACATACATTGGATCATCATGCGTCATAAAATCTTCCCAAGTTTCTTCATATTCTTTCGGCGTCATCGGAGCCGAAACTCTAAATCCGGGCATATGCATAAAGATACTGTGAAGTACCGCCGAATGAACGCACCCCGCGTTTTTCTGCGCCAGGGCTCTGACAAAAATCGGCGTAGAAGTGCCGAAAATTTCTTTTGACTTGGCGGCATAATTAACCAAAGGACTGCTATTAAGCCACATAAAATCCTGAAACCTGATAACGATCATAGGACGCCTGCCCGATATCGCCGCTCCGCAGGCAATTCCCATATTTGACACGTCCGACATTGGAAACTCGACAATATTTTTGCAATCGGGAACCGTATTATTCACCCAGCCTACTGCTGAGATAGCTTGACCGAAAAGCATACCGTTATTCTCGTCCAAATGTTTTCGTGTAATTTCTTTTATAGTTTCCGCAACCGTTCTTGCCATAAATCTCCTACATAAGACTTTATGTCTTCTTCTATTTTCAACGCGCCAGGAATCATCTTTCTCATTTCATTTAATCTGTCGCGTTTCGGCGGACCGTCATTCCCGCATCCGACATGCCATAGATGACGGCACGTCGTTATGTTGATAAAGGCCGGCAAATTTTTGATTAATTCCCGAACCGTTCTAAATATAAGTTCGGGCTCATCTTCAATCGCGGCGGTTTTAAGCCCCATAGCTCCGGCCACGTCATAAACGTTCCAACTGCGCCTGTCTTTAATAGGGGTCAGGATTGACAGATCATTATCCTCACACACGTACAAAATCGGAAGTTTATGTGTTGCCGCGAATCCGAATGAAGCTAAAGCATAATCTTCTTCCGCCGCGGCGTCGCCGAAATAAACAACGGTAGGTTTTTTATCTGAAAAAACGTATCCCGTTGCCAAAGGTATATTTTCACCGATAAGTCCGTGGTGCCCATACATTGGAATATTTAAATCCTGAATACAAGGAGATCCGCCTTTTCCGCAACAGCACCCGGTTTCAAGACCTAATAATTCATCTATAAGTACTCGAATATTTCCGCCATGCGCCAGATACGCGGAATGCCCTCTATGCTGGGTAAAAACACTGTATCCTTCCGTTAAGGTCGAGATGGTGGCTGAAGGCGCTTCCTGCCCGGCCGATAAGTAAACAAGCCATGGCAGAAGTTTTTCGGAAACTTTCTCAGCCGTTTTCAGCTCAAAATGCCTGATTAGGCACATCTTTTTAAAAATTTCTTTTAAATCCATATTAAGTTCTCTTAAATTTTTCAAACAAGTTCACTATATCATCGTCTGTAATAAACTTTTTCTTAGCCGCGTGGTTTTTGAAATATTTTGAAAAACTTTTCATCGTATCCGCGTCCGCTTGAATCCCGTTTTTACGTATTCTTTCTTCTAAAGCGTGCTTGCCTGAGAGTTTCCCGATCACAAGCTCATATCCTTTTAAACCTATATCCGTAGGCTCTATCAATTGGTATGTCTGCGGCGATTTTAATAATCCATCCTGATGTATGCCCGACTCATGTAAAAATGCGTTCCTGCCCACTATAGCTTTATTGTAAGCAACAGTTATCTTTGACAATTCTTCGATCAATTTACTTGTCTTTATTATTTCTTTCGTGTTTATATAACTCATATCTTTTTCATATATGTCTTGGCGCATAACAAGCGCCATGATAACTTCTTCCGTCGCGGCATTGCCTACTCGTTCACCGATACCGTTAATCGTAACTTCCACTTGAGCGGCTCCCGCTTTTATCCCGGCTAAAGTATTCGCCACAGCCAAACCAAGATCGTTATGACAATGTGTTGCCACTACTATGTCTTCGCTTAAGTTTTTCACCACCTGCGAAATCATGTTATAATAGTCCTCGGTGGTGGCATAGCCCACGGTGTCGGGAAGTTCTATTGTGGAGGCTCCGGCACGCGCGCATTCTTTAGAAACTTCAATAAGATAAGTAAGTTCGCTCCTTGAGGCATCTTCCGCCGCGAATTCGACATCATCTTTAAATGTTTTAGCATACTTAACCATCTCTACCGAAAGATCTTTCGCTTCCTGGCGGGTTATATTGAATTTATGTTTCAAATGAATATCCGAGGTTCCCATAACAACCTGAATACGCCCTTTTTTGGAAGAACCGAGCGCCTCCGCCGCGGCTTCTATATCCTTTTTATTTGCCCGGCACATGGCGCTGATAACTATCTCATCACCAAACTCTTTAGCAACTAATCTAACTCCTTCGGCATCGGATTCACTTGATATCGGAAAACCGGCTTCAATTATAGGAACTCCCAATTTAACCAATTGCTCAGCTATCCTTAATTTTTCTTCGGGAAAAAAATTGACTCCAGCCGCCTGTTCCCCATCTCTCAAAGTAATGTCATTAATTAATATGGGTTGCATTGGATTCTCCCTTTGTAGAAAATGAATATGTCCGTTCTCACTATAAGCGCAAGAGATAAACAGAAGGAATAAACGGAAGAGGCAGGCCTCTTCCCTACACTTTATACGTTCACTTTTACCTTTTGCTTTTTTTCTACCGCTTGTTTCAACTTCTCACAAGCCTCTTCAATAACTTCCGGTTTTCTGGTAAAACACAGCCGCGCGTAACCTTCACCATTGTCTCCAAAACATGTTCCGGGCAAGAGCGCCACATCCGCTTTATCCAAAGCAAAATCGGCGAATTGAGAACTCGTCATCCCTGTCCCTTTTATGTTGGGGAAAACATAACACGCGCCATTCGGACTTTGACATGACACTCCCGGAATTTCATTTAATTTTTGGACAATTAAATCACGCAAAATTCTATATTGTCTAATTCTTTCGTCAATAAAATCCTGATTACCCCGTAGAGCTTCTATTCCTCCATACTGAATAAAAGGCGGCGTGCAGGAATAAATTGTCTGAAAAAGAAGCCCAACTTTTTCCATGACATCCTTAGGTCCTATGGCATACCCAAGCCGCCATCCCGGCATTGAATACCCCTTGGCAAACCCATCCAGGATAATAGTTCTTTCCAAACACCGGTCGATGAAGCTTGGCGAATAATGCTTACTGCCGTATGTCACCCTTGAATAAATCTCATCGCTTAGAAGATAGATATCGTGTTTTTTTGCCAAAAAAGCAAGGTTTGAGATCTCCTCCTTCGTCATTACCGCCCCGGTAGGATTGTTGGGTGAGTTGCAAATTATTAAACGCGTCTTTGCGGTTATGCGTTTCTCTATTTCTTCTACTTTCATAGAAAAATTGTCCCGTTCTCTAAGCGGAACTCCAACTTTTTTAACGCCTGTATAATCAGTAACGGCAATATATGTGGAAAACCCGGGATCAGGACAAATTATTTCATCACCCCTATCGGCAACTGAACGAATTACAAAATCAATTATCGCGTTAGACGGCATAACCACAACCTGACCACGAGAAGGTCTAAACCCTAAAGATGCTTCCGCGCGATCACAGATCGCTTCTTTCAATTCAGAGATACCGGTTGAATTTACATAATGCGTGTGATCGTCATCAAGTGCTTTTTTTGTCGCGTCTATAATATGCTGATGAGCTCTAAAATCAGAATCGCCAATTTCGAAATGAAAGATTTCCCGCCCGAGGCGCTCCATTTCTTTCACTTTAGCCAGCAATTTAAACATAGGCTGACCGGTCAATCCTCCGGTAATTTCTGATAATTGTTTAATAACAACCTCCCGTGAAAGCAGAGAACGGGTATGCCCGTTCTTATAAACGGAAGAGGCAGGCCTCTTCCCTACAGTTTGACTTTATCTGATAGGATACTTAAACTCTTCACTCAAAATTTCTTCCGCTTTGTCAAAAGATTCCGGGGTTCCAATATCTATAAAAAGTCCCTCATATAGTCGCGAGTATAAGCCTTTGCCGATCAAATCCGGAAAGATCTCTGTTTCAAGAGAAACTTTTTTCTCTTCGGGGATTTTTTCTATTATTTCGCGTTCAAAAATATAGGCGCCGGCATTAACTAAACCTGTTTGTTCTTCAGTTGTCTTTTCCATAAAAGCCAACACTTCGCCGCCTTCGCCGATCTTAACAGAGCCATAACGACTCGCGTCTTTGATCGGCATGAGAATTATAGACGCTTTCGCGTTACACTCAATATGGGTTTTCAAAAAACCGGAAAGATCAAGCTTGAAATAAGAATCACCGTTTAACACAAGTATTTGCTTTGAATTAGTTTTGTCCAGTGCCTTACGAAGCGCGCCGGCTGTTCCAAGTGGAACATTTTCGCGGGAAAACTTTATTTCCAGACCAATGTCATTCTTATCCCGAAAATACGATTCAACCGTTTCGCTCAAGTGTCCCGTACAGATTACCGCCCGCTTAACACCTTGCTTTTTTAAAGACAGTAGTATCCATTCAATGAACGGTTTGCCGCAAACAATCGCCATCGTTTTTTGGCGGTCGTCAAGAATGCCTTTAAGGCGGGTTCCCTTTCCTCCGGCGAGGATAATGGCTTCGGTGGTATTTTTCGTCATATGTTTGAATAAATTGAGTTGCGGAGTATCGTATAGCCTTTAATCAGTTCTCTTATACCGTCATCAATAGAAAATTTCGGAGTCAAACCTGTTTTCATGATTTTCGCGTTTGACACTATATAGTCTCTTTTGTCCGGATCTTCTCCAATGGGGGATTCGAGATACACAAATTTAGGCAGATGTTTTTGAATCATTCGGCAAAGCTCGATTTTAGATAAATTGGCATCTTCCAGTCCGAAATTATAAGGTTCGTTTTTCATTTTTTCAAAATTCCGGATGCCGTGAACAAACGCCCGCGCGACATCCCTGATATGGATATAATTTCTTTTAAAATGGCCCTCAAAAATAACAACGGCTCTATCCGTAACGGCTCTATATGTAAAATCATTAACAAGAAGGTCAAGTCGCATTCGCGGCGACATGCCGAAAACGGTAGCCAAGCGAAAAGTTATGCAATTTCCTCTGTCTAAAAATAGCTTTTCCGAATCCGTCTTTGTTTTGCCGTATAGCGAAAGGGGATTAAGAGGCGTCTTTTCCGTACAGTATTTTCCTTCCTCACCTATACCGTAACCGCTATTGGTCGTAGGATAGAGAATTCTCTGTTCTTTGGAACTCACCTTTAGAAGAAGTTTGCTCGCTTCAAGATTGGTGCTTTTTGCCGCGGTTTCATCTCTCGAGCACAAAGGCTGTCCCACAAGCGCCGCCAGCGGAATAATAACGTCTTTATCTTTCACCAACCGCCTCATCAATTCTTCATCACGGCAGTCGCCTCTCTCGACAAAAAAAGTATCATATCCGCAAGCGTCCGCGAGGCTGTTCTGTCTGAACATAAAGTTGTCAAGAACCGTAACAACATGTCCTTCTTTTAGAAGAGTCGGCACTAATACAGAGCCTAAATATCCCGCGCCTCCAGTGACTAAAATTTTCATCTATGGAATCCTGTTCTTTTATGGTCTCATTATTTATGGCACCCATTATGGGTGCCCTTTATTCCTGTACTTTTAATTTCTCCGTCAGGTTAAAAGCCTTTTAAAATGTTCATAAACACTTTTTATGGCAGAAAACACGTCTTCCCTCTTAATAAATTTATAAATATTCTCCGCCTGTTCGGAATCATAAACATGGACTATGAGATTTCTTTTTTCTATCATCTCAGGAAAAAGGCTTTCATGTTGTTCGTCTACGATGCCCGCTTTAAAGGCTTCTTTGAGGCACTTTAACGGAGTTGAACATTCTATGCCCTCGTTTCGCAGGTGTTCTTTTAATGTTTTCCACATACTTTCAAACGTATATTCAAACCGCTTCGTTGCTACTTCTACTTTTAAATCATGATCTAAGGAACCAAATAAATGCTCGGCGCGAGTTATTTCTTTAAACTTTTCAAACGCTTTTTCAAATTTCCCAAAAGTTCTTTTGAGTTTTTCGCTTTCCGCCATATTACGCCCTCCTTCAAGATATTCTCCAGCAGTTTTATTCCCACGTTTTTGTCCGTAAGATCAATTATATCCATATCCCGTAACGTCCCTAAATTTCTCTCCAAATCGTCTTTTACCTGAACCAATACGCAAGACGAGATCTTTCGTGTCCCACATACAGCTAAATCAATATCGGAACTTTTATCAATTTTCCCTCTGGCAAAAGATCCGAAAACAAAAAGCATATAATCATCGTCCAAATTTCGGTCAAATATATAGATTATCCTTTTTTTTAATGTTTCGCTATTCACAGACACCTCTTGATGAGGAGGGAAACGCTAAATCCCCCTGTCCCCCTTTTTCTAAGGGGGGAAATACTTCTATTTTTCATTTTTTACTATTTTTCCTGTACCATTCGATCGTTTTCTTTAGACCTTCTTCAAAATCGGTTTTTGCGGTGAAACCGAATTCTTTTCGCGCTTTTTGGGTGTCGAGGCATCTGCGGGGCTGACCGTTCGGCTGAGATTTGTCCCAGGTGATTTTTCCTTTAAATCCCGTAAGGCGCGCGATTAATTCGGTTAGATCTTTGATCGAAAGCTCGAATCCGGCGCCAAGATTAATGGGGTCGGATTTATTGTATTTTTCAGTAGCGGTTAAAATGCCTCGAGCGGCGTCTTCCACGTATAAAAACTCTCTTGTCGTCTCACCCGTTCCCCATATTGTGACGGGTTCGTGGTTATCCGCGTCTACACACTTCTTGATGATGGCGGGGATTACATGAGAAGATTCCGGGTCAAAATTGTCTCCGGGACCGTAAAGATTTACTTGAAGAAGATTTATTGAATTAAATCCGTACTCTTGCCGGTATGCTTCGGACTGAACAAACAGCATTTTTTTCGCCAAACCGTAGGGCGCGTTTGTTTCTTCCGGATATCCGTTCCACAGGTCTTCTTCTTTGAACGGAACCGGTGTGAATTTTGGATAGGAACATATTGTGCCGACATTCACAAATTTTGAAACTCCGCGCGCGCGCGCTTCTTCCATGAGCTGAACACCCATTATGATGTTATCGTAAAAAAACTTGCCCGGATTCTTGCGATTCGCGCCAATCCCGCCGACAACAGCCGCCAGATGAATAAGTACCTCAGGATTAAACGAATTAAACATGCGTTTAATGTCTTCGATCTTTCTCAGGTCATAGTCTTCTATCTTAGGGACGAAAACTTCCGCGTTTTTCCTCCGCAGTTTTTCTACGACTACGCTCCCCAGAAAACCCGCGCCGCCTGTAACCGTTACTTTTTTATCCTTCCAAAAATTCATTAATCTGTTTTCCACCATCTATTTGGAAATTTATTTTTTAGGATTTCGTCACCTTGCCCGATCGGGGCTAATCCTGCCGCGCGCATGTCAGCGTCTATCATTATTTTCACCAAATCGCTAAATATGATTTTTGGTTTCCAATTCAGTTTTTTGTTGATTTTGGTCGTATCTGAAATAAGGCTTTCAACTTCCGTCGGCCGAAAATAACGCTTGTCGATTTTGACATATTCCTTCCAGTCCAGCCCCGCGTAAGAAAAAGCCTCTTCCATAAACTGTTTTACGGTAGAGGCTTTGCCGGTTCCAAGAACGAAATCGTCACCTTTATCTTGCTGTAAAATTTCCCAAATGACTTCTACATATTCGGGAGAATAACCCCAATCTCTTTCCGCCTCCAGATTCCCCAAATAAAGATGCTTTTGTTTTTTTGCCAGGATTGCCGCGACGGCTCTTGTAATTTTACGGGTTACAAAAGTTTCGCCCCGGCGAGGGCTCTCGTGATTAAACAATATCCCGTTGGAGGCGAACATATTATAACCTTCTCGATAATTCTTCGTCATCCAAAACCCATAAACTTTGGCACAGGCGTAAGGGCTTCTTGGTTTAAATATCGTCTCTTCGTTTTGAGGGGACCTCGCCGCGCCGAACATTTCAGATGAGGCGGCATGATAGAACTTTATGTTATTTTTGCTTCTTCTTATCGTTTCCAAAATTCTCGTTGTTCCAAGCGCGGTTATGTTTCCGGTATATTCAGCCAGATCAAAACTGACCCTGACGTGACTTTGCGCTCCTAAATGATATATCTCATCAGGCTTTATGTTATAGATAATGTTCGAGATCTGTTCGCCATCGGCCAGATCCCCATAGTGCAGAAAGAATTTTATACCGGCAGAATGAGTATCTTCGTAAAGATGGTTTATTCTCTCGGTATTAAAGGTGCTCGCCCTTCTTATTATCCCATGGACCTCATACCCTTTTGACAAAAGAAACTCCGCGAGATATGACCCGTCTTGTCCGGTTATTCCGATAATTAGTGCTTTTTTCATGAAAAAATTCCTTAGTTAGCGATAGCTCATGCTTCTTAGCTCTAATCTACGCGTTAAACAAGCAGATTCCGTGTTTTTTTGAACCAATCGACCGTTTGACTAATGCCCTCTTCAAGCGAAACAATCGGTTTCCATCCCAGCTTTTGTTCCGCTTTTCTCGGGTCAATAACGCTTCTTTTTTGTTCTCCGGGCATTGAAGGACCGTGTTTCACAGTCAAATCGTAACCGACAATATCACGCAGTCTTTCGTACAACAATTTTACATCTGTTTCAATGCCTGTTCCGATATTAAAAATCTCTCCGTTACCGCCGGTTAAACTCAATACGTTTGCCTCTACGACATCGTCTACATAAGTATAGTCCCTTGTTTGCGTTCCATCACCGTTAATCGTGACTATTTCATTCTCAAGCATCGCGTTCGTAAAAATCGCGACAACCCCGGCTTCGCCGAGCGGATTCTGGCGCGGACCATAAACATTCGCGTATCTCAAAACGGTATATGACAGCCCATAGGTAACGGCGTAAAAATAAAGATACATTTCAACACTAATTTTAGCTATACCGTATGGTGAAAGCGGTCGCAGAAGATGATCTTCGCCGGCTGGAAACTCTGTTTGTTCACCATATGCCACCCCGCCTGAAGACGCGAAAATAATCTTTCTGACGTTGTGTTTCACACATTGTTGAAAAAGTTTTAAACTACCCGAAATATTAATATTTGCGTCAAAAACCGGATTTTCCACTGATCTTCTAACATCTATATGCGCCGCGTGATGATTAACAATATCCGGTTTTTCTTCTTTAAAAATATTTGGTAATTCTTCACTTTCAATGCCAATCGGATAAACTTTCACTTCGGGCTTCAAATTCGCTCTATTGCCGGAAGAAAAATCATCTACGATCACAACTTCATGTCCGTCTTCAACATATCTGTCCGCAATGTTAGATCCGATAAAACCCGCGCCGCCTGTAATTAATATTTTCATAATGAGTGAACTTTCTAACTGGCTCTTGAACTATCAGATATGAACTATAAACTATTCCGGGCAGACTTCGTCCCTCTCACTCCCATTTACGTTTATTCGTAAACGGCGCTCATTATTAGACTAACGTTTAAATCGATAGGCTCTATGCCTCGGTTACGTCATCTATGTCTACAACGCATGAAACTGAAGAATTGATTGCCTCTATTGAAAGTACTATGGTTGTGTTCTTATTCCGTTTTTCCATGATATAGCCTTCAACCCCTCTTAGAGGACCGGTTTTTAACCTGACCCTTTTGCCTATCTTCAAATACGGATGAGGCTCTATCTGGATCTTGTTTTTCGCCAATATCTTTAAGGAATCAATTACTTCGTCTTCGACAGAAACATATTCATTTTTAAAATGAACTATATGTACCACTCCGGGCTCTGAAACAATTTTTGTTTTATCTTTTAACGGGAATTTAGCGAAACAATAGCTTTTAAAAAGAGGCTGTTCAATCAATTTTATTCTATCGGACCATTTCTTTCTTAAAAGCACGGTTGGCGTGAAAGATTCTATTCCCTTCTCGGTAAGGCGTTTTTCTACGAATTTTTCATGGCGGCTCTTGGTATAAAGCGCAAACCACTTGGGTATGGTTAATAACAAGTGTTCCTCAGGAGAGAACAGCTTACCTTGTTTTTCAATAAGGCTACTTTTGGAAGAAGAGTTCTGATTTCTGTTAATTGTGATATTTTCGTTTTTTGATGAGTAGACAGTTGTTTGTTTAGCTGTTAGCATATGAACCACTGACACCTGGTATTATACTATTAATTGAATAGTGAGGCTCCATTGCCTCGACGAACTATACTATCACAGAGGGTTTTAATGTCAATTCAAAAATATGGGGTTTTTCGGAGGAACAACGCGGGCGGAAAAACTTGCTTTCAAAAATCTAAACTTTGCCGTTATATTTTTTACGTAACTCTATTATGCACGCGAGGGATGATCCGATCACGAAACCCATGACAGCTCCTCCGATAGGATAAAACCATAATTTTTGGTTCGCACTTACTCTCTCAGCCTTGGGCTCTCTGAATAATGCTATATTGCGAATATCGGATTCGGCTAAAGATACTTTGTTTTTTTGAAAATTTAGAGTTTTGATCTCTTTTTCCGTTTGTTTATTATCATCCAAGCATATTTTTTCCTTTTCAGACAAACTCGCATTGTAACGTTTTCTCGAACTGCGTAAACTTTTTTTTCTTTTATTTAATGTTATGACATTTTCTTTCTGCAGTTCAATCATATTATTTTTCGCCGCGATTGTCTCGTTTATATCATCCAATCGCTCCTTTAATTGCATTTTTCTGATTTTTATCTTTTCTTCATTATCATTGTAAAACTCAACAAATAGAGCGTTCATCAGTTTAATTCCATTTGCCGCGTTATTTTTTTCTTGTATTTA
>Ga0265594_1002315_pt1 | contig 13802 bp, 17 predicted proteins | sample saktaG_11_FD_190147 | JGI IMG/M metagenome (GOLD analysis project Ga0265594, IMG submission 190147) | Saline water microbial communities from Sakinaw Lake, British Columbia, Canada - sak_2011_5_24_80m | ecosystem: Environmental > Aquatic > Non-marine Saline and Alkaline > Saline ... | reverse complement strand
GCCGCCTCAGTGGAGACGGCGAACCGGTTCGCCAGCTTGATCATGGTCATCCCGTCCCCCACCGATGCCCGATATGCTCCTCGTTTTTTACCTCTGGCTTTAGTCTCTCGATGCCGAAGCCAGGCCTTAAGTCCATCCGGGCCTTGAGGATAGCGAACTCGAGTCACGTCATCGCCCCCCTCCCCGGGAGTAGCATGACCAGCAGACAAAGCCGTGCCCCACCAGGACCAGGCCTCCGCCGTTCAGAGGCTTGCCGCATCTGGCGCACCGTCGCCCTCGGTACTGATGGGGAACGGAGATATAGTCGACCTCATCCTCCACCGTCGGGGCGGGGCGAGGAGAAGGACGGGAGCCTTCGGCACCGTAATCAAAAAGGTCACATTGGCTGAGCATCACACCGCCTCCGCAACAGGGGGAACATATCCTCCTCCCTCAGCAAGCGTCCAGCCGTGATCGGCCTTCAGCATGTCAAGGGCCATCCTGGCTTTTGTCTTTGGCCATCCGAGTTCGACCGAGAGTTGCGTCACCGTGAGGCCACTGTTGTATCCCGCCATGTCGCGGTAATAAGCTAAAGTCAGCCCGAAAAGTCGCCCTTCGCCTCGATCATCGCCGTCTGGGGGCTGGGGATCAGGTGTCTTAACGTGCTCCAAGTACCCCGCCTCTCGCCGGCCGGCTTCTTCCAGGCTGGGGGCTACGGTGATGTAGGGCTCGCCTTCATCATAGAGTTCGGAGTCGGCCTCAGATACGTCGGCGACGCAGCCCGCTGCGTCGCCGACGTAGTGGTGGACGCCTTCCGAATCGCCATCTAGCGGTGTTTTTGGGGTGGTTGACGTAGTTTCTGGTGATTTGGGTGCGAGAGAATTTTTCTCCCCCGACGTAACCACGCCGCCAGGCTGGGGGGGGGCTGTGACGTACCCGACGTATTCTCTATCTCTCTCTACTACTACGTCTACTACGTCTACCTCTCCCAGCACGTCGGTTTCATGTACGTCAGCCATTGCGTCAACCGTGCGTCGCGCTACGTCGGCATCTAATGTTGCTGGTTTCAAATAGACGCGAGAATTATAGACATCAGATAAGGCGAAATTCCGGTCAAGCCGATACTCGTTTCGCGTTACGGTCTTGGACTTTGGCCGGCCTGGTTCAGGATCAAAATAGACCGTCTCCGAGACTCTCTCTACCGTCAAGGCCGGGCATTTTGCCAGAAGCCCATACCGCCGTTGTTCATCCCGGCCACGGCCGTTTAAAATATCCTTAATCCGACCACTGGAAAGCCCCGTGGCCTCGGTCAGGGTCTCCAAAGTGGCCACGTATCCACAATTGATGACGGCCCTTAATACCTTCTTTTCTGGTTCGGTATATTTCTCCTCACCGTGACCTCCGGCATCGTCGAAGAGCGCCTTCGCGTCCTCAAAGTCTTCTTCTGTGGCGATAAGTCGCCCTCGGTCGTCGATCTCTCGGACTGCATACCGGAACACACAAAATGCCTTCACCATGTCGGAAAGGATCTTGTATTCCCGTTCCCCTACCCCAGAGAGGAGAGTTATCCTGTCAGCGTAAGGTATTACCACTTCGAAGAGGTGGCCTTTCAGATCTAGGAGGATCGCCCGGCAGATCAGAGTTTCCCGCTCTTCCGCCTCTTGATCTATCCCGGCATCCCTCGCTTTCATAAACTCGATCACCACCGCCTTGTGCTCTGGTGAGTCCTCGATATTGGCCGCAAAGTACCGGTCCTGGAGTTGCTCGTCAAATTGCCTATCCACCGACGTACACCAAAACGCGAGCCTCGGCTTTGTCCGGAAGGTCTTGGGCTTCCCATCAGTCACCGTTCGATGATCGGCCCCGTTTTGGAACCTGGTCGTGCAACGTTTCTGGACGCTGGCGTAGGTGTCATTCCAGGTGATGTCGTCGAAGGCGATGATCGCCCCGTCGGGCATCTCCTCAGCGTGATAGTACACGGCCTGAGGGGACATGTCACCGAAAAGGAGATATTCTGGGGGCAGAAGCTCGCAAGCCTTCTGCAGGACATCGCTCTTTCCGCATCCTCGAGGGCCGTTCAGAATGACGTTAATTCCTGCGGTATTGGTGCAACTTTGGGCCCCGGTTGATATTATCAGGGCCTTTCCGGCCCGGCCGTCTCCTAAATGCCGCAATTGCCACACATTGTAGATGTACTCAAAAGATCGGCCCCCCGAGACTATCCGGGCCGCCTCTGCCTTGATCTCTTCGTCGTCCTCTTCACCTTCGTCCTCATCGGCTCCGATTTTCGCCAACTCCCCTAGAAGAGCTTTTTTGAGGTCGCCTTTTATCCCAACGTCCCTGACCAGAAGCTCGAAGGCGAGCCGGTCGCCCTTTTGGAGGGCCATCAGGGAGCGGAGCACGTCAGGATCGTGAATTTTGCGGGGATCCTTCCTCAGCTCATCCGTTACGATCTCGATATAGTCCCGCGCCTCGCCGGATGGACCGGCCTTCGCGGACCTGTCCTCGGGGATAACCCCCCTCTCTCTCGCCGCCTCCAAGACCTTAAGGAACTTTTCACCCGTAAGGGCCCCAGGCCTCGCCTCGGAACAATCGATGATCCTCTCTTCGACAGCTAGCCAGAGAGCTGGCCCGCCGCCGGTATCGTGGCGACCGCACCACCATGAATTTTTGGCGGGACTGATAACAAGATTATGGCCTGTGTTGCTACCGTGTACCGGGTGGGGACCGAATAGCTGGCCGCCGCTCTCGGCAAATCCTGATACGTTGACGACATCGAGAATTGAGACTCCCTTGAAAGGATCATCTGTCGCCGTAGGTGGCCTCCTCTTCGGTTTCAGCTCTTCCAGCCTAGCCCGGTCAGTCTCCAGCTTGGAAACCTCTAGGACTGGAGCCTGGATCTTGAGAAGGGTCTCGCCGTCAATGTAGGCTAAGGGTCGATCCACCAGGACTTCAACTCGGACCCCGGAGGGATGCAGACACCCGGGACCGACCACCTGATAGCCGCCCGTCCCCCGGATGTCTCCCAGATCCTCGCCGGTCTTCGGGTCTCGGAGGAGATGTTTACCTTCAAGGTCAGAGAGATAATGGAAGTGGCGCCGGTCGGGGATGGGCTCGCCGTCCTCGCCTCGTCGCCCCGCCTCCAAGGTCGGAGGCATGAGGGAGAAGTCGATCAGCTCCGCTAACCGAGGGAGGTTGTCCGCGTCGAGGGTTACGAGCCCGCGCCCTTTCGTTCCAGTCCCGTTTATTATGCCATAGTTGCCCCCTCGCTGGAGATGCTGGAGGAGGGCCGGGTCGTCGTGGGCATAGTTGGTGAGCCTGCGAGGCTCGCCTCTCAGAAGCTTCGTCGGAGGCCTGAAACGGCGCGATGAATGAAACGTCGCCAGGTCCTCTTTATACCGCCGACGTGCGTCCTCCACGGTCAGGCTGTCCCAGTAAAACTCGATGGGCCTCTTCAATGCCTCCCCGAACCGGCCCAACTTCACGAAACGGAAGCCCTCGGCTTGGAATTGCGAAGAGATGGCCACCTCCTCCCCCTGGTGGTTTTCTGCCATGCCGCCTCACTTGAAGCGTCGAATCCTGTACGACCGAACGAGGTCGTCGGTCCGCAAGATTCCGATTTTCTGACCGATGAGGGGTTGTAGCTCGTCTCCCAGTTCCGGCGGCAGAAGAACGGTGACGGGGCCGATGATAGCGATTAGGCTGCCCTCGTCTGGGACGATGCGATTGAGGATGCCGACAGCCTCCATCCAGGGCGCCAGTATCTGATGCCCTGTGACCACATCGGCGGTGGAAAGTGAAACGGCCATCACCACCACGTCCCGTGATTGCGGTTCCGCTCCAGCCGCTCGGCGATGTCGTCCTCGTGCTCCACGAGCCACGCCGTTTCGCCTCCCCGCGATCGGGTGCGCCGAAAAGTATATAACTCTTCAAATCCATTTAAATTCATGCACTCCACCCCAACCCAATGCACTTGCTAGGTGCTGTTTTTTGTGGCGTGTTTAACCGCGCGCCGGTGGCAGCCGGTGCGTGTTCCTTACTACATTTCAAAATTCGCATCATCGATCGTTCCGTTCTCGATCAGCTCTCGCCTACCGAGCGTCACCAAAAGTTTCCCGTAACCGGACATTCCCAGGCCTAACGATCGCGCCTCGTCAAAAAGTTTTTTATATGCGTTTCCCCCAACCCATATACCAACCTGCCTTCTCGCCGTCGTAATCATCACACCCCATCACAATCTTTGACGCGAATGTATTTAAGCGCCTATCCGTTGCGCTATATGTTTATGTTTCCCCCTTTCAGAAAATCAGACCTCTGAGCACGTAATCTGGCCCTGATTTTCGCAGCAGATGTGCCGCCCCTCCTTCTCCATGATTGAGATGTGTTAAGGGACGAAAAGCCTTGCGACTGTCGGCTGCGGGGGGGGCTGGAGATCTCCTCCCTTACCACCCTCCGCCTGTGGCGATAGGTGGCCCCCCTCCTGGTGTATTCTTGGCGCCGCAACCTCTGGCGCTTATTGCTGGGGGGCGTGTTCACCCTCCGCAAGCTGAGACAGCTGAGCCACCCACGTCAAGACCGCGTCGGGGTACTCCTCCAGCAAGACCGTAAGCATCCAGAAAACCTGATTGCGAGTGAGACACATCCGAACCTTCACCATGGTCTCACCTCGTCAGGCAGATTGAATCCTCTTGTCATAGAGGGGGCAGAGGCGTGGGCCCTCTCCACAGCCCTCTGGCGGTTCCGTTCCACGATTCGCGCCTTGCGAGCCTCCAGCTCCTCGGCTGCCATCCCCACAACGCCACAGGGAAGGGAAGGGGCCTTGTGGGCCTCCTCCTTCCGTCTCAGGGCCTCACAGAGGGCCTTCTGATGCTTGCACATCTGGCCCGTTCCGGCCCGCCTATACTGCCAGTCAAGGCAGCTGCACTCGTTAAGCGTGGTCTGATAGTGGCCGCGCTCGTCGCTGGTTTTCACGAAAGCCGTTACTTCAGAGAATCCCATCTCCTCGCCGAAGATGCAGATCCTGGGGAGGTGATCGCCTTCCAGGCCCGCCAGCCTCGCGAGGTAAACAACTCCATTGGGGTGATGGACACCATCTGGGAGCGGTTTGAGGTACATTATACCACCAAATACTACTGAGTAGTATAGATATTAAAAGGTGTTGGTAGGATGCAGTAGTAAATCTTAATAATCAGTATGACCACATAATATGACATGGCTGTGAAGAAGCTTAGTATATCAGTTTCTGAGGAGACAGAAACGATAGCTAGAGACCTTGTAGATAAGGGCAAATATCGTAACCTCAGCCATCTCTTCGAAGAAGGTGCCAAGCTGATCTTCGCGAAGGAAGGCGCAGAAACCGATTGATTTGATCGGCTTGTGTCAGAGCTGGTTGCAATATAGCGAATCTAAAAGAGGACTTCTGAGGAAAAAAGAGAAACGAAGGGAGAGGACATTATAAGCCTTCAATGTTCAAAATCTGGGCGAACTTCAGGGATAAATATGCATAACAAGAACAAATTGTGGATAGTGGCTGCGGTCCTCGTCGCGTCGGTGGGCGTGATGGGGACTGTAGAAGCGGTCGACGATGAGATAGTTTTGACGCACGATGAATGGATGGAGATGGCCAAGCAGGGTTTCGCTATTGGTTACTTGGTTGGGTACATGGAGGGCACGGGAGCCGCGACGTGCGCGTTCTTCAGTTATGCGGATGCCTATCCACATGCCGACGTATCAGATCCTGTGCTTATGGCTCACGCCATAGCAGACGCTGAGCTAGAGAGCATGTCAGGTATCAATGAGCTACGGAACGAGAATGGTTGGTTACAGTATCTTCTTCCAGACCCGTTACCCACTAACTTAAGTGATTGTAATTCCACCATACTGCAGGATTCCGTGAGACGGTTACACACCGATTTCTCTGAGCACATGCCAGAATTTGAGTTCTCCAGGCACATGCCAGAACTGGATAACGAAGAGTACGGTGATCTGATGGCGGAGGCAATGCGGGGTTACGTGGTAGGTGGGGCGGTTGGGTTCAGCATGGGAGTGCTAACAACAACGTCCGCGGTAATCGAGGATGCGGACACGTACCCCAAAGACGCCAACGTATACGATCCAACTTATACTGCCGTCCAGGTTATGATGTTGGGCGGCACCGACTACCAATCGTCGCTGCTTAACGATCTGAGGAACGAGAATGATCTCATCGCATATCTTGTTCCAGATCCATTATCTGATTATGCATGTGATTACTCTGCGCTTTATGAGTGTGATTTTTCGGATATCGAAGCTATTTCTGAGTGGACTGGTTGGGTCCCGGATGACGGAATCGACGAACCGGCGATCGTTTTTGATTTGACCCTCGTGAAAGACTCTCTGTGGTTAGGTGGCGGTAACGCCCCTAGTAGTGGTAAAATGTTCCGGATTTTAGCGGTTAAAGTAGAAAACCGGGGTTATGACGAATTTGAGTTCGATCCCTACGATTGTTTCATAGTAGTGGATAACGTCGTGTTTGACCACGGTCACGCGGACTCCTCTTTGACAAAGGCAGGGTACACGCCGCCCATTTCATCTGGAACGTTGTTAGACGGAGGCAAGCTTGAGGGATATATGTACTTTGAGATCCCAGAAACCCTAACCAAGTCGTTTGGATTTGGTTGCACCATCTATGGGAAAAAGGATTACAACCTCGTTATAGTGTAGCTGAGGGGCTTTGCACCTAAAGCCATCCTTTTTCATCACTTTAGGTGCAAGTCACAGACTTTAGGTGCAGAACGGGTTTACGTGCAAAGCCGATTGTCGGCCGTGAGGATGGTGAGAGAGGAAGAGGCATCAATAAGGCCAAAATCAGCATCAGTTTCGTCTTAACCACCCTTTCGGAGAAGGAGATTATCCGAACCCACGAAAAATCTTTCGGTGTCATCGCCCTACGACGAACTCCACCAGCCCCAGCCAGACCTCCAGCTCCGCCACCACCACAGAGGTATCACCTGATCGTACAGCGTCGAAAAGTTCCGGTACCCCTCGGTTCTGAACTACCTTGGCTCGCTTCACCGCAGACGACGAGATCCCATATTTTTCGGCGGCCTGGTCTCTAGATTTTTTGCCCAGTCCTAACATTCCGGCAGAATCTGCCGGAATGTCTGTTCTCATGCCCTGCCGTTTCTTCGCATCCACGGCGTACAGCTTTTCGAGTTCCAGCGCCAGAACCGCAAGCTCGACGGTCTTTGGGCTGACGCCGTAGGCTTCGCCGACGACTTCGACCATCCTACCCGGTCTGTCGTCAGGTTGACGACTGACCTCAATTTCGTACTGATTCTTTCCCTCCGGTAAAATCTACATTTCTTATGTAACCCATCTACCCATCGGGCCCCCTTTGGTTACATAAGAAAGCCACCACTGGAGAAGATCGCCGGAAAAGATGCCCCCACATCGCCACACGCCCCCACCCACCCCACATCGCCTCGTACATCGAGAAGAGGAGACGAGACGGGCCAATCATCGGACCACAAAAGAACGTGCCTTAAATCGCATCTGGTAAGTTTTACTGTTGGAAAATAAAAAAGAGAGAGGACTTAAGGCAGGCTCGCCAGCCCGTAGGTCCAAACGTACCCCGCCGCCAGCAGCACCGCCGTCAGTAGGACATAGATCAACGTGGTTTTTGTCATCGCTCGCCCGCCTCCTCGATCGCCGCCAAGGCTTCCGTCGCCCACCGTTTTGCCCACGAATCCTTACTCTCGCTCTCCAGAGCATCCATAAGAGGATCGTTTGCTGGATCGCCAATCCTGACTAGAGCCACAGTGACCCACAATTTGACCCACGGATCCTCGTCATTGGTTGCGTTGATGAGTGGCTGAATCGCAGGTTCGCCTATCAATACAAGACCAACGGTTGCCCAAAATCGGATCTCATCGTCCTCATCGCTTAAAGCCTCGATGAAAGGATTAACCGCTCTATCGTCACCGATTTCAACTAGAGCGATGATGGCCCGCGATCGGACCTCCGAGCCCTTATCTATATCCCTTAGAGTTCTAATGAGTGGATTGACAACCGGCTCGCCTATACTTCTGAGAGCTGAAATAGCAGCCTCTAATACAACGTCCGAATCCTCGACCTCGAGTACTTCGATGAGTGGGCTGACAGCCTTTGGATCGCCTATATTTCCAAGTGCTTTTGTGGCATTCGTTCGTACATCGTCATCTTCGTCCTTAAGTGCCTCGATGAGCGGATCGACAGCCCTGACATCGCTGATATTACCGAGAGCAAACGCCGCCAGTGCCCGGACACCTTCATCTTCGTCATTTAGAGCCCCGATGAGCGGTTCAACAGCAGGTTCACCTATCCCGGTGAGAGCGACAGCCGCCACAAATTGGACTTGCGGGCCTTCATTTTTAAGAACGCTGATGAGTGGATCGACTGCGGGTTCGCTGATTTTGACGAGGACTCCTGCGGTAGTCTCTCGGACCCACATGTCCTCTCCTCTGAGAGCCTCGACGAGAGGACCGATAGCAGGTTCGCCTATCAATACAAGAGAATCAGAAGCTCCTTCCAGGACGTTTGGGTTCTCATCTTTCAGGGCCGCGATCAGTTTTGCGACTGCAGGCTCGCCGATCTTGCTGAGAGCAATAGAAGCATTCTCTCGGACCCCAAGGTCCAAATCCTCTAACGCAGAGATAAGAGGATCGACCGCAACGGGATCACCGATCTTTCCGAGAGCTTCAGCAGCGGACCTTCGAGCACTTGCATCATCATTTCTCAGAACCCTATACGCTAACGGCCCGACAGCCTCTGTATCCCCGATCTCACCTAATGCCCACGTTGCTTTCAATTGGAGGTCTGTGTTTTGATCATTTAGCAACTCAATTAGTGGCTCTACTGCTCTTTGGTCACCGATCTTTCCGAGAGCTTCGGCAGCTATAACACGCTCAAGATGGTTGCGCGACTGCATCATCTCTATTAGCGGGCAGACGGCACTGGGATCGCCTATCTCGCCGAGGGACCAAGATATATTCCTCCGGACAAATGTTGTAGGGGCCCAATCTCTATCCCTTCGGACATATTCCTCACTCGTTATACGTCTGATGAGAGGTTCGACTGCTCTGGGATCGCCGATCATGCCAAGAGCAAAAGCAGCTTCCGCTTGGACGTCAAAGAGAAGTTGACCGGTGCTGGATATGCCAGCCCCTTGGAACCCATAATCAAAGAGGAGTTCGACGAGCGGATCGACCGCTCGGGGATCACCAATCTCACCGAGCGCCCTGGCCGCTTCCAATCGGACCCACTTGTTCTCATCCATCAGAGCATCGATCAAGGGATCCACAACCCGCGAGTCGTTGATGTTGCCAAGGGCCACAACCGCGGATTGCCGCGCATTATCATCTCCATACTCCAAGTCCAGCAAGAGATCGTCTACCTCGTCCGCCCAGGCTGGAATAGCCAACACCGCCACCACTACCAGGATCAAAATGGGCCACGTTCTCGTTTTAACCACCCTCTCGGTGAAGGGGATTGTCACTCTTCACGAAAAATCTTTCGGTGCTATCGCCCTAAGATGAACTCCACCAACCCCGACGAGACCTCCGCCTCCCTCGCCACCTCCACCACGACCTCCTCGGGGCCCATCCCCTCTGCCTGGAGTTGCGCCGCCCTCTGGAGGATCAAGCCGTCGTCGACGGTGTAGTATTCGGCCTTGGCCGTTCTATACCCACAAAGCAACCCCTCGAAGATCCTCACCCCCTGAACCTCCAGTAGGGCCCTAGAACGCTTTGAAACGTTACGGAAACGCGACGGAGGAACCTGGACCGCCTCCAGTTGTGAGCATCTTTTAATCAGCTCCTCGAAGGCGAGGGCGATGGGTGGGGTGGCCAGGTGAACCACCCTCTCCTCTGGGTCCAAGCTGGCGATCTCGTCCCTGGAGTTGACGATTCGAATCTTCATTATGGCAGTGGAGACTATCCTGACAGGCAAAAAGTGTTTCGATGCATCAGGAACCGGCCCCGCGTTCCCGACCCCCTGGGGTTTAGGAGTAGCGATGTGAAACGCTCCCTCAGAGGGCTTTCGGGGCGGGGCGGACTACTTCTCCAGCCCGAGCGCCTCAACCTTCAGCGTCCTGGCCCCTCCTGCCGAACGCAACATCAGGACTATACCAGCCCCTTCAGCTTCTGTATGCTCTCCATAGCTTCGGCATGTTCCCTCAGCTTTTCGTCCTCGACCCGCTTGATGATATCGTCGATGGATGTTCTCAGAGTATAGACCAATGAAGGTCGACCTTTACCTCCAGTCTTGACCTCGCGCTCGTCGATCCAGTTCTCGCCTCGAAGATCCCGAATCGTCACGCAGACCTCGGGCTGACTCAGGCGCGTGGCCTGCTCGATCTCCCTTGACGATGCCTCACCTGCATTTGCCAGGTATGTGACGATGATGGCCACTTTGCGCTGCATACCTAAGCTATGGAGGATGTTGGCAAATTCGAGATCCCTGTCGTCCAGCACCTTTAACGCGCTCTCCTTCATATCGATCACCACCTCTTAACCTCAGGCTTTCCCTTCTCGGGCTTGTCCTCGTATTCGATCGAGGATATGGCACCCTTGAAAACAATCAGTTTCTTGCCCTGACCCAGATCGAGCAGAAGCTCGTGATTGTTGTAGGCTTCAAGCACTCCTTTGATGGGACGACCGTCCATCATCCTGATTATGATGACCCGTTTCAGAAGTTTCGGCAAGAACTGAGGTGGGCCGCCGCCCGTCTTCTCGACCTTGGAATCGTTCTTGGTGGCTGCAACTTGATCATCGGCACTTCGATCTACGTCGACGTTATTACCCATCGCTAGCTCCCTCTTGAAGTAAAATGTGTTATAGAGATATATATTTTTTGACTTGTAAAATCAGATCCGAAGCCCACACCAAGAACGCGATTCATCGGAGCGCTAAAGCCTCCGCCTTCAGCTTCCGGGCCTTCGCCGTGGCCGCCGCCCTGTTCATCTTCTTTGTAGATCCAAGGTACACATTCTTAACCTTCTCACCTTCTCGCCAGCTCGCATACCAGTAAGTGTAGGTCGCCTCGCCCATCTTCGTCTTCTTCACCACGTCGCCCTTGTAGACCGTCAGAGCCTCCAGCCGCGCCGCGTTCCACAGGCCCTCCGCCTCTTCCGCCTTCGCCCTCGCCGTTGCCTCCAGCCCCGCCACGATCTCCTCAGCTTCGGGGATAGCCTCCAGCTTTCGGGCCGCCTGCCTGGCCCGCCGGGCCTCCGCCTTCGCCGCCTGGATTTTCCCGCCGCTTGCGGTTTTGTAGATGATCCTTTGCCTTGCCATGTATCTTAGTTATGTGACTATCCCATATATAGATGGTGGTTATAGTCACATAACTAGATCAGACGTACCTCCACACCGCGGCTCTTAAATATCAAGAAGATCATTGACTTCCTTAGTGAGTAAGTCCCTCTCGAAAGGATGATGCTGCTTATTAGCAGGTGGGACAATTAGAGAGGGGTTCACTAAATCTCTTCTGGGAACTCGAACGCCACCGTGATCTTATGCTGAATCCTACTGTAAAATAAGTCATCGTTGTCCCTATATTTACGGGCTATGGCTCCGACAACGAAGTCTGCAACCTGTAGACAGGGGCATTGCTTAGAGTCCAGATGAGAGATGTGTACGTCCCTCGACAGTCCATCTACCAGGTAGCTATCAAACTTTGCCCGAGCCCCTCCGTAAAGGAACCTGTCTATGACGATCTCAATTGCTCCTTTGAGGTCATAGCTGAGGATCACCCGCTGCAATAACTGCTTACATAGATCGTTGTAAAGCACCTGAGGCTCTACACCGAGGTAAGGAGTCAACAAAGCCGGCTGGTCTTTGCGCAAAAAGACATAGGAGATATCATTGTTCGTCTCTGCTATGCACTTCAGGATGCGTCTTTTTGTTGGATCATCGGATTCTTTGAACTTGAGCTCGGACTTTACTTTGTACCTCTTCCGGAGGGTCTGCCTTACATCCTTTATACATCTCCGGATGGGGATCTCCTCCCTGGCAACCAACGCTACAAGAACGAAATAGGGGTCCTCTTCTGAGATCTTAGACCCTATACCGCCCAAGTTGCCAGATTCGTCTATGTAGATCCTCATTCTAGCCCTAGATAAAAAGGGTGAAGGATATACCCTTCGCTATATCCCCATCTGGGGGATGTGGGCGAGGTAGCTTTCGCGGAGTTCTTTTCGGTCAATGTGGTCGTAGATATCTATGGCCTCTTTCCGAGCGTCCCCCCTCAGCTCCTGGATGAACTCACGGGCCATTCCCGCCCGCCTGAGGTGGGTGGTGAACCAGTGCCTGCAACAGTGAGGCGAGAAATGGTCTTCCATCCGGTCCGAGTTGGGATCATGCAGACCAACTTGGGTGGCCACCTTTTCGACCATCCGGCTGACTCCACTGCGTTGGATTCTCTCGCCACGGTTGTTTATGAAGAGGGCCTTTGAGCCATCCTTGTTACGTGATTCTCTGACTCTCAGCCACCGCCTCAATATGAAAGAGGTCTCGTCGTCGAAAAATACCGTCCTGTTAGTCCTTTTCGCCGTCGGCTTGAGCCTGATGCTCTGCTCCACCCAGCCGATGTCGTCGATGTCCAGCTCGATGAGTTCCTTCCGCCTTATGCCGGTCTTTGCGAAGAGGGTGATGATCGCCTTGTCTCTTGCATCGAGGGTTGAATTGATGAGACGGGTCATATCCTCCACAGAGATGAGCTGGCGGGTCTGGCCGTCGTCGTTGTCTTTATAGCGCCGAAGGTATCGTTTCCGCACCTGCAGGACGGGGTTCATATCGAGACGCCCTTCGTAGGCGAGATATTCGTAAAAGCTGGATAGGGTGGTGAAGTTGTTCTCCACCGTCTTTTGAGACAACCCCCGCTCATATCTCTGATATTCCAGGTAGTCTCTCAATATGTCCTTATCCACATCCAGCAGATGAACGCCTTGCTGATCGAGATATTCGCGGAACTTTCGGACGTTATAGACGTAGCTCTTGACCGAAAGGGGAGACATCCCTCGAATTGAGCAGTCTCTTTCGAACCTGTCAATTATCCTGTCTTCGGACGGCTCTTTCCGGGCATCGGAACCCATCCCTGATGGTTTGCCGGGGGCTTCGATCATCCAACCCACCTCCAGCCCCGCGGGGTGGACTCTACGAGCCCGTAGGCCTCCAGGTTGTCAAGCTGAGAGGAGACCGCTTTCACAAGATCAGCTTCTCGGGGATCGATCCCTAGCTCTTCAAGTATCCTGTAGCTATCAATAACGGTCTTCCGCTTCAGCAACTCGACGAGTTCCTGGTTGTACTCACGCGCCCCCTCAAAACCGCCCTCAATGAAAGTTGCACTTCGATAACGCTTCAGCTCGCTCTCATACTTATCGATGACAATGTTCTTGAGCTTGAGGTCGTCCCGAAGCTTTCTCACTTCATCTCTGAGACCCCCCAGCTCCTTTATCATCTCTGCCCGAGGCTTGAACTCCGACTCCTCCATCAGGGCGTTTTCCACAATCTCGATGACGAATTTCGTGAGAGGTACTCCTGCCTCGTTGGCCAATTTCCCCCAACGCTCCTTATCCTCAGCGGAAGGTAAGTAGAGATATACATAACGAGACTTGTCAGGCTTAACCACATTGCCCACCAGGAAATAAAATAGACCTTCCAGTATTTAAGCATTACTGGTAAAAGAGCGCCGAGGGGGAGATTCGAACTCCCGCGACCCTTGCGAATCACAAGCTTTCAGTACAGAATTCCAGGCTTGCGCCTTACCACTAGACTACCTCGGCACGATTACGACTTTTTGGACCAAAG
>Ga0265594_1002311_pt1 | contig 13824 bp, 13 predicted proteins | sample saktaG_11_FD_190147 | JGI IMG/M metagenome (GOLD analysis project Ga0265594, IMG submission 190147) | Saline water microbial communities from Sakinaw Lake, British Columbia, Canada - sak_2011_5_24_80m | ecosystem: Environmental > Aquatic > Non-marine Saline and Alkaline > Saline ... | reverse complement strand
GGTTTTTCATTCTTCCGCCGTCGAAGCCGTTAAGTTGGCTCAAACCGGAGTCATATCTATGCCTGAACTACACGTATTCTCGAGGGGCTCCATGCACCTCATCGATATGGTGCGGGGCGAGGGTATCTATCTCTGGGACAAGGATGGCCGCCGGTACATCGACGGCAGCGCCGGCCCCATCTGCGTCAACATAGGCCACGGCGTCAAGGAAGTAGCCGACGCCGTCGCGGCTCAGATGGAGCAAGTGAGCTTCGTCCACAGCAGCCACTTCATCACCCAGAGCGTCATCGACTGCGCGGAGAAGCTAGCAGCCTTCGCGCCCGAGGGCCTAGACCACGTCTACTTCTGCAGCGGCGGAAGCGAGGCCACCGAGGCTGCCGCCAAGATGGCTCGCCAGTACTGGCTGCTGAAGGAGAGCCGAAGCGCAGCAAGATCGTCGCCCGTTGGCAGAGTTACCACGGTAACACTCTGGGCGCCCTCAGCATGTCGGGGAACATAGCGCGGCACCGACGCTTCGTGCCACTGCTATTGGACTTCCCCCACATCCCGCCGGCGTACTGTTACCGGTGCTGGTTCAGTAAGACCTGCGACACCTGCGATCTTGAATGCGCCCGTGCACTGGACACCCAGATAAGGGCGACGGGCCCCGAGTACGTCTCGGCCTTCATCGCGGAGCCCGTGGTCGGAGCCACCCTGGGCACGGTCCCAGCGGCGCCGGGCTACTTCCAGCTGATCCGCGAAATCTGTGACGACCACGACGTGCTCTTCATAGCCGACGAGGTCATGACGGGGCTCGGGAGGACAGGCAAGAAGTGGGGCCTCGACCACTGGGACACGGTGCCCGACATCATCGCCACCGCCAAGGGTCTCGCAGGAGGGTACCTGCCCCTAGGAGCTACCATCGCCAGCGACAAGGTCTACGACGCCTTCGGGGAGCCCTTCGCCCACGGCCACACTTACGGTAGCCACCCGGTGGTCTGCGCCGCCGGCGTCGCAGTGCTGGAATATGTGGTAAAGCACAGGCTTGTCGAGAGGTCAGCGAAGCTTGGCGAGTACTTCCACGGGAAGCTCAAGGCGCTCTACGATCACCCATCCGTCGGAGACGTACGCGGCATGGGTATCTTCGCAGGCGTCGAGTTCGTCAAAGACAAGGAGACCAAAGAGCCGTTCCCACCTGTGCTACGTTTCTATAGCAAGGTCGTCGAAAAATGCTTCGAGAATGGCTTGCTGGTCTACCCGGGCGTAGGCACAGTGGACGGGGTCAGGGGTGACCACATTCAGGTGGCGCCGCCCCTGGTGGTAAACAAGGAGGAGATCGACGAGATAGTTGAGCTCCTGGACAGGTCCATCGGAGAGGTAGAGGCGGAGGTTCTATAGCTTCAGCGGCTACCTGATCCTGCCGTTCACTACCTTCTCCAGCCCTATTTCCTCGGTGTCTGTGTGGAGAGGCAGCCCCTCCATGTAGGCCTTACCGTCCACCGCCTCCAGCCTGTACTTCATGAACTGGTCGAAAGTGATCGTATCCGAACTGTACTCCTTGACGTCGCCAACATACACCTGATCCCCAGGCTTAGACGCCTGCGGGTTCAGGATTCCCACGTCCTTGCCGTCGTCTCCCGCCAACAGCATGCCCTCGCTGAGCTCGCCCCGCAGCCTCGCCGGCTGCAGGTTGGTGAGGACCACCAAGTGCTTGCCGAGGATGTCGTTCCTGTCGGGGTAGTATGGCTTCAAGCCGGCGACTAGCCGCCTCTCCTCGCCGCCTAGGTCGATCTTCAGTATGTAGAGCTTGTCGGCGCTCGGGTGGTCAAGCACCTCTGTGACATTGGCTACCCTCATGTTGAGGGCTCCGAGGTCCGTGGGGTTGAGGACCTCGTATCCTCCGCCGCTGTGCTGGACTATGAGGTCGCATATCTCCCTGAGGGCGTTCTCCAGGTACATGCCGCTGGTCTCGCTGTTGCCCTGCACGTAGACCAGGAGGTTCCGGCTGTCGAAACCTATCTTGGTGTGCTGCCCCTGCTTCACGTCGAGCCAGCAGAGCACGTGCTCGTCGTCCATCATGGCGAACTTGCCGGGCGGTATCTTCATGGGCTCAGTCTCCCCTAGGGGCACGTACACCTCGTCGCCCCGGGTCACCTTTAGCCCGACGTCTCCCACAACCTTGTCCAGGTCGTGGACGCCGACGCTGACGCGTCTCGTGGCTGCGACGACGTTGTAGGCGTCCACCACGGCGTTGATGGTGGGGAGCCTGCCGTTCTCCTTCACCAGGTTGATGAGGTGAACCACGGGGCTCTCGGCGTCCACCTTGAACCTCCTGTACACGTCGTTGTAGGCGTCTATGATGGGGTCGCCCTCGACGCTGAGGGCTTTGATCTCCTTCTCCGCCTCCTTCTTGAGTGTGTCCAGCTCCGCGGATGACTTCCTGATCTGTACGCCCCGTACCACGGCCAGCTTTACGTCGACGCCCATCTTCGCCAGCTTGTCGTCTATGCTGAACTCGATCCTCCTGGTCTCCGCGGGCTCGGGGACCCTGAGCTCTATGGGCTCGATCCGTTTGAGCACTATCCCGGCTTTCCCTATCTCGTGGTCCTCGACGACCTCGTCTATGTTGCCCCAGTTTAGCCTAGGGAGGTTGAGCTGCGCCTCTATCTTCTCCGCGAACACCGGCATAATGGGCTTCATGAGTATGGTGAGGTTCTTCACGATGTTGACGCAGTCGGTGAGCACCCTCCGCCCCTTCTCCGGGTCTGTCTTCACCAGCTCCCAGGGCTTGTTGTCCTGGAAGTACTTGTTCCCCATGCTGCTTATGGTGAGCATCTCGTTGACGGCGTCCCTGAAGTCGAAGCCCATGTAGTGGGCCTTAGCCGCCGTGCATCTCTCCTTCACCTCCTCCAGCAGCTCGGCGTCGCTGACCTTGCTGGACTTGCCGTCGTAGTACCTGTTGAGGAAGCTGAGGACCCTGTAGAACAGGTTGGCGAGGTTCGCGACGAGCTCATTGTTTATCTTGCTCCTGAGGTTCTCCAGGTTCAGGTCGATGTCGCTCATGGTGTGGCTCAGGTTCGCCGCGTAGTAGTAGCGGAGAAGCTCGGGGTCCAGGTAGTCCTTGAACTCCTCGGCCGTCAGGAAGGTGCCTCTGCTCTTGCTCATCTTCTCCCCGTTCACTGTGAGGAAGCCGTGGACCACGACGTTGTCGGGGACGCGGAACCCGGCGCCGTGGAGTACCGCGGGCCAGAAGAGGAGGTGAAAGTAGATGATGTCCTTGCCTATGAAGTGGATGATGGTGCTGTCCGGGCTCAGCCAGTAGTCGTCAGCCGTGCACGGCTTGTCCCTGCAGTAGTTGGCCGTGGAGGCGATGTACCCTATGGGGGCGTCCAGCCACACGTAGAAGTACTTGTCATCCTCCCCGGGTATCCTGAAACCGAAGTAGGGGCCGTCCCTGCTTATGCACCAGTCCTGCAGGCCCTCGTGGACCCAGCTGAGAATCTGGTTCCTGATCTCCGGCTGTAGCTTCTTGTTGCCGTTGAGCCACTCCTCGAGCCAGTCGCTGAAGTTGCTGAGCCTGAAGAAGTAGTGGAGGCTGTTCCTGCGTATGGGCGGGCTTCCGCAGATGCTGCAGTACGAGTTGATGAGGTCTGTGGTGTCGTAGGCGGCGTTGCACTTCTCGCACACGTCGCCGTACTGGTCCTGGGCGCCGCACTTGGGGCAGGTGCCCTTCACGTACCTGTCTGGGAGGTAACGTTCACAGTGCTCGCAGTAGGTGAGCTCTATCTCCTTGGTGTAGATGTGCCCGTTCTCCCTCAGCCTGTTGAAGATGAGCTCGGTGTACATCTGGTTCTCCGGGCTGTTGGTGGTGTAGTAGCTGTCGAAGCCGACATGGTAGTCGTCGTAGTCCCGCTTGTGCTCCTTCCACCAGTGCTCTATGAACTCCTCGGGGGTGACTCCCTGCTTCGCGGCGTTGATCTCTATGGGCGCCCCGTGGGTGTCGTCAGCCCCACAGTAGACCACGTCGTGCCCCGCCAGCTTCATGAAGCGGACCCAGATGTCTGTCTGTATGTACTCCACCATGTGGCCTATGTGCACCGGCCCGTTGGCGTAGATCAGCGCAGAAGTTACCAGAATCTTATCAGACTTCAAGGAATGTCCTCCCGGTTTTCCTATAGAGAGCGTCTACGACATATTAATGCTGCTTCGATCCACTTGGTTTTCCTTGAGCTAGCCTGACGGCTGGGCTTGGTCTTCTCCGTCTTCTATTTCCTCTTTTTCTTTTTCTTTTTCGATCCTTCTACTCTTAATACGAGCATAGGCGTCCACCCGGCTCTTGTATATGACTGCCCCGACCGTTGATCCACCTATAAGCCCAACCATCGTCAAGGCGTCTCCCACCGCCCCGCCGCCGTAGAAGATGGTGTAGACCACCTGCTGTATGATGTAGGCGAGGACGCCCGTGACGGTGCCGACCCTGATCAGGTCACCCTTCGCAATCCTCGCAGCAGAGTAGCCACCAACTAACCCGCCGACGAGGTGAAGCGCGATGAACAGAGTGGAGAAGACGCTCAGAACCCTCTCAGAGCCTCCACAGATGAGCGCCAACAACTCTATCATCAGGAAAGGCAGCCCAAACGCCAGGGATGCCCCTGCGAAGTAGACCCTGAACGAGTCCCTCTGATCCTCCTCCCCGGTCATCAGCTTAACATTTTTACACGGTTATTTAACACTCTTCGTCTGTAAATGGACGTTCTTCCACCGTTTACCTGTAATAGTATCTCCAAAGTCTTAAATCGGTTCGAGGTCAAGTTATTTTCACCCTAAAGAAACAGGAGATGAAAAACATAGCAATACTCGTAACAGGCAGAATATTCGCATTAGTGATGCTGATCATACTCTGGATCTTGATACTATACGGAATGGAACAGGCCAAAAAGAAGCTACCCACCTTCAGGAAGCTCACAGGCCTCGACGCCCTCCCCGAGATGGTGGGCAGGGCAGCCGAGATGAACAGACCAGTACACTTCACAACCGGACTAGGAAGCTTAACCGAGTCTGTGGCACCGCAGCTCGTAGCTGGACTCGCAGTTCTGGCGCATGTCGCCGAACTGTGCGCCAACTACGGCGTGAAGATGATCTACTCGGTGTACCAGGCCCAGGTCATGCCCATCGCCACCGAGCTCATGAAGTCGGCGTACGTGAAGGCAGGGAAGCCCGAGGAGTTCATAGCAGAGGAATCTGTGAGGTACCTGTCGGGCGAACAGTTCGCCTACGCGTCAGCCGTCCAAGGCATAGCGGAGAGGGAGAGGCCCGCAGTCAACATAATGATCGGGCCCTTCTACGCCGAGTCCATGCTCTTCGCCGAGACCTTCAACAGGATCGGCTCAATACAGCTGGCCGGCACGGCTAGAGGTTACCAGATACCCTTCTTCGCCGTCATCTGCGACTACCTACTCATCGGGGAGGAGATCTACGCGGCCGGAGCATACCTCTCGAATGACCCAGTACAGGCGGGGACCATAATGGGGCAGGACTACGGTAAGGCGTTGGCCCTCATACTGATGATACTGGGCGTGCTCTTGACAGCCGTGGGCAGCTCGTTCATCGTCGACCTATTGGGAATGTAGGAGATGTCATGAAATGTCAGTAACAATGAAAAAGACGATACCCGTCGTGATAGTGGCTGTCGTAGCCTTTATCGTGATGATGGACTACTTCCTAGTCTTGCCGCCGATAAACGGAGCCGGCAAGAGCTGGACCAGCTCGACGGTGACTGACCTCCAGAACTGGGGCATCATACTCACCGCCTTCTCGCTGGGCTTCGGCGCAGTCAACCTCTTCTACTTCCACAGCAAGCACATATCTAGGCGGACGCCGGGCCAGTGGATGTACAGCCTATGGCTGCTCATAGTAATAGTGATATTCACAGGCATAGGCATCTTCACGGGGCCCAACTCATACCAGTACAGCTGGCTCTACAACGCCTCATACTTCGCCCTCAGCGCCACGGTGTACTCCAGCCTCGGCTTCTACATGACGTCGGGGCTGTACCGCGCCCTCAGATTCAAGACCGTCGAGTCAGGGATCTTCACGATAGTAGGCCTCGTAGTGCTGGCCAGGAACGCCCCCGCTTTTGCTGTCTACTTCCCGGTTCTAAAAACCTGGGGTAGCTTCGTAAGCGACGTGCTGACGACCTCGGCTCAGCGTGGCATCATGATCGGCGGCGCCCTCGGAGCCATATCCTTGGGCATCAGGACCATGACCGGCAGAGAGACCGGGTTCCTCGGCAAGATGACTGAGGAGGAGAGAGGAGGTGGCACCGAGTGAGCGGCCAAAGTAAGAGCATATGGGACACCTTGGAGAACATACCCAGAGAAGTGCTCTACGGCATACTTCTGGTAGTCTTCGTGATCCCCATGATCTTTCCCCTGGGCCTACCCGTACCCATCTCGGCCAACGTCCAAAAATGGCACCAGACAATAGAGGCTCTTCCACCCGGCTCCGTAGTCATGATCGACTTCGGGTACTCCGGAGGCGGCGAGCCCGAGCTAGGCCCCATGGCGGTAGCCGTCTACCGCCACCTCTTCACGAAGGGGGACATAAAGGTCATCTGCATGTCCACCTCCATCGAGGGCACCCAGCTGTGGGACAAGGCCATGGCCGAGATCATGCCAGAGCAGAGGTTCGGCGCCGAGTACGGCGTAGACTACATTCACATTGGCTACATCGCGGGAACAGAGACGGCGATGGCCGCCATAGGTAAGGACCTGAGAGCAACAACCTCCACGGACTACAAAGGTAACTCACTGGACCAGTACCCGATAATGGATGGCATAACGGACGCCAGCAGCTTCGACCTACTAATCTGCTACACGACGGGCGGAGACCAGTCAGAGGGCTGGGTAAGACAGTGGTACACGGTGTACGGCACGCCCTACATGTGCTCAGTACTGGCCATGATGGTCCCCACCATGTTGCCCTACCAGAACGCGGGGCAGATAATATCCGTGACATCTGGGGCGCAGGCAGGCGAGATGGAAGGCCTGGTCGGATTCCCCGCCAGGGGCATCAAGTCGGCCGACGTTATAACCCTGACACACCTGCTCTGCCTAGTCTATGTAGCCGTCGGCAACATAGCCTACCTAGGCAAGAGATTCTCGGGAGGAGGTAAGTAAGATGGAGCTGAGCTTAGTCATACAGATCTGGATGGCGGCACTGTTCACCATACTGATCTACAGCATAGCCTTCAGGGATAACAATCTCTTCAAGTTCGCTGAGTACACCTTCGTCGGCGCAGCCGCCGGGCATAGCCTGGTCTACGGCGTGGACAACCTGAAGCGGTACGGCTGGGACAACCTGATGGGGGGAGCATACCTCTACATCGTGGTTTTCCTGCTCGGCATACTGCTGTACTCGAGGTACCACCCAGATTACTTCTGGGTGAGCAGGTACCCACTCTCCATCATGATGGGCCTTGGCATAGGACTCAGCATGAGGGCGGTGGTCACCGCGGAGTTCATCGCCCAGATCAAGTCCACGGCAGCCGTCCAGGTGCTGGGAGTCACAGACCCCTTCAAGCTGGTCAGCAACATCATATTCATCGTGCTCGTGGTTACAACAGTCTACTTCTTCCTCTTCACGATCCCCAAGGCACACGCGGGCGGCCTCGGCGTCATACCCAAGATCGCAAGGTACGGGATGATGGCCGCCTTCGCCTACAGCTTCGCCAACACGGTGCTGTCCAGGTACAACATGATCTTCGGTCGCCTCAACTTCCTCTACACCGAGTGGATACCCCTACCGGGCGCCATCATAGCGCTGCCCCTAGTGCTCATACTGCTCATATACGCCATGCTGCCACCCGAGAAGAGGCCGTGGCCCAAGAAGGAGTAAACCCTTCCCCCTTTTTTACAATAACCTCTAATTCCCAGGCCACAAAGCATTCATGATATTCTTGACGCTGGACAGGGAAAAGCGGCCCTCGATCACCGACTACATGGCGGCGGCTGCGCTCGCCTACGGCATAGTCTACTTCTGGATAAAACTGAAGATGGTGGCGGGGACGCCCAGCTTACTGGCCTACCCCATATACTACCTCGCCGGGCTCGTGCCCTCATACCTGGTATGCAGACGCACCGACTCGGCTCACCTCGCCGTAGGGATAAAGGCCGCCCTCGCCGCGTGGATGTTCACAGCCGTTACACTCCTAGCCTTTGTTGAAGGGTCCAGCCTCGCCTTCTTCGGCATACTATTCATCTGTCTCGTCCTTGGGGGAGCGACAGCTTCTTACCTAGCTCTCAGGCAGGGCCTCTCCCAGCCACCGTCACATGAAGTTGACTCCGAGAAGAGTCCAACGCCTTAAATCCTAAGCAGCTGAGGGATAATCGAAATGTGTTCCTTCCTACCCGGCGACGAGGAGCTAACCGAGGAAAAAGTAGACGAGATAATACGGAAGACCGCGGAGAGAATACAGCAGTACGGCATGGAGACCGTCGCCATACTGACCCTCGAGAGCGTAAAACCCCTAGTCTACATCGGCGGCGAGATGAGTAGACTCATATTCTCCCCGTTTCTCCCAGCCCTCGGACCCAACGTCAACGAGCTTGGCGAGAACCTGATCAACGTGTTCGAGGAGCGCAAGAACATCGAGAAGCTCATAACCATCCTAGAGGAGATGGCGCGCGGAGAGTACGGCAAGGAAGAGGACGAGCAGGAAGCCGGGGCACCCGAGGAAGGGAAGGAGAAACCCGAGGCCGATGAAGCCTCTGATGAGCAAGCGGAGCAGAAGAAGAGAAAAAGCTGGCGAGACTGGCTCCCCTTCTAAATAGCATACGGCCTCGGCACATTAGAAAACCTTATCCATGATCACCTGCGACTGAATATGAATCAATATGGCAGCCCTCAAGAAGCCAACAGAGGAGATGCAGTTCATCATTGCTACCGACGTAGGCTCCACCACTACCAAAGCTAGGTTCTTCCACAAGAAGGACGGTGAGTGGAGGTTCCTGGTAGCAGGAGAAGCACCCACGACAGTCGAAGAGCCCTACGAGGACGTGACCCTCGGAGTACAGAACGCGGTACGTGAAGTCGAGGAGTTGACCGGACACAAGCTTCTAGCCCCGGACGGCAGCGGCATAGTACTGCCCTACGACGGCGAGAAGGGCGTAGACCTCTACGTCACCACCAGCAGCGCCGGCGGCGGCCTGCAGATGATGGTATCCGGCCTCATCAAGTCAATGACCGCTGAGAGCGCCAACAGGGCGGCCCTCGGCGCAGGCGCCATAGTCATGGACATCATAGCTAGGGACGACGGCAGGCAGCCCTACCAGAAGATCAGGAGGATAAGGAGCCTCAGACCCGACATGATCCTCATGGCGGGCGGCACCGACGGCGGCGCCAGCAGCCACGTAATGGAGATCGCGGAGCTGATCAAGGCGGCGGAGCCGAAGCCTCGCCTCGGCGTGGCCTACAAGCTGCCCATCGTCTATGCAGGCAACAAGGTGCTCAGGCCCCAGATCCAAGAGCTCCTGAAGACTGGGTTCGCGCTTCAGATAGTCGACAACATCAGGCCGGTCCTGGAGCGGGAGAACACGGAGCCGGCTAGGCGCGCCGTGCACGAGCTGTTCATGGAGCACGTCATGAGCCACGCTCCGGGGTACACCAAGCTCATGAAGTGGACCGACGTCGATATCATGCCGACGCCGGCGGGAGAGGGCATGGCCATGCAGCTCATCGCCAACACGTTCAACCTGAACGTGCTGGGCGTCGGCCTCGGAGGCGCGACCACCAACGTGTATTCGATCATGGACGGAAGGTTCGTGAGAAGCGTATCGGCCAACCTGGGGATGAGCTACAGCGTCACCAACGTCATGAAGGAGGCCGGCATCGACAACATCATGAGGTGGATCCCCTTCAATCTGGACACGGAGGAGGTGGCGTCAAGACTGATGAACAAGATGATCAGGCCCACCACTATCCCCCAGACCCTGGAGGACCTGATAGTAGAACACAGCGTGGCCCGCGAGGCCTTGAGGCTGGGACTGCAGCACCACAGGACCATCGCAACCCGCCTCAAGGGCATACAGATTGAGAGGACCATCAGCGACATGTTCGACCAGGCCCTTGAGGAGACCTACGTCAAGATGATGAACATCGATATCCTCGCTGGCACTGGAGGGTTGCTTAGCCACGCCCCGAGGCGCATCCAGTCGATGTACATACTGACGGACGCCTGGCAGCCCGAGGGCGTCACGAGGATGTTCCAGGACAGCGTGTTCATGATGCCCCACCTGGGTGTGCTGAGCACCGTCTACCGCGACGCGGCGTGGAGCATCTTCGACAAGGACTGCCTCGTGAGGCTTGGTACGAACATCGCAGCCGCCGGCACAGGCAAGCTGGGCGAGCGCGTCATGACGGTGGAGCTGGAGATGCCCAACGGCGAGGAAGTCAAGGAGGAACTCAGCTTAGGAGACATCAAGCTGGTGAAGCTTACCGAGTTCGAGGAGGCTAAAGCCATGATCATCCCCGGGAAGGAGTATGACGTCGGCGCGGGGCCTGGCAAAGAGTTCGAGGCCACCGTGAGCGGCGGCGTCGCTGGCGTGATGCTCGACGCACGCGGTAGACCAATCTACTTGCCGGAGGAGGATGACCAGCGCAAGGAGCTTCTGCTGAAGTGGTTCAAGGCGATGGATCTATACGACGAGAGCAAGCTGGAGGCGTTGATCTAAGATGGCAGACGCAGCGACAGAGAAGAAGACGAGCGGAGAAGAGAAGGAGGCCGGAGAGGCCCACGCCTACACGCCGGGCCTCAAGGTCAAGAAGGCGATGAAGGTCGACAAACTGAGGCGGCTACCCATTCTGGGAGAGGTCTTCCCCAAGGTAGGCGACAAGGTGAGCTACGACGAAATCGTCGCCCGGACGGAGATCAGCGGAGACCCTGAGATCGTCAAGGTGGCCATGCTACTGGGCTTAGAGCCTGAGGACATCCCTCGGTTCATGAACAAGGTGGTGGGAGACACAGTCGAAAAAGGTGAGCAGATGGCCTTTTACAGCGCCCTCTTCGGGCTCATCAAGAAAAGAGTCGAGTCACCCATAGACGGCACCGTGGAGAGCATCAGCGAGATCACGGGGCAGGTCATCCTCAGGGGGGCGCCCATACCGGTGGAGGTGGATGCCTACATCCAAGGAACCGTCGTAGAAGTCATGCCCCGGGAGGGCGCCGTCATCGAGACCAACGCTGCTTTCATCCAGGGGATCTTCGGCATCGGCGGTGAGACCCACGGGGACATCCACGTAATCGTCAAGGATAACACCCAGGTGGTGGACGCCGACATGATCAAGCCCGAGCACGAGGGCAAGATCCTCATCGGCGGAAGCCTGGTCACGCTGGACGCGTTGAGCAAGGCCGCCGAGGTCGGCGTCTCCGCCATCGTCAGCGGCGGCATCAGGCACGACGAGCTGACGACGTTCACGGGAGAGGAGATCGGCGTAGCCATCACCGGCCAGGAGGAGTTGGGCATAACCCTCATAATCACGGAGGGATTCGGAAAGATGACCATGAACCAGCGCACCTTCGACCTCCTCAAGGAGTTTGAGGGGTTCAGGGCCAGCATCAACGGCGCCACCCAGATCAGGGCGGGAGTCCTGAGGCCGGAGATAATCATCCCACACGAGAAGCTCGAGGCGGGAGAGGCCGAGGCCCTATCCCAGGGGATGGTGCCAGGAACCCCCATCAGGATCATCCGTCAGCCCTATTTCGGCGCCATCGGCAAGGTGCACAGCCTCCCGGTGGAGCTGCAGCAGCTTGAGTCTGAGAGCAAGGTGCGCGTAGTGAACATCGAGCTGGAGAACGGCGAGGTGGTCATGGTGCCCAGGGCCAACGTCGAGATCATCGAGGAGTAGTCCTCACCTTTTTTGTATCAACCCACTTGCTATAACGAGTTTTTTAGACGAGTAGCGCCCATCAACTACCATGCAGTATGTTAAGGTCCCGGCGTGGGAGTTCTACGGCTGGGAGCCGGAGAAGCTGGGGTTCCCAGACGGCTGGAAGGTACATGAGCAGAGGATGAACGGCCACGACGCGCCGAGGCTCACCATGGAGGAGGTCGCCGATAGGCTTCGGAACCCGGTGGGCACGAAGCCCCTCCACGAGATGGCGAAGGGCAAGCGTAAGTGCTGCATCATCTTCGACGACATGACGAGGCCCACCCGTCAGAGCCAGATGCTGCCGGCTGTGCTGGATGAGCTGCACGGAGGCGGGTTGTCCGACGATCAGATCGTGTTCGTGATGGCGACCGGCGCCCACCACGGCCGTCTCCTCCTCGACTTCCAGAAGAAGCTGGGCGCCGGAGTGCCTGAACGTTTCCTTGTGTTCAACCATAACTGCTACGAGAACACGGTGGAGCTGGGGGAGACCAGCGGCGGGACGCCGGTGCACGTGAACCGTGAGGTCATGAGCTGCGACCTCAAGGTGAGTCTAGGCGTGATGATGCCCCACTTCGGGTACGGGTTCGGGGGAGGCAGCAAGATGCTGCTGCCCGGCGTATCCGGGATCGACAGCATCACCCACAACCACAGGATCATGGAGGGCACGGGGCCGGGGCGGGTGACTGATAACACGCGGCGGCTGGACTCCGAGGAGGCGGCGAGGATGGCTGGGCTGGACTTCGTGATCAACGCGTTCCTGAACGCGGAATGCGATGTGGCGGGGCTGGTCTGCGGCGACATGGTGGAGGCTCACAGGGAGGGCGTCAAGGTTGCCCGCGGCCACTACGCCACCGAGCTCGTGAGGGACGCCGACGTCGTGGTCGGCAACGGCTACCCCATGGCCAACGAGGGCTACAAGGCGTACCACATATTGAGGGACTCGGTCCGGGAGGTTGGGGACATGGTGTTCCTTCTCTTCACGCCGGAGGGGTGCAGGGTCCACCACTACAACGGCAGGTTCGGCGAGGACTATGGCGGCAGGGGCTGGACGAAGACCAAGTACGTCAAGAAGCCTTGGAGTATGAGCAGGGTGATCTGCGTCACGCCCCAGCTGGCGAGGGCCGACGAGTACTACTACGGCGAGGGCAGCCAGTGGGTCAAGACCTGGGACGCCTGTCTGGAGATGCTTGAGGATGTGCATGGCGGCGACGCGTCGGTGGCGCTGTACCCGACGGCGGCCATGCAGATAAGCAGGGAGAACGCCGCGAACCTCTGAGCCCTGTGGATGACCTGCTACAGGTCAGATCTAAAAAAAATTTTATTTATGCGCGTTTGAAGACCCGTTTCACGGCGTCTACTCCGTCGCCGAGTATCTCGGTGTTGTCTTTGGTGCCTATGTGTGACTCGTGGGCCCACCTGATGTGGTTTACCTCGTCTGGGTTGAAGCCCATTGCTCTGGCTGCGGTGGCGTCGGCGGCGACGACGTCTGTGGACGCTATGATGGTGTTCATCTGCACCGGTTTTCCGTGGACTGGGCCCCGTCCCTCCATGGCGACGAAGCCGTCGATGACTGTGAGGGCTGGGGGCAGGGTATGGCATATGTCGTGGACGACCTTGTCCATGCCGTGGATGTGGAACCGGCCCTTCCACTTGGTGGTGATCATGCCGAACATGTTCTTCATGCCGAGGGTGACCTTGGTGCCCATGTGGGTCTTGAGCTTCGCCGCCGAGATTATCGCCGAGTCCGTCGCCATCTTGGCGACCTTGATGCTGGTCAGGGCCTTCCCGTCCTTGACGGGGAGCTCCACCTTCTCGTCGACGTGCCTCATGTTCACGAACTCGACGCCCACCCGGTCCAGCGTCTCCTTCATGCCGCTGGCGATTACGGCCTTATCCGCGTCGGTCATCTGGGCGTCT
>Ga0265594_1002310_pt1 | contig 13824 bp, 12 predicted proteins | sample saktaG_11_FD_190147 | JGI IMG/M metagenome (GOLD analysis project Ga0265594, IMG submission 190147) | Saline water microbial communities from Sakinaw Lake, British Columbia, Canada - sak_2011_5_24_80m | ecosystem: Environmental > Aquatic > Non-marine Saline and Alkaline > Saline ... | reverse complement strand
AGGAAATTATCAAAAAAGTGAAATTTTTTGTTTAATTTAGGGCTAAAGATGGGAAAATTAGGGTATATTTACCCTTTATTTACCCTGTTAGATAAAGGCAGTTATCTAACAGGGTCCTCTCCACCCTTTCCATTCCTTTTTTTAAAAAGATTTGGATGAGGGGGGGGAAGTAGGGTAAAATTAAATATGCAGAAAGAAGCTAAAAAAAATTAAATCCTTTATGTCTTTATTTTTTTATTTAAATAAGGGAAAAAACCTTGTTACGTAGCATGCTACGTAACAACTAAAATTCAAGGAGGGTATGAGTTCAATAAAAAATCTCCCCAAGCATGAACAGCCGAGGGAAAAATTAAATAAAAAAACCTGCCGGGTTCGCATAGCTCCCAAAAGGAGCCAGAGGCGCGGCAGGTGTAGCTATCTATAGTATAGCATAGTGTGACAAAGTATGTCAAGGTGTGTATATTATATGTATTAATAAAAATTAGTTATTATTAAAAAAATGGAGTATTCAAAACCGCCAAAAACACTTGATGAACAAATTGAGATAATAAAAAACAGAGGTCTTGTTATTGATGATGAAGAAAAATTAAAAAAATATTTAATTAACATTAGCTATTATCACTTATCTGCTTATTTTAAATCATTTCAGCATAATGACAAATTTAAGAGTGGAACAACACTTGAGAATGTTATAAATTTATATGAATTTGATAAAAAGTTAAGGCTATTACTATTAGATGTGCTTGAAAGAATAGAAAAGTCATTTAAATGTTCAGTTATATATAATCTCGCTATAGATCATAATAATCCTCATTGGTACTTAGATCTTGATTTATATAGTAGTCAAGAGAATTTTGATGAATTTATTGAGCCTCTATTGGAAAAAAATATTAAAATAAGTAAAGAAGTGAGTATTAGGCACTACTACGATAAATATTCAGAGCCAGAATATCCGCCGTCATGGATTGCCTTGGAGGTTTTGACTTTCGGCGAGTGCGTTAAGTTATGTAGGCAATTAAAAAGAGCCGAGCAAAATAGTTTTTCACGTCCGTTTAATATTGATAGGCAGTTTTTAATCAGCTGGATGCACGGTTTGTCAGTTGTGAGAAATATTTGTGCGCACTATGCGAGGATTTGGAATAAAAATATAGCACTCAGTCTTAAATTAAATCATAGAATTTACGGCGAATTTTTTAATGATAGTGCGAGAGCTAAATTATATAATTATTTGGTTGTAATCCAAATTATGATGTGCAAAATTAATCCGACTTCGTCTTGGGTGGAAAAACTGGAAAATCTTGTTGATGAATACCAGCCGTATTTGCCCAGCATGGGCTTTCCTGGGGATTGGAAGGAGAGGTTGGAAAAAATTTCTCAAATTAAAAACGATAAACAATAATTTAAAATATAGTTTAAAAATAACTCTAAGGAGGGTATGAGTTCAATAAAAAATTTACCAAAACATGAACAACCCCGTGAAAAATTAATTGAAAAAGGTCCGGAAAATTTAAGAAATCATGAATTATTAGCAATTCTTTTAGGCACTGGTATTGAGGGAAAGAATGTACTTGAGGTGGCGGAAGGAATCTTAAAGAAATATCCGATGAAAAAGTTTTTAGGACTGAATTATAAAGAATTAGCTAAAATAAAAGGTTTAGGACCAGGAAAGGCTTGTTCTCTCTTAGCGGCTTTTGAATTAACTAAGCGAGCTTTAGAGGTGGAAGATAATAATTTACCGACTATTAATAGCGCTAAGGATGCGGTGGCACAGTTACAGGAGTTGCGGACAGCCAAGAAGGAGCATTTTGTTGTTTTATACTTAAATGCACGGAATCAGCTCGTGCATAAGGAGACTATTTCTATTGGGACTTTGAACGCGAATCTGGTGCATCCACGGGAGGTGTTTAAGCCCGCGATTGAGCATTTAGCTGCGAGTGTGATTTTAGCGCATAATCATCCGAGCGGAGAAGTTGAGGCGAGTGATGAAGATTTTGAATTAACTAGAAAAATTAAGAAAGCGGGTAGTATAATTGGGATAGAGGTTATTAAACATATTGTAATAAGCAATAATAAATATAAAATAATTGAATAATATGAATAATAAAGAACAAAAATTTTATAGTATACTACAGCGTTTATTTGTGGGAGCAAAGCTCGATGGGAAAGGTGGTTTTATGAATCTTATGAACATTAAAAGCGAGTATTTTAAGAAGATTGAGAAAAATTTAAAGGATGAGGTAAAAAAACATTTTGAGAAAGATATTCCTGAAGATTTATATGATAAGTTATATACTTTTTTTGATTCGTATATTAGTGATGGCGGTTCTATATTTTTTTCTTCTACGCCAGTTTACAAAAATATTTACTCAAAAGTTTATTCTGATCGTGAGGATACTGCTTTATTTTGGAAAACTTCAAAACTTTACTACGTTAAGTCTGAGGCAAATTACAGAACGATAGAAAATTTGCAATTACATGGAGAACCAGAAATTGCTTTTGATTTTAATTTTGATGCTTCTTTATTAAAACATAAGAAGGCAAATGAAAAAAAGGAATTGGAATTTTATTTTCTTGGAATGATGAAACGAAAAGGGAAAAAGGTTCTAAAATTTCAGGTTATTTATAAAAATGATAATAAATATAATTTGATTGAAAAAAAATTAAAAATCAAGAAGAAAGATCAGATTTTGAAAAATCTATTTGAAAATATTAACAAATTACCGAAAGGGATTGTTTTAAAAAATGATGGTCTAGATTTAGCCAAAATTAATTTCAAAGGAGAAAAAAGAAAAGCTAAAGCTGAGTTTGTAGTAAACGGGAATAGAGGCAACGTAGAGATTGTGCCTGCGGTTATAGGCGAAAGTGAGATTGAAAAATATTTACTTGTTTCTGGTATAAAATTGACCGAAGAAGAAATCAAAAAGGCCTATCGAGTTTACAAGAAGCAAACCGAGATTGATTATTTTATCCATAAAGATGCCAAGAATTTTTTACGTGAGCAATTTGATTTATATATGTATGAGCACCTGGCTAATGACATGGATACATTATTTAAACAAGACGCCCTAGCCAGAATAAAGAAAATAAAAGAAATTGCTTATCAGACAATAGAATATATCGGAAATTTTGAAGATGAGTTGAGAAGAATTTGGCTCAAGCCAAAGTTTGCTCGCAATTCAAACTATGTAGTTACGCTTGATCGGATTTCAGAAAAAAAAGAGGGAATGGCAGTTATTAAAAAAATATTGGCGCATAAAAATTTTAAAAATCAAATTCAGGAGTGGATTGATTTAGGAATTGCTAAGGAAAATTTTGATAAAAAGGAGATTGTCCAAAAAAACAAATTAAATAACAAGTGGTCAAAGTTACCAGTTGATACAAAATATTTTAAAGACTTTGAAATAGAAATTATTTCTATATTCGAAAATCTTGATAAAGAAATAGATGGGAGATTAATAAAATCTGATAATTTTCAGGCACTTAATACTTTAAGTAACAAATACAGAGAGCAAGTACAAATGATTTATATTGATCCGCCATTTAATACTGGCGATGATTTTGACTACATTGATCATTTTCAAGACAGCACGTGGCTTTCATTGATGGATAATCGTTTAGAGGCGGCCTTTGACTACTTAAGCAGGAATGGTAGTTTTTTTATTAATCTTGATGAAAATGCTGATTATTTAGGAAGAATATTAATTGATAAATATTATTTTGATGATATAAAAAAAATAACATTCGACACAAACGCGACTAAAGATGAGGAAGCGGATTTGTTTGGTTATAAAAGTTTTGGCAAAAATTTTGCATTAAAGTCTTCTACGATATATTTTTGCAAGAATGAAAACAGCGATTTTTACAAATTGTGGAAGCCAAATAGAAATACAACACAACTTGGAATAGGGTGGCTCGATTTAATTGCAAAACAAAAAGATGATAGAAAAAAACATAATAAAATTGAAGATTTTGATTATTATATTGAAAAATATATTAATGGTAAATTGGAACAAGAAATAATTGATATAAATGAAAAGATATATCCAGTAGGAGATATATGGAACGATATTTATTCATTTACACAATCAGAAATGAGAACGAGCGAAAATTTATCATTTCAGACACAAAAACCTGAAAATTTTATTAGAAGAATTTTACAGTCGACTACAAAAAAGGGTGATTTAATTTTTGATTATTTTGGAGGTAGTGGTACGGCATATTCAGTTGCTCATAAATTAAAAAGAAAATGGTTAGGCGTAGAGATGGGGCGGCATTTTTATGAATTCTACGATGCTTGGGATGTTAGTCAAAAAATGTTTATACAAAAATTAGGAATTCTAGGGAGGTTAAAAAATGTTTTATATGGTGATAGTAATTTTATGGCAGTAGACAAATCAAGGAGAAGTCATCTTTCAAAAGATATAAAATGGGCCGGAGGCGGATTTTTTAAGTATTATGAATTAGAACAATATGAGGATGTTTTGAAAAATGCAGATTATAAACCTAATGATGGTAAATTAGAAAATATTGATTTTTCTTTGTCGGAAAAACAAGCCAAAGATGGGTTAGAGATTGATCTAAAAAAAGAAAAAGCGAAGTTTACATTTGAAAAACTTTATCCTGACGTGGACATTGCAGAAACCATATCAAATCTCGAAGGTAAAAAAATTAAACAGATTTTAAAAGATAAAGTTATTTTTAGTGATGATACTGAAATTGATTTGAATGACTTGGATTTTGCTAAATATAAAAACTTGCAGAAATTAATTTATTGGTAATATGATGCTGCTTGAAAAAATAATTGATAATAAAAAAGATAAAATTGATTTGCCGTTTGAGTGGCAGTATTTTGAACTGGAAAAATTTGGTTTAGACTGGACTCTTTTTGATTATCAAAAAGAAGCACTAGGGAAAATTATAACAACTCTATTTTTAAAATTTAATGGTTTTCAAGAAGGAAAAATTAAAGATAACACGCTTGAACTTATAAAATATTATGAGCAAGAAGGATTGGATAGCGAAATAAAAGATCAATTAAGTGCAAAGAAAGATGATGACAACTTTAAATTTTTGTCGGAATACTTCGAAGTGAATGATAATAAAATAGATTATAGTAATTTTATCAATCGGGCGGCTTTTTGGATGGCTACTGGTAGTGGTAAAACACTAGTAATGATAAAGTTGTTTGCTGTTTTAGCCGACTTGATGAATAAAAAACTAATTCCAAAAAAAGATGTTTTACTCTTGGCGCCCAAAGACGAAATTTTGAATCAAATAAAAGATCATGTTGATAAATTTAATAAAGGTAATGAAATAAAAATAAAATTATGGGATCTCAAGCAATGGGAGCGAGTGAAAAGTCAGCAAGCCACAGTGAACAAAGATGAAATTAATATATTTTTTTATCGGGCTGATGTTATTGGTAGCAAAGATACTGTGGCCAAAAGGAACGAAGGAAAACGCATCGACTATAAAACTATTTACAATAATGGCAATTGGTATTTGATTTTAGACGAGGCGCATAAGGGGGAAAAGACCACTTCACACGCACAACAATATTTTACTGCGCTAACTCAAAATGGATTTTTGTTTAATTTTTCGGCTACATTTACTGATGAGCTAGACAAAACAACAACGGTTTATAATTATAATCTGAAAAAGTTTTTAGAAAATGGTTATGGTAAAAAAATATATGTGCCGGATTCAAGTTTTGCTAATTTTGCGCGAGGTGAAGAGCTACTAGAAAAAGAGAGGAAAGATATTATAACCCAGACTTTGATTACATTTGCTATTATAAAAAAAAGAGCGAATAAAATTAAAAAAATAAATAATAAATTATATCACCATCCCTTACTTATAACTTTGGCAAATAGTGTGAATGTTGAAGAAGCGGATTTAAAAGTTTTTTATACGCATCTAGCTGAAATCGCGCAAGGTAATTTTGATTTTGAACAGGCAAAAAATAATTTAGCAGAAAAAATTGAAAATAATGATAAATATATGTTTAATCTGGGTGAATTGGAGCCAGCACTTGCTGGAGAAATTAGAAATTTGAAAGAAAAAGAATTTTTTCAAAATATTTTTAATTCGAATAATCGTTCAAAAATTGAAGTAGTAAAATTTAAAAATAGCACCAGAGAGCTTGCATTCAAGCTGGTTGCTTCGGACAAATATTTTATGTCTATTGTGGCTAGTGATATCGTAAAATGGGAAGAAAATGTGCTTGATGGATATGAGATGGGAAAAGTGGTTGATGATAGCTTCTTCGATAATATTGATGAGCGAGGAGATATTAATATTTTATTGGGAAGTAGAATTTTTGCAGAAGGATGGGATACTAATCGACCGAATGTAATAAATTTTATTAACATTGGAGTAAGTGAGGAGGCGAAAAAGTTTGTCTTACAATCAATAGGACGAGGAATTAGAATTGAACCACAAAAAAACAAAAGAAAAAGATTTTCAGAAATTGATAAGTCTGATTTTACGAGTGATGATGTCGAAAAAATAAGAAGAGAAAACAGCCTACTCGAGAGTTTGTTTATTTTTGCGACAAACAAAGAAGTAGTAAAAAATATATTGAAAGATTTGCAGACTCAAGCTGATTCTGAATGGATCACTATCAAGGATATCAGAAAAAATGATTCTATTAATGAAAAAGATTTACCTATATTTATTCCAATATTTAAAGATGGTATCCTAAATGATCGTCCATTCTGGATAGGCAAAAAAGAAAAAATTGCATTAAGCGATTATATAGACAGTGTAAGTTCAAAAATATTACTTCTGAAAAATGGAGTGCAAATTAGAACTATCAATAAGCTAAAAAGTCTAAAATATTTAAAAGTAGTGAACAGAAGAAGAAAGAAATCTGTCGAAAAGACTTTAATGACAGCTGATAGTTTTTTTAACGAAAAAACAAAAAAGATAGATAAAATAAAAATTTTAGAAGGAGAGATATCCCACTTTAATGAAGTGAAAACATGTCTACCTAAAGAAGATATTAAAAAATTAGTTGTGGAAATTAATGAAGTATTAAGACCAAGAAAAACGGAAGTTGAGATAGTGAATTTATATAAAAAGAAAAAAATAAGCCTGGAGAGATATACAGAATTAATAAAAGATTCTACTAATCAGAAATTTGGATTTGATGTTATTGGTAATAAAGTAGATTTTAGTTTATTAAAGGAGCATTATTATGCGCCAATTTTGCATAGAAAAAATACAAAATATTTTCAACATATATTAAAAGTTGAAAGTGAAATAGATTTTATTAAAGATTTAATTGAATATTTAGAAAAAAATAATAATAAGTTAGGGAAATACGATTGGTGGTATTTTTCTAAATTAGATGAAGCTACTGATTCAGTTAGTATTCCGTATTTTTGCGAAGATGCCGGAGGTTATAGAACATTTAATCCTGATTTTATATTTTGGCTGAAGAAGGATGACAAATATTATATTAAATTTGTTGATCCTAAGGGGGTGGAACATATTAAAAATCCTATTGAAAAAATAAGAGGTTTCGAAGATTTTATATTTGATTATACTAAAATAAGAAAAAAGAAGGTTGCTTCTTTTGAACTTTATTATTATCACGATGAGCAACCAGAAGTGGAAGAAATATATAAAAATTATTGGTCAAATGATTTTGATAAAATTTTTAAGATATAAATTAACCTTGTTACGTAACATGTTACGTAACAGGATTCCCCCACCCGTCCCGGCAGGGGCCGGGACACCCTCCCCCTCGCCTCGATTCAAGTACGAAGCGGGCGCTGCGTACCTCGCGGGAGAGGGGAGAGAGTAAATTAATTTTTTAATTTAAACATATGCGTAAACGAAAATATTATTACGACGATGATGAGTCTTTGGCAACAATAATTGTTGTTATAATTATTTTATATTTTTTATATTTATTTTTACAATACAATACCAATCGCGCAAATTTTTGGAGATGGTCTATTTATGGAATTTTGTTTTTAATATTTTTAATTTCTATTTGCATTGGTTATAAAAGAATTAAATCTAATAGAAAAGAAAAAAAATTTAATAGGCTTATCCAAAAAGTACGTGATGCGGGTCAAGAGGAAGAAATTAAAAATTTTATAGAAAGGTTTAGACATGAGGGTAAGAAGGGCAAAGGCTGGAGTTTTAGAAATCACTATATTGATTGGGATAGAATAAATGATTTAGAAAAATTTTTATTGGGAAAGGGAATAAAACTACGGATTAATGAAGGCCATAGGGATATATTTGCGTTATTAAACTATTATATTCAACAGAAAGAAGAAGGGGTAACATTCGAAAGCATTAAAAAAGAACCGCAAAAATTCTCCAATCTGGATGGACCAAAATTTGAAAAGTTAATTTATCGCCTTTTTATTAAAATGGGTTATACGACTCAATTGATCGGCAAGTCCGGTGATCAGGGCGGTGATTTAATAGCTAATAAAGACGGCAACAGAGTATTAATCCAAACTAAATGTTATAAAGATTGGTCAACCGGTAACGAAGCAATTCAGCAGGTTGTAGGAGCTTTGAAATATTATGATTGTAACAAAGCGATGGTTATTACAACTTCGCATTTTACACCCGGAGCTATTGCTTTAGCTGAGGCCAACAAAACAGAACTTATTTCCAAAGAACGGTTGCAAGAATTGCTTCTAAAATTTTTGGGTGAAAGTTTGAGTTAATTCTTAATCCTATGGAAAACGAAAACTTATGATAATCATAGCCGCAATTATAATATTCCTCGCTCTCGCTATCGTCGCGATAGTTATGGGCGTAAGAGAAGATAGAAAGAAAAAATAAATTTATGGAATGCAGGCAAAAGACTAATTTAAAAAATTGTTCGTGTACATATCCGGATTGTGAACGGAAAGGTTTTTGCTGTAAGTGTATAAAGCATCATTTAGCTAATGATGAGCTGCCGGGTTGTTGCTTTTCTAAGGAAGCAGAAAAAACCTTTGACCGCTCATTTGCGAAATTTATAAAAGACAGAAGGCAAATAATATGACACACAGATTTTCCATTTCTACAAAAGGGAGAAATGATGTTGTTGATATAACTCCCCAAATTGATGAATTTATCAAAAAATCCAAAATAAAAGATGGAGTTTGTTTAATCTCCTCGCCCGGCTCAACTTGCGGGATAACAACTATTGAATTTGAGCCGAATTTAATTGAAGATTTTAAAGAGTTTTTGGAAAAATTAGCGCCTTCTAACAAAGATTACCGCCACGATAAAACCTGGGGAGAAAAGAACGGTCAGTCTCATATTTTGTCGGCATTGATTAAACCGTTTTTAAGTGTGTCAATTGAAAACAACGAGTTATTATTAGGCCAGTGGCAGCAAATTGTTTTTATAGATTTTGACAGCCGGCCAAGAGAAAGAACAATATTAGTGAAAATTAAATAAATTAACTTTGTTACGTAACATCCGTCTTCGCTAAGGCTTCGACGTGACACGTGCTACGTAACAATCTCACAAATGTAGCCAAAAAATATCCGAGTTATCTCGGATATTTTTTATAGGTTATAATTTTATTTTATGATATAATTTAGGTATAATAAAATAATTTTATGTCACACGATATTGAAGCGGATTATAAAGAAGAATATGGGAATGAAGAACAGCAATGCCGGCTTTGTAGTAGTTTTAAAGAAGGTTTTTGTAAAGAATTAGAACAGGAAGTGCCTTTGGTTGCGCATTGCGATTTTTTTAGTTCAAAAGACTAGGGAAACAATTAACAATTATCAATTAACAATTATCAATTGTCAATTTCCTGCCTGCCACTGCGAGGCATGAGCGGGCAGGTCAATTATCAAATGAATTTTAAAATTTGTAAATTTCTAAATGTGGATATATGAAAAAATTCGTTAAAATTTTAATAACCATATTAATAATTATAGCTATAGTTTTCTTTTTAAGATTTGTAATTGGCGGGCCAGAAGATGATTGGATTTGCGTGGACGGAGACTGGGTTGAACATGGCGTACCCAGCGCGCCTAAGCCCAGTACTGGATGCGGAGAAGAAAAAATAGAATGCACTGCCTACCCTTTCGACACCTGCCCGAAAGAATGCGTGGTCTGCCCGCCCTGTATGGCCTGCAGTTCAATCACTTGCCAGACAGAAGAATTCTGCGCGGAGTTGGGCATAGACAGAAGCTGGTATGAAAGGATAAAGGGAAAATTAAACGAATTTAGGCCGCCGCTGGATAAGCCGCAGCGGAGAAGTGTAACCTAGGCATGAATGCCAAGGTTACGAAAAACAAAACCCATTTTTTACCCTGCATAGGAGCGAAGCGACTTGTGCGGGGAAATGGGTTTTATATAAATTAGCCTATTAGCCTAGCCATTAATGGCTAGGCTAAAGAGATGATAAAATCCAATAAATTGGATTATAATTATAAAGGAGGATATGGCGCAATCATATTACGAATTGTATTATCATATTGTTTGGGGAACCAAGGGGAGATTACCATTAATAACCCCTGAAATTGAATTATTAATTAATCAATATTTGCCTAACAAGGTTATTGAATATGAAGGCCAACAATTAGCGTTAAATATGGTAAAGGATCATGTTCATTTACTAGTTAGTATCCCGCCTAAAATTAGCATTGCTGAATTTGTTCATAATATTAAAGGCAGTACCACATATTATATAAATACTAATCAGGGAGAACAGGGTTTTTATTGGCAATCCGGATATGGTGTGTTAAGTTTATCTAAGAGAGGAGTGCCTTTTGTTAAAGAGTATATTGTTAAACAGAAGCAGAAGCATGCTAATAAAAATTTAATCAATGTCTTAGAATATATACCTAAAGAAAATAAATAGTATATGAACTACACTGGTGTAATAATTGAAGAAAGTTTGGCAGATAAGGATGTTTTGTGGAGCATTAAGATTTTAAGTACGAAAGTTGAAAGGGTAACTGATCGACACGCTACACCCCATTTAAAACAATGGACATTACATAAAGTTGGGATTTCCGCAGAACAGGCAGAGACAGTTGCTAAAACTATTAGTGAGGCGTTGGGTTCAACTCATAATGATTGGTATGCTGATTTTAAAAATGACATTACGCATTTTATAGTTTTTCGTAATAAAATTTTTAAAATTGATCGAACTAATCAAGCCCAGTATGACGAAGCGAAAAAATACGGTCTGTCATTAAGTATTCCGGAACATCAGGTTAATTTTAAAGTTAGTATTTAATATAATAAATTATGTTTTTATTTTTTGATACTGAAACCACCGGCTTGCCAAAGAATTATCAGGCGCCTATAGACGATATTGATAATTGGCCAAGACTAGTTCAGCTCGCTTGGCTTCTTAGCGATAAGAACGGGAACGAAGTCTCTCGGAATAGTTTAATTATTAAACCAGAAGGATTTATAATTCCGGATGAAGCCTCGGCTGTGCACGGGATAACGACTTTGCGGGCCGAACAAGAGGGGTCTGATCTTAGCGAAGCTTTGGCTGAATTTAGTAAAGCCTTAACTGTGACTAAAATCTTAGTTGCTCATAATATTAGTTTTGATGAGAAAATAATCGGCGCTGAGTTTTTTAGAAAAGATATTAAACATAATCTCCTGGATTTACCAAAAATTTGCACAATGGAAAAATCAACAGATTATTGCCAGATTGCGGGTGAGTATGGTTATAAGTGGCCGAGGTTAATAGAACTTCATCAAAAGCTATTTAATGAGGACTTTACGGACGCTCATGACGCTTTAGCCGATGTTAAGGCTTGCGCCAAATGTTTTTTTGAACTTATTGAGAGAGGAGTGATATAATTATTAATTTTTAAAAAATAAAAAAACGGCTGCGATTGGACGCGGCCGTTTATGTTTTTAGTTATTATTCACTCTGTCTTCTGGCGACGGGAGTAAATAATTAGAGAAGTTTTAATTCCAAAAGTACAGTATAGATGAATTCGGCTTTCGCTTTGTAAATATTGGCTTCGGGTATATTTTCGTCTAAAAAGTCAAACATCGCGGCAATCCAGAAATGAATTGTTCGCATGTTAACTTCATATTCAGACAACGAAGCGCCGAAGACCTCATCAAGACGCGAGTCGTAGGGACTGGGATATGGAAAAATTTCCAGAAGGCCATTTTCAATTACGGCTGTTTTCCTGATACGCTCCAACTCTTCTTGCAGGCATTGTTGATACCGCTCCCCGCCGATTTTTTTCATCAAATCGGATTCGAAAATATGTGTTTCCGCTTCCTTATAACAAAGAACGCGGGGATCAGACAAGTCGAACGGATTAGTAAGAAACGTTTTGGCATGATGGCTTTCGTGCAAGATAATAAATCCGCGCCATATCTTTGAAACAGGCGGATTTTCCCGGATTATTAAAGTACGTTTAGCAGGACGAAAATTACCGGCCGCATTAGCAGAAAATAAATCCTTTAATTCCGGAATGTCTTTAGCATAATCAAGCAAAGGAACAAAAGCAAACCAACGCTCTTGATCCATATCCCCCTCAATAATACGAAAGCCTTGTTTATTGGGGTAGCAAAGCACGCCATTCTCAAGAATAAACTCATAAATCTCCTTAGCGGTTGGGTTGTTGGTCTCTTTAACTACAGCTTGAGCCGCTTCCAGCCATTCTCTTTGTAATAACCGTACTTGTTCGGCCTTTTCCGGATCAGTCGGCTCTTCACTGTCTGTAGTAAAGATAACTCTTTGATCGGGTTTGCCAGTTATGTCTATATTGCTTTGGCTATTTATAACAAAAAAAACAACCAGGCATAAAGCGATAACGCAAGCCATGAGCAAGACTGCCCACTTTTGCCAATGCCCTGAACAGTCCTTAAGTTTCTTATGGCATTTCGGACATGGCGCGTTTCTGTCCTTTCCTTTTCCCACGGTATTTTCTCCTTTTGAAAGATCATGGTTTATTACTAAAAGTAATTATTATTTATATCATACGTTTTAAAATAAATCAAGGCCCGCGCGTCAAGATTGAGGCAAATTAAGAATACTGATATAATTAAGATAAGTTGTCCCGCCACTTATATAAAATTATTTGAAGGCGGGATCCCGCCCCACGGCCCCGCTATAGCGGAGCCTCGCCTTTGGCGGGGCGTGGCAAGGCGGTGATGAATTTTTAAATGAATGTGGTATATATACATCTTGCAATGCAAAGATAAAACGTTTTATACCGGAGTTACAACCAACCTGAAAAGGCGGGTGGAAGAGCATAATAATTCGGTTTTGGGAGCTAAATATACTAAGGGGAGGCGGCCGGTAAAATTAGTGTATTCTATTAGGCGAAAAAATAAGTCTGGGGCGCAAAAAGAAGAATGCCGGATAAAAGGACTATCTAGAATTGAAAAATTTAAAATAATAAAAAAATAACTTTTAAATCTAAAAAACTATGCCAATTAAAAAAATCTTAAAAATTGCCGGTGTTATTTTGCTGGTTATTTTTGTTTTGTTTTTCGGCCTGATAATTATTTCAGGCAGTTTAAGTAGGACTAGCAGCGATATCGCGTCTAATGAATGGGGTAGCGGAACGGAGGGTATGCTTCAGAAGGGCGCTCCGTCAACTAAGTCAAGCTCCGTATATTCCGGCGAAATATCCATGGATTCAAGCATGGCCGTGGGGCAAGAATCGGCTGCTACCGTCGCCACCGCGGTTGATAAAAAAATTATTAAAACCGGAGATTTAAATTTAAAAGTAGAAAAGGCGGAAACGGCGGCGGAAAGCATAACCAATATCGCCAAGTTAAATAAGGGGGAAGTTTCCAGTTCTAATTTTTCCGAGTCAACTCGGGGGACAAAATACGGCTCAATAACCATCC
>Ga0265594_1002309_pt1 | contig 13825 bp, 13 predicted proteins | sample saktaG_11_FD_190147 | JGI IMG/M metagenome (GOLD analysis project Ga0265594, IMG submission 190147) | Saline water microbial communities from Sakinaw Lake, British Columbia, Canada - sak_2011_5_24_80m | ecosystem: Environmental > Aquatic > Non-marine Saline and Alkaline > Saline ... | reverse complement strand
CGGGTTATTCGTAAAGGGAAAAAATTTGTTATTTCGTCGACATGCTCGTCTTGGGATTTATTGTATTTTAGTTCCAGAATGACATTGGCGCGATCTATTTCTTTTGATAAGAAAGTATTGCCAGATGAAAGAATTTTGTGTGCCTCCATTTGAGTATCGACAGTGATTCGATAATTTCTGTCGGCGGATAAAAAATATTTTCTTGAGTAACTGTTTAATAGTGAAAATCTGAGGTGCGCGAGATGCATTTTGAGCGCTGAGGGGAGACCGGCCTCAGAAAATGTTTTCTGTATACCCCTTAAGGAAAAATTTTTGTCAAGAATGAAAGGCGTTATCGGATAAACGAGTTTTCCCACATGAAGATTATGTTTCAGTTTTACTTCCAATGCCGGATCTTTTACTTCTCCAAATGTGTCCCCATACCACCTGAGACGTACTTTTAGGCGTTTATCGGCTCCGTCAATATTGTCAAAATAGTGGGCGTGAGAGAAAGTATCAAAGTAAATGTTGTTGATTCTTCTTCTATAATAAATCTCTCTAAAAAGTGCGGGATGCATAAGTATCAGCGTCTCAATTTCATTTTCATTAAGAGATTCAATGAAAAACTTTCTTTCATATCTAAAATGTTTGACGTTTGAAAAAAATAAATTCTTCATGTTTTTAAACCACGCTACAAGTTTCAAGTTACAGGTTGCAGGTTTCAAATTTCAGGGGGCAGGACTGGCTCATGCTGTGATGTTGTTTGCTAACATTCTCCTCCGCATAGGCTCTGTCCACCACCATCCTCGTAGGTTAGTGGCGGCTCTTCACGCCACTATCCTACGAGGTTGGTGGTGGACAGAACAGGCACAATTAACAAAATACCCCGAGTTCAACCTCGTAGGATGGTAGTAAAGAACACTACCAACCTACGAGGATAAACTCCCACTATCCCCTACCAAATTGGCTTATGCAGCATGAGCCAGCCCTGCCCTGAAACTTGAACCCTGTAACTTGCAATCTGCTACTACAGGACTCCCTTATTGTCTAAAAATGTAATTCGAACCGAATCATTCAGTTTTCTGAGTTCATCTTTGGCTGACTGAAGAGAACTAAACGTGTTAAACTCCACGAGAAAAGACGCTTCAAGCGCGTCCGCGCTTTCATCAAAGCGTTTAATATCAACCGCGGAGCAGTGTTTTTTCAGGCTTTCCGTGATCTGTCCCAATTCTATTTTTTCCGTGCCTGTGGTCGCGACGGTTAAATATAAATTCTGGTTCTCTCCTTGCGAATGGTGTCGTTTTCTCAGCATTGTAATTCCGCATATGATGATAAACGCGACAACAGTAATAACACGCTGATCCGCCCCGAATCCGAGGCCGATAGCGATCGTGAGGAATAAGTAAGCGAGTTCCTCCGGCTCTTTTATCGCGGCGCGGAACCTCACAATTGAAAGCGCGCCGACTAAACCGAGAGATAAGGCCAAAGACGATTTTACTATGGTTATAATAAGCATAGTCGTCATTGTTATAAGCATGAAGTTTTTCGCGAACATTCTGCGGTTGGATAAAGAAACACCGTAACGCGCGTAAACACGGCTTAGGATAAAAGATAACGCCGCCGCCAAAAACAGGTTTAAAATAAAACCCGCTATCGGCACCTGCACGCTTTGTGTCGCCAAAAAATCTTGAAATGTTTGAATTTTGTTCATTTGAAATCTCCTTCGTTAAGTTTTTGCGTAAATTAAATACTGAGCCCTTTATACGTTGATCAATTCTTTACTCCGACTCCTAAAACCCAATAAAAATATGCTTCCGGATTCACAACTTTTAACCGCTCAAGAATTTTGTATTTCTCGGGAAGATTTATTCCCTCGATTAATGATGCGTCTACAGTTTTGACAATCTTCATAGATTTACTACTTTTAAGCATAGCTGTCATATACACAATTTTCGAAAGAGCTATCTTAATTTTCTGTTGACCGATTTTCTTCCTTAAATGATTACTTACCTTGCCTAAACCGTCGTTAATAAATGCTATCTCCGGGAATGAGTTATCCGCGCCGCTGAGTAAGGATTGCGAATATTTAAAAGCGATATCTAAAGTATCATCCACAACTTCATTTATAGAATATGATGTCCCGCGAAAACCATTCTCCTGCTCAGCTGTGCTATTAAAACTTTGCCTGAAATCATCCACATCATTCGCGATATTAAAAAGTTCTCCCAAATCGATAATCTGTTTCAAAACCTCCATTGACCGTTTTTCGTTTAAAGAGATCCCCATAGTGTTAGGCGAAACGGCTGTCATCTTATCGCCCAACAACCCTTCCGGTGTGGGAATCCGCACAACTGCACTAGAATCAAAGAAAACTAGCGGAATCTTCGATATGTTTCTCTTGAGCAGATTTTTATACGAGTGCTCCGTAAAAACAATGGCTAAGAGTACATATTGAGGAACTCGGGAAAATTGCGAGGTAAAGTAAAATTTATAGTGCGCCTTTGGAATTTTACCGCCACGAATATCCTCTTTTACGGTATCAAACCATTCCGATGCTGTTGCCATCTTAATAAGCTCATCTTTCAATCCGGTCCGCTCTTTTACCGGCAAAAGAACATCTATATCAATAGACAATCTAATAGGCGGAAAAATATGTAAGAGAATTGATGTGCCACCCTTGAATACCAAGTTTGGATAGATCTTGAGCAATTCAGCCAGTAGTTTAAACGCATAAACGGTTTTTTCAAATATCCCGGGGTCTTTAAATCCTGCTTCTTTGCGGAGGAATTCCATCCTATTTAGATCAGGAGTTTGCTTTGTCATGACGATCCTTTTTAGATGTTACTTTAGCCGCATATTTTACATATGCGCCGAAGGTAACATTGCTAAGTCCAACATTGTCGGTAAGTTGCAACAATATGTCACGGAGGTACCTCCGTGCACGAGCATAAGTTATTAAGACTCCGATATTGACTCGAAAAAGTTCATCAATACTTCGCCATAGCTCCCAGTAATCGCTATCCTGCATGGTTGCATACTTATTTTTAATCATAAAAAGATCAACAAGCATTTTTTCAAGAGTAGGTATATGTCCCTTCCGAGGCGAACTTTTAATCAACAGCTTAACAACAATCGGGTCACGTGTAATATCAAAATCCTTGGACGCCACACAACTAGCCTTCTCAATCATTACAAACCTGTATTTATGAGAGATTTCATCAACAACAGAAAGAATAGCATCTGACTCTACCTCAACAAAAGTAATATTATGCGTTTGCTGATGATGATAATAAGGTTGAAAACACAGAGTGTTCCAAACTAAAAAATTAAGATGAGGAAATTTCTTTTTCAAAAGTTGTCTAATCTCAGCCACACGGTTTTTCTCCACCAGTTGAAATTCTTTTGTGACAGAACTATAAACTCCTCTGCCTGCGGAGAAGACTATCCCTGCCTGTTTCAGGTCTTGAAGATAATTTTTAGCGAGCTGATTACTGCCTCCTGTTGCCTTCACAACATCCTCAAGAGTGAAATACCTATGTTTATGCACAAATTCTTTAACTAATTCTCGTTTATTCAAATCACACCTCTCTTCCGGCAATCCGAAATGTCCTAATAATTCCTGCGAGACCTAATAAACGCTTCAAGGTCTTTCGGTTTAACTCGCCATTGGCCGATCTTGGTAGCCTTAATCTTTTTTGACAAAATAGGGACACCTATTTCTCGGGCTGGCAAACAAACGAATAGGTAAATAGGTGTCTGGGCCTATTTAAACTCCCAAATTATAAAAATTTCTTTGTTATTTGACCGTTTATTTTTTTTATATCGTTTTCTTTTTCGGTTAAAATCGAATAAACAATCTGCTTATCGATTGAAATATAATCATGCCCGATAACATTTCTGAAGCCTATCATTTTTTTTAGTAAGGACAAATCTTCGGTATCAATAATTTTCTTTTCAAAAAGAATTACCGCGGCCTCATATGAGCTTTGGGGAAAACCGTAGTCTTCGTCCACAACAATATGTTCGATCATATCGAGTATGTGATTTATTATTTGGAACAAATTATATTCTACAATATCCCGCGCGGTTGAATTCGCTTCGAATTCCTCATAAGACAAGCTTTTATACGCAGAAATTTTTTTTAGATGCTTATCAATTTGTTCAAGTCTGGATACTATCACATTTTTGTCAACCATGCTCATGCCTCCGTTTTATTCGCGAGATCTTTAATTTTTGTAAATTTTTTCCGTCTTCATGCAAACGTAAGTTTCTGAAATAATCTTCCTTCATCTCTTCTTTTTCTCTCGCGCAAAGAGCTATCCCAAGAGAAAAAGCCTTAAGAACCAACTCAGGTGCCGCTTGATTTACCAAAACAATATCCACTTTCCTTTTTAATATAAGTTCTATCTCCAGGGCTAAATCCGTTCTTTCGGAAAAATCCAATTCACCGCCTATTAAAATATCCACATCGCTTTCAGGTAAAGGCCTTTTAATAATGGAGCCAAACAAGAATGCGTATTTAACATTATGGTTATTTTTCAGAATTTTTTTAATTTTATCGATATTTTTTACTTTTTTATCCATGTTTCTCTTTTTTTCAGTATATCCATAAATTTATACTATTTAGCAGATTCTCGTATTGTCAAATTGAAAGTCTTTTTAGCTGTTCATAAACGCTTTTTATGGCTGAAAACACGTCTTCTCTTTTTATGAATTCGTAGATACCCTCTGCCTGCTCAGAATCATAAACATGAACTATGAGATTTCTTTTTTCTATCATTTCGGGGAAAAGGCTTTCATATTGTTCCTCTACAACACCCGTTTTGAAGGCTTCTTTGAAACATTTTAGGGGAGTTGAGCATTCTACGCCCTCTTCTCTTAAATACTCTTTTAATGTTTTCCACATACTTTCAAAAGTGGATTCAAACCGTATAATCGCCACTTCAACGATCAAATCGTGGTTCAAAAAATCAAACAAATGTTGGGATTGAGTTATTCTATCGAATTTCTCAAACGCTTTTTCAAATTTTCCAAAAGTCCTTTTGAGTTTTTCTCTTTTCACCATATTACGTCCTCGTCCGGAATATTCTTGGATTTATGAATCAGTCACGGATTCTATAGTCTCATCTCACATTTTGTTAAACAGCCATTGCCATAAAGGAATAAACTTTATTTTTTTAGATTGCACTAATTCTTCGGCATATGTATCCCATGTTACAACAACCAAATCATCACATTTTAATCTATCAGACGCTTTTAATAAGGATTTTACTTCTCGTTTTTTAGTATTTTCATCCGTTATAGAAAAACATACTTGAATTAATTTTTTTATTTCAAGTCCTTCTTTTATCAGGAAATCCACTTCATAATTAGGTTGAGAATAAAAATATACCTCTTTCCCCTGCCTAAGGAGTTCTATGAACACTAAGTTCTCGATTAATTTTCCATAATCAAAAGTAGTTTTAGGTACAAGCGAATTTATAAATCCCGTATCAACACAATAAAATTTTCTGGGCTGGTTAATTTGTTCCTTGATCTTAAACGAGAAAGGATTTAGCTGAAAGATTAAATATGTTTCTTCTAAATAATTTAAATAGTTTTTGATGGTATGGACACTTTTTATTTCAAAAATGTTTTTTATTTTATGATACGTAAACCGTGATGAAAAATTTGAAACGGCATATAGTGCTATCTCACGCAATGCTTTCACGTATTTGATTTTATATCTGAAAATTATATCTTGCGATATTATTTTATCAAACAGCCCCCTGAGGTAATCCTTTTTTGTTTCCACTTTAAATAATTCCGGCATCCCGCCTGTCTGTATGTATTCTTCAAGGACTCTCTTTAGTTCCGCTTTTTTTTTGGTAATATACAAATCATTTTTGGATACGCTGATATCTTTGAATCTTAAAAATTCTCTAAAAGAAAAAGGGAAGAGCTCTACGCTAAGATGCCTTCCGGTTAAATGAGTAGCCAATTCTTTGCTTAAAAGTTTGGAATTGCTTCCTGTAACAATGACATTATAACCTTTTCTCCTTAACCTGTTAACAAAGAGTTCCCATCCTTTTACGTTTTGTATTTCATCTAATAATATGTACTTAAGATCCGGGTTTAACTCTTCTAAAGTTTCAAGAAAATCGTTAAGATCTTTTGATTCAGCGCTGATGAACCTTTCATCATCAAAATTGATATAACCATAATTTTTATCTTTCAAGAGCTGGTGACTCAAAGTTGATTTTCCGCATCTTCTTATTCCCATAATGGCCTTGATTAGATCCGTGTTAAGAATCTCTTTTGCCCTTGCCATGGGCACGGCTTCCCTACTAATAACTTCGCTATTAAAAAGCCTAGTTATTTCTTCTTTCTGTTCTAACAGAATCTGTTTAATTATGTGTTTTTCCATACAACCCCACAATGTACTGCACAAACTTATGATAATTTGTGCAGTACAATACACAAATTGTACACTTATTTTTGTCTTTTGTCAAGTTTTTGGGATTTTCCTATTATTACAAACTCAGAGATTGCCCGCATAACAAATCCCCCTACCCTATTTCTCGGGCTGGCAAACAAACGAATAGGTAAATAGGTTCCTGTCACTATTTAAACCTCATGTTGTCTTACCTTTGTATTGCACAAAGTTGTCATAGTTTGTGCAATGCAACGCACAAGTTATATTCTCGTTTTCGATCATATCCGGTTCGTGTTATGGACTATAGACAAAACCACGGTAAGGCTGTAATGTTTTCCGCCAAAACTTCTTTTTTGCCTCCCATTGTTATAACATACCCGTGTTTTGCCACCTTCTTATAGTCACTCAAGAAGTTTCTTAATCCTTTTAGTTCCGATTGCGCGACAAAAGACGAGCTTTTAATCTCGATTGGGATAACACAAGAACCCATATCAATAACACAATCAACTTCCGCTCCAGAGGAAGTGCGCCAATAGCATACTTTATAGTTTTTGTTCAAAACTGTCACTCTTCGTATTATCTCAAGCATAACCGCGTGCTCAAAAAGTACACCCTTCTGTGTGTTCACCAAATTGGAAGCAAGAGGAAACCGCGCCAAAACATTTCTTACACCCAAATCAAAAAAATAGTAACGTGATGAAGAAAGAATCCGTTTACGAGCACTTTTCAGATAAGGCTCCACTCTTTCAATAACTAGGGTATCCTCAAGTATATTGTAAAATTCTTTAATTGTCGGCTGGCTAACTCCTGATTCATTTGAAAGTTTGCACAAATTGGGGCTTGTTCCTGACTCGACAGCCGCAATTTCAAGAAATCGTGAAAAAGCGCCGATTTTTCGGCTTAAGGACTCTGCTCGAATTTCTTCTTCCAAATATATTTCCGCGTAAGCTCTTAGAAAATCCGACCTATCTTCCCGCGGTAAACTCACGATTCCGGGTAATGTTCCATAAATAAGTGAATCTTCGAACGAATAAGGCACATTCCGATTAACATTCTTAATCAAAAGTTCGGCTATGGTACATTCCTTAATTAAACCCAATTCTCCCCACAGTAAAGGATTTAAATGATAGAGTTTTATTCTTCCCGGTAAGAGATTCATACCATGTCTTTTTAATTTTCTTGCGGATGAACCTGTAAGGATAAACTGCGCATTCTTACTATCAATCAAAACTTGAACCGCGTCAAATAACGCGGGAACTTTCTGCGCTTCATCAATGAAAACATAAGAATTGTCTTTAAGCGCGCGTACTTGATTAATTAACCGGGATGGATCTCTTTCCAACTCTATTCTCAAAGAAGGATCCTGTAGTAAATATTCCGCGGTATTGACAACACCTTTTAAGCATTCATTTACAAGAGTAGTTTTGCCTGCTTGACGCGGACCTAAGATAAGACATGAATACCTCTTTTTTATCAGATCGGCAATTGCCTTATCGAGATATCTAACTAGTGTTTTATTTTTACCTTGCATATATAAAGTATGGTTTATATTTACATTCTTGTCAAGCTACGGTATCTATTTTCTTCATCTTTCAAAAGACTGTTTTTTTGTTTGTTCTATGTTCTGGTTTTGAAACTTATTCATTAAGCTGAAATCTGAAAATCCTCCGACAGATTTAATGGCAATATCCTGCACCTTTTGATAAGCTTTCTCCAACTGTGTCATAAGGTTATCGATTTGCGATTTCTGCTCTTTTGTTGTTTTTTCGAAAGACTCAATCTTAGAGAGAAGAACATTGCGTTCACCTTCAAACGCTCTTTTGGACAATTCTTCTCTATTTCGCGCTTCCGCGGTTAACTTTTCTTTTATCTCGCTTACGGATGCCGTAACTGCCGCGTTTATCTCTGCCTGAAATCCGGATACTTTTTTACGTAACTCCTTCAACTCTTCCTCTTTCCGAGAAATCTGTTCCTCTCTTTCATCAAACTCTTTTTCTATTTCTTCTTTCGCGAGAAGAAGCTCTTTCTCCTGATTCGCTTTTTCGTCTTCAAATTTGTCCTTTATCGCTTGCTGTTGGCGTTTTAAAAAGTAGTCATATTCTTCTTTTTCTCTCTTTTTCACCTTCTCGTCTTCGCTTTTTTCTTCTTTTATTTTTGATTCATACGTTTTCTTTTCTTTTTCCCATTCTTCAAATTTCTCTTTTATCTCGGACTCTAAATTCATTTTCTTAGCGTGAATTTCATTTTCAAATTCTTCGCGTTTTTGAGACTGAGCCTCGAGTAAAGCGGATAAAGTCTTCGCTTCTTTCTCTATCTCATATATCTCCTCCAGCTCTTTTTCTTTGATCTCAATAGCCTCTTTTATTTTAATATATTTATCCGTTTCCTCTTCCAATCTGTCTGAAAGCCCGGCAAGCATTCTGCCTATTTCCATTTTTAAATTCGCGGCGCCTTTTACCACACCTTCCGTGGATAAAACATCCGCGTTTTTTATTACTTTTTCATTTTTGATTTTTTCCTTCTTTTCTTCCGGCTTTAATTCCGTTTTTTCTTTTTCCTCGAGCTGTTTCAAAAGCACGTTATACGCGTCCAGCATCTGCTGTTTAGTATTTACTTTTGAGATTTTTTTTGGCTGTCCGTTTTTATCATTCATTGCAGTACCTCCTGTTGTGCTGTTATTGTCCTGCCGTTTATATTTATATTTTACCGGCGATATTTTTTATTAAAGTGTTCATTAACAAAAAATATCCCTTAATTTTAGCGTAAATCACTTGAGCCACTTCTTCTTTGTATGTACGCGAAGTGTCATTTCTAAGGAGGTCACGGTATCATCTTTCTTTATCCATATTATAAAGGCGCACACACGGGTGCGCCCCTACGGTATTAAAGGAGGCAAAACTCCCCCAACCCCTCATATAACTTATCAGTATTCTTTCTAAACTGTCTTCACTTTTTGTTTTTCTGCCGCGTTTGACGGGCATTTGCCTGTCCAGCAATATTGGCATAGTTTTTCTTCCGGAAGGCCTACGGCTTCTATCAAATCTCCGAGTGTCTGAAACCTTACGGTAGTGACATCTAAATCTTTTGTGATCCATTCAACCATTTTCTTGTATTTTTCGGATTCGGTATCCATATATTCAGAGATGTCTTCAATGTCTCTACCCTCAATAGCCTTTATAGCTTTGCGCGCCGCAAGTTCGTTTATGCTTCTGGTGGAAAGGCAAAATTTGCACGGAAACATCAGCGGCGGGCATGCCGCGCGCACATGCACTTCTTTCGCTCCATCCGTCCAGAGTTTATTGACCGTGAAATTCTTAAGCTGTGTGCCCCTTACGATAGAATCTTCGCATATAACAATCTTATTGCCGTTAATTATATCTTTTATCGGAATAAGTTTCATGGTCGCGATCAGGTCGCGGGTTTCCTGCGATGGAGGAGTGTAGCTCCGCCCGTAACCCGGCGTATACTTCACCAAAGGCCGCCTTAAAGGTTTTCCGGATTCCATAGCATATCCGATGGCATGCGCGACACCCGAGTCGGGTATTCCCGCAACCAGATCCACTTCAATATCTTTGTCATATCTGGCTAAGCTCTGTCCGCATTTTTCTCTTACAACTTCCGTATTGACGCCTTCATAACTTGAAGCCGGAAATCCCGTATATATCCACAAAAACGTACATATCTGCATATGTCCGTTTCCCTCTCGTTGGGAAACCATGCCATTTTCGTTTAAAAGTACAATTTCTCCGGGGGAGAGATATTTTACGATCTCAAACTTATTGTTTGGAAACGCGGTTGTCTCTGAGGTAACGGCCCATGCACCCTCCCTTTTCCCGACAATAAGCGGTGTATATCCCAATCTGTCCCTTGCCGCGTACACGCCTTGTTTATTTAGAAGTAAAAGTGAACACGACCCTTCGATTTTCTCAAACATCTTTTCAATACCATCGACGAGAGTGTCACCCTGATTAATTATTTTGGCTATAAGCTCAGTAACGTTAACGTTGCCGCCCGCGGTCATTTCACTGAATGATATATTTTTTTTAAGCAGATCCCGCGAAAGTTCATCGGTGTTCTCGATAAGCCCGCTTGTAACCATACAAAACGGACCGAATTTCGAATTAAGAAAGATCGGCTGTTCGTTACTGTCGGAGATAACGCCTATCCCTTTATTTCCGGACATACGTTTCACGTCTTGGTAAAACTTTGACTTAAATTGACCTTGGCTTATGTTATGGATCTGCCGCTGGAATTCTTCTCCGAGCACCGCGAGACCGCCGTATTCAGTCCCCAAATGTGAATGATAATCCGTCCCGTATAACAAAATTTCCGACACATCCCCTTTTGAAACCACACCAAAAATACCACTCATTTCCGCCTCCGTTTTGATTAGATTTTGTCTTCCCCAGAAGTATCGTATTGTACCACAATATTCTGTTTCTTTAAAAGGCAAATGTAATACCGTAAGGTGAAGCAGGCTCCAAAATACACCAACCTCGAATAAATAGGGACGTCTCCCATTTAATTAAATGTGAGACGTTCCTATTTAGGTTCCTATTTATTCGATTAATTAAATGGGAGACGTCCCTATTTAATTGGTTGGGAGAGTTAGGGAAACTGTTGTTCCTTTTCCGGGGGTTGATTCTATCTGTATTTTTCCGTTGTGTTTTTGGATGATCTCTTTTGAGATGGCGAGGCCTAAACATACTTCGTTGTTTAGTTTGATCAATTTCCGGGGGTCGAAGATATAGGGCAGGTCTTTCTTTTTTATTCCGATCCCGGTATCTTTCACTACAACCTTTATATCAGGCGCCTCAAAACTTGTCGTCACGGTAATCTTGCCTTTCTTGGTAAAATTGATTGCGTTGGTAATTATATTCAAAAAAACTTCTTTTATAAGTTCTCCGTCAAAAACCGCTTCGGGAGAAATTGTTTTATCTAAATTAACAACAAAATTTATTCCTTTTTCTTTCGCTAAGGGCAATATTTCCGTTTGAATTTTTTTTATTATTTCGTTTATATCGTTTTTTTTCAAATTGATCTCTATTTCACCTGCCGTCAAGCCCCTGAATTTAAAATTATTGGATAGAAGTCTATTCAGCTTATCCGCGTTTTTACGAGCCATGTCTAAAAAATGTTTTTGTTTTTCGTTAACGCTCCCGGCGTTTTCGCTCGAAACAATAGCAATACCTTCCTTGATCACCGTAAGTAATCCGCCTATTCTGTGATACATAAAAAAATTAAATTCGCTTTTTCTCACAACTTTCCCTTCTCATTAAGGACAGGGTGCCATAATTCCCCGTCCGAATAACGGTAAAGGACACGGCATGCCGTGCCCCTACGAACCGGGAGACCTTGCCCAATCAACCGGCTAAATGTTTCGCTATCGCTGAGAGCAGTTCATGCCCGTCATAAGGCTTCGCCATAAAATACCTTCCGCCTTTAACGTGTTTTTCCTCTTCGTTTTTCGTAATAAGACATGTTAAAAATATTATCGGAATGTCTTTCGTCTCGGGATCTTTTTTTAACGCTTCGGCGACTTCCGCGCCATCGACGTCAGGCATAATAATGTCAAGCGTGATAAGATCCGGCTTTTGAGTTTTTGCCTTAGCTATCGCGTCCCGACCGTTTATCGCCGTCAATACTTCATACCCGGCAAATTCCAGCTTCGCCTTTAATATTTCCAGCATATCTTTTTCATCATCTACCACCAAAATTTTCTTAGCCATGCTCTTTTCCCCCATTTCTGTTAACTGTTCAGGCTCTACCTTCTACCCGATAATCCCTTCTATTTTCGCTATCAACTTTTCATACTCAAACGGTTTCATCATACACCCTTCTACATTATATTTTTCCACCATTTTTTCAACTTTTATCGCGCTTGAAGCTGTCAGCATAATGATGGGAATATTTTTCCATTTTTTTTCCTTTTTCACTCGCCTGCAAACTTCATATCCGTCTATAACCGGCAATCTTAAATCCAGCAAAATAAGATCCGGAATTTCTTTTTCAAGTAAATCCAAAGCTTTTTGACCGTCTGCCGCGCTTGAAACTTCGTAACCTAATTTTTCCAACCTAAAAGTCAACACCTCAAGAATATCAACTTCATCATCCACCACCAAAATCTTTTTAGCCATACCCGCTCCTTTTCTAACCCCTAAAAGTTCTCAAAATCCCGCGCGGCGGAACTCTATAGAATCGGCAAAACAAAAATAAACTCAGAGCCTTTTCCGATTTTCGATTCCACCCGGATACTGCCTCCGTGTTTTTCAACTATATGCTTACAAATCGCGAGCCCCAATCCTGCACCTCCGGTTTTTCGCTCATTTCCGCCCAATTGTTCAAACCTTTGAAAAAGTTTCGGGATATCGTTTTTCTTAATTCCGATTCCCGTATCTTTCACCGAAACTTTTACAGTCTTATCTTCCGATAGAGACGTCGATATGGTAATCTCACCTTTATCAGTAAACTTGATCGCGTTACCGACGATATTTATCATTACCTGCGTGATCTTATCGCTATCAAACTTAAAATTACGCAATTTATTGTCTGTCCTCGTAATAAGTTTTAATCCTTTCTTTTTCACAAAAGGCTCCATTGTTTTCTTCACTTCCTCCACTATCAAATTAATATCGTTTTGTACCATTTTAAAATCAAGTTTACCGGATTCAAGCTTTTGAAAACTCAAAACATCATTTATAAGCCGCGAAAGTCTTTCCACATTCCTCTGCGTTAAATTAATAAAGTTTTTCTGCATATCCGTAAGTTTTCCGGCTGTCTCATCCGCGATAATACTTACGCCTTCCCTGATAGCCGTAAGAGGCGTTCTGAGTTCATGTGAAACCATTGAAACAAAATCCGATTTTATTTGCGCCGCTTTTTCTATTTCCTCTTCCGCTTTTTTTCGTTCGGTAATGTCAACATTAATTTCGGCTACCATCCATTTGCCCTTTTCATTCAGAAATGGAATCGTCGAAACCTGTACAGGCCGGTTTCCTTCTTTCGGCAATTTTTCTTCCGTCACAACAATCTTCTTTGTTTTTATAGCTTTCGTTATGCCGCATCCCCGGCAAGGATGCTTCAACCCCATAAAATATTCATAACATTTTATTTCGGCCGGATCCCCATAGATCTTACGCCATTCAGGATCGATATATACAATATTGTACTCCTCGTCAATTATGTCAAGCCCGGTTTTAGTCACGCCAAGTATGTATTCAATTTGTTTTTGGGCTTTTTTGAGTTCTTCTTCCGTTTTTTTTCGTTCGTCTATTTCTTTGCCGAGACTGGCTATTGAAGTCGTAGTTTGTTTAAGATTTTCCGTCATATGGTTGAACTCTTCAGAAAGCCGGCCCATTTCATCTTTAGAGGACACATCTATTTTATAGTTCAAATTTCCTTTTCCGATTATCGCCACTCCACTTTGCAATC
>Ga0265594_1002308_pt1 | contig 13825 bp, 12 predicted proteins | sample saktaG_11_FD_190147 | JGI IMG/M metagenome (GOLD analysis project Ga0265594, IMG submission 190147) | Saline water microbial communities from Sakinaw Lake, British Columbia, Canada - sak_2011_5_24_80m | ecosystem: Environmental > Aquatic > Non-marine Saline and Alkaline > Saline ... | reverse complement strand
ACGACCCCTTGTCACCGAGACGCCGCTTCCTTGAACTGCCGGGGTGAATCGGACAATTTCCCGGACGGGACTTTAACCCGTAAGATCAAACAGTTGTTACTGCATACGGACACCATAACGGGATTTTGCAGTTTTTCTGGGTGTGATGGTTTCTATTCGGAGTTGTCGCTCGTGAGGAGGAGCCGGTTATCCTTTGATCGTTATCGCTTGAGAAGAAGTTCGTTCTATCCGTTCCGGGCTATTATGAGGTCGCCGTTTTTCGCATCAGGCTTTTCTGCCTTTATGAATATGTCATAGTCTCCGAGTATCTATGAAGAATAACAAGTGGAATGTCAACAGAAATTCCATAAATGCCGCCCCGATTGCCTGTAATGGCCTGACTCTGAAAATGTGTCTTAACTGCACCCTGAGGCCACTTTCTGTTGACACACAAATCCCATTTCTCTATACTTTCCCACATCAAAAACGAGTTTTTATAAAAAGGATATTTTGCCTTCGGGCTTTTCTTACAGGGGGGGAACGATGAAACCAATCGGAAAATTGCACGTACTGACGGATACTGTGCTGCAAACACGCTTTTCGCACGTGGAACTTACCAGACTGGCGATCAATGGAGGGGCTGATACCATTCAGTTCCGGCAGAAAAGCGGATCTACACGAGAGATGATCGAGGTTGCCAAACAGATGAAGCAGTTGTGTTCAAAAAACGGTGTCACGTTAATTGTTAACGATCGCGTGGACGTTGCCATTGCCGCGGAGGTGGATGCCGTCCATCTGGGGCAGGATGATTTTACCATCCCCCTTGCACGAAAATTACTGGGGGATGATGTGATCATCGGGGGATCCGCTTCCACGATAGAGGAGGCCCGGCAGTGCCTTTCGGAGGGAGCGGACTATGTGGGATTCGGGCCCGTTTATCCAACCACTTCCAAAGATGACGCAAACCCTGTTACCGGGATTGCCATGCTGAAACAGGTGGTTGAGGCCATTCCCTTACCGATAATTGTCATTGGCGGCGTGAGTGCGGAGAATGTACGTGAGGTTATGAGAGCAGGTGCTCATGGAATTGCGGTAATTTCAGCCGTCTGTTGTCAGGATGACCCCGAAAAGGCCACCAGAGCACTCCATAGGGCCCTTTATGAAGGAAGGTAGGGGGGAATACCATGTCTAAAAACTTGTCCGACATTGGAGAATTCGGATTGATTGACCGTATCCATAGACTCCTTGAGAAGGAAGGCCTCCGTGCACCAGGCATCACTTTAGGGATCGGGGATGATGCGGCATCGTTTTGTCCCCGTGCAGGCCATGAAATTCTGGTTACCTGTGACTCTATGGTGGAAGGGCGGCATTATCTGCCGAACCACATTACTCCTTTTGATTTGGGGCGGCGTGCAATGACCTTAAACATCAGTGACATCGGAGCTATGGGAGGTCAGCCCCTGTATGCCCTCGTATCCCTTGGATTGAAAGCTGAGACACTCATGACAGACGTGGAGGCGATGTATCGAGGATTTATCGCGGAACTTAATCCGTTTGGGGCATCGATCATCGGCGGCAATGTGACAAAAGCCGAACATGCCATATTTATCGATATTACACTGATCGGAGAAGCAAAGCCGGAAAAAATTGTCCGCCGTTCAACGGCGAAGGCCGGTGATATCATCCTGATTACCGGTTATCCGGGCCAGTCTGCTGCCGGACTGCACCTGCTGCTGAATGCCGTCGACGGAGAAGATTTGAGTGACCATCCGCTGGTGCGGGCTTTTAACACTCCTTCCCATCGAGCCAGGGAAGGGAAGGCGATTGCTCAGTCAGGATACGCAACGGCAATGATCGATACCAGTGACGGGTTTCTTGGGGATCTGGGCCATGTCTGCGAGGAGAGCGGTGTGGGCGCCACTCTGAATTTGGATAGTATACCGATAAGCGAAGAATTACGAAAGGCTGCCGTTAAACTCGGACTGGATCCATATGAACTCGTACTGAAAGAGAGTGATGATTATGAGCTGATCGTTACCTGTTCCGCCGGTAATGTGGAGGGGGTCCGCTCTGCTGTTTCTGCGGTGAGCGATGTCCCGGTAACTGAGGTTGGTAGAATCACCGACGCGGCTGACGGCATTAAACTTATATTCCATGATGGCACGCAACGTGCAATTACTCCTGCGGGCTGGGATCACTTTAGCGGATGAGGAGAAGAGTATGTTTGATCAACAATTGGCGCAAAAAGCAGCAAAAAACCTTAAGATCATGCGGGAGAAAAAACCTTTGATCCATAACATCACAAACTTTGTGGTGATGAATTATACGGCCAACGCATTGCTGGCATGTGGTGCTTCTCCTGTTATGGCGCATGCGGCAGAAGAAGTGGAGGAGATGGTCTCCTTTGCCGGTGCACTGGTACTGAACATAGGTACTCTCACCCCCTACTGGATTGATTCCATGTTGAAGGCTGGGAAACGCGCCAATGAACTGAATGTACCCATAATCCTTGATCCGGTGGGTTCAGGAGCCACAAAGCTCCGTACCGAGTCCTCCAAACGGCTTATCGATAACCTTAAAATTAATGTGGTCCGGGGAAATGCCTCAGAGGTCCTTTCCCTGGCACATGAGGGATCGCGAACCAAAGGTGTCGACTCTATCCACAGTGTGGATGAGGCAGCCGATGCAGCCATTGCACTGGCAAGCGAACTGGATACAACGCTGGCTATTACCGGTGAAGTGGATCTGATAACCGATGGGGAACGGGTATGCAAGGTCTTAAACGGACATGAACTCATGGGATACGTGACGGGTACGGGCTGTACGGCAACTGCTCTCATAGGAGCTTTTCTGGCAGTGGATAAGGATTCCGTGGAGGCTGCAACTACGGCTTTAGCCTATTTTGGACTGGCAGGCGAAAAGGGCGCGGCCCAGGCGGCGGCACCGGGGAGTTTTATGATAGCCATGCTCGACGCCCTCTTCAGCATTGATGAGGCAGCACTTATCGAGGGGGCGAGGATTAAGATTTAACAAGGTACCGATATCCTATAAAAAGCCGTAGGTGATTATCAGGGAATTCGGCGAAAGGAAAAGGAAATACTTACTATGAAATATTCAGAAGCCAAACAGGGAAGAATATTTGTTATCCGTCTTGAGGATGGGGACATTCTTCATGAGGAGATTGAACAGTTTGCCCGTGAAAAATCCATTAAAGCGGGGACATTGATTATCCTCGGAGGAGCTGATGAAGGAAGCAGGCTTGTGGTGGGTCCCGAAGACGGACGCAAAGACCCGATTGTTCCTATGGAGCATATTCTTGACAACGTGCACGAGATAGCAGGAGTAGGAACTATTTTCCCTGATGAAAACGGTAACCCTGCGTTGCATATGCATATAGCCTGTGGAAGAGAATCATCAACAGTCACCGGATGTGTCCGTAAAGGGATCGTGGCATGGCATATATTAGAGGTGATCTTATTTGAACTGGTTGACACTACAGCACTTCGCGCTTTCGATTCAGTTACAGGATTTGAGCTGCTTGAGCCGTAATGGAAAATAAAATACAAAACTCCTCCGGACCACGAGGGAAAACCGTTCAGGAATACATTGACGAGACCCCATTCTGGTCTGACGGCACGTCGGTCTCTTCGATGCCGATGACGGCCATGCAGTGGCGGATCTGGGGAATGGCGACCGCGGGCAAGTTCTTCGAAGGAATGGTGGTCTTCATGACGGGAGTCGCACTGCCTCTGATCGTTAGTGAGTTCGGGCTGAGCGCCGCGCATAAAGGCGTTGTCGGGGCGGCTGTTCTTTTAGGAATTCTTATCGGCGCGTCCACACTGGGAGGGCTTTCCGACCACTTCGGCCGGAAGCGGATGTTCATCGTCGAAATGATTCTTTTCCTGATCTTCCTGGTGACTCTCGCTTTCAGTTCTACCTATATCTGGTTGGTGATATCTCTCTTCGGTATTGGGGCCGCTCTGGGGTGTGACTATCCAACCGCCCATATGGTCATCTCAGAGAGCATTCCGAGCAGCACACGAGGCAAGTTGGTGCTCAGTGCGTTTGCTTTTCAGGCGGTGGGTGCCCTGGTTGGTACGGCCGTCGGCTATTTTATTCTTTACGAGAATCCGGAGATCCAGGCGTGGCGCTGGATGTATGCCACCGCAATTATCCCGGCAATTCTCGTTATAATCGGACGGTTTTTCATCACCGACAGTGGGCAATGGCTGATGTCACGAGGCAGGATTGAGGAGGCGGAAAAGGAAACGCGTCGACTCCTGAGACGAAACCCGCCCTATCCCAATGATATCAAACTCATCGATCCGAATAACAATAGTGATTCAAAACATCGGATTAATCCCGGGCTGGGTTATAGCGCGCTTTTCAGCAGGAAAAACCGGCGGGCAACGATTCTCGCTTCGGTCCCGTGGTTCCTTCAGGACCTGGGAACATACGGCATAGGAATTTTTACCCCGACCATTCTGGCCGCGACGATTGGAGCCAAGACAATCCATCCGCACAACCTGGCAGCGATTATCCACAACGATATGCTCGCCGCCCGGGGCGCTGCCCTAATAGATATTCTGCTTATCGTTGGGATTATCTGTGCAGTTTTTTTGACCGACAAGGTCGGGCGAATCCGCTTGCAGATCTTCGGGTTTATCGGTTGCGCGGGCGGCTTGTTACTTGCTGTGCTATCGGCAAATTTCGACGGTTCGGCGCAAATATTTTTTATATTTGCCGGGTTCATGCTTTTCAACTTCATGACCAACCTGGGTCCTAACGCTCAAACCTACCTTTTGGCCGGAGAAGTCTTTCCCACGCAGATTCGCGGTAAGGGTGCCGGATTTGCGGCTTCTTTCGCAAAAATCGGTGCGGTGATGACCGCTTTTCTCTTTCCGATTTTATTGAAAGACATCGGCACCACGACGCTCCTCTACATCCTTGTCGGGGCCTCTCTTGTGGGAGCGCTCCTAACATGGCTGTTTCGCATTGAGACAAGGGGTGTCAACCTGGAAAAGATCGGGCAAGTCTCGCCGCCGCTCAGAGAATAAGGAGGCAATGGGAATCAAACTCGCCTAAACAATACCAGCAGTAACGTGAAAACAAGGAGTGTAAATCATGCAAAAAGGTAAAACATTGTTTTTAATGGTTTTAATTACAGTAATGATGCTTGTGTTTTTTCCTGCAGCTTCTCCTGCAACGGAGAAAATTATATGGACCGGACAATCCACTTATCCAACAGGCCTTCCTCAACTCTATGAGCCTGCGGAGCACTTTGCCAGGGAAGTCGAGAAATTGACAGATGGGCGTCTCGTCATAGAAATGACTCCCGGCGGTTTCATTGTACCGGGCATGAAGGTATTTGATGCTGTAAGCGCCGGTACGATTGATATTGGATGTACCTGGGCAGGATGGTGGGTCGAAAAGTTTCCTGCTGCTGTTCTGGTTGCCAATTCATACCCCAACGGTCTCCATATGCAAGAAATGTTAGGTTGGATATATACGGGTGGGGGATTGGAACTCTGGAATGAATTGTACAAGGGGCACGATATCGTAGTTCTGCCGCCTTATGGGATGCTTGGTTCGGAAAATTTTTGCTGGTCTCACAAACCGATAAATAAGCTTTCGGACTTCAAAGGTTTGAAATTCAGGACGGTGGGTATCTGGGGGCAATGTCTGGAACGCCTGGGCGCGCATGTTGTTGCTTTGCCCGGTGTGGAGGTTTACCCATCCCTTAAAAAGGGCGTTATCGATGCCTGTGAATTTGGTACACCTGCGATCGACAAAAAATTCGGTTTTTATGAAATCTGCTCATATCTGAAAGTTCCCGGAATTCATGAAACGTGTACTCCTCTGGAAACTCTGGTGAATAAGAAATCCTGGGAAAAATTGCCCGATGATTTGAAATATAAGGTCAGAGTTGCCTTGAGGGATACCTGTTTCTGGGCCATCAATAAGGCACTGAAAGAGGATGCCGAGGCAATGGAATTTTTCAAAAGTTATAAAGGTCTTCATGTGTCTAAACTAACTCCTGAAATGATTGATGGGATCGTAACAGTTGGCAATAAGCTACTGGAAGAGCACGCCAGCAAAGATCTGATGTTTGATAAGATTCTAAAGTCACAGATTAAATTCAGGAAAGAAGTGGAGCCTTATGAAGAACTGATCAGGCTTCCGTATCCATATGCAAAATGAGTTACATTGAGGGCATGGGGGTAGGGCAGGTGCCCTCGCCTGTCTGTAAGGGGGAAATGAATGCAACCCTCTTATTTTTCAATCTTCACATCTAAATCCCCGTCTTTTGTCGACACAATTATCTTCGATGCATTCGTAAAAAGTGAAGCTCCCCGCCCACAGGGCGGGGCTTCCCGGTAAGGAATATGTTTTTTATATTGCGCCCCTTATCCCGCCTATAAGGCGGGGCTTTCGGGTGCGCTCCCGGTCATAAACTGCACCATTTGTCATCCTGAACTCGTTTCAGGATCCACTCTTGTCATTCTGAATTTATTTCAGAATCTCGTTCAGAATCTCAGGAGACCCTGAAACAAGTTCAGGGTGATTGTGGTATTGTTCAAGGTGACAAAAAAAGACTTTTGTCGATACCACTATCTTTGATGATCTAATGTCGTGTCAATTAAGAAATGTCATTTCGACCCCATTCGCTCTGCTCAGGGTAAACTCCGGGAGAAATCTAAGATTTCTCAGTCGTTAAGACTCCTTCGAAATGACAGAGTATCGTTGACATGACAATAGTAAAACTGACTTTTTACGAATACGTCAGCTTTGATCCGTCTTCCATTTGACGCCATATTCTGGTAAGTACATTTATATTGCTTTGCCACTTCACAACATCAGACTCAAACCGACATCGGTAAATAGCCGCGGCCTGGCTTCGACATTGTATAAAGGACAAAAATCTTAAGTTACCGGTGAATCGCAATTTATAGTTTGGAGGGTACATGAGATGAGAAAGGTTATCATTGGAGCCTCTTGCAAAAAAGCCGTGAAGGCAGATTTTAAAAGAAGTCGGATTGCTACTCTAAGGCAGACCTTTAGCCTTGCTCAGTATAAAGCAGTCCTAAAGGACTGCCCTACATTTTGCCGGAGTCGTATTGTATTGGCTGTATTGCTGATGGCCGTGTTCCTGCTGCTTCCCATCCAGTCTTTTGCCGTCACCAAAGTCTTTGAACGTGAATATACCTACCAGGCCAGCGAGGCGGACAGCAAGCTCACTTGCCGGGTCATCGCTCTGGAACAGGTAAAAAGACTGCTTCTGGAAGAATTGGGGACTCACCTCCAGAGCATCTCTGAGGTCAACGATGGCGTATTGACTAAAGATGAGATTGTCACTCTCACTGCCGGAGTCGTTCGGACTGACATAGTATCCGAGCATTGGGATGGGAAGGTTTACCGCCTCAAGGCCAGGATAAAAGCCAACCCCGATCATGTGATCAAAGCCATCAACCGCCTGCGCCAAGACCACCAGAAAAGCAAGGATTTGGCAGAATCTCAAGCAAGGGCAAAAAAATATTTAAAAGAAATCGAGCAACTGAAACAAGAATTGACCAATGCTAAAGGGGCAGCTCTTAAACGTAAGCAGATCGAATACGGCCAGGCAGTCAAAAGCTTGAGCGCCGAAGATTGGTTTGAAAGAGGTTTATCTTTTGATGATTCTCAGCAATATGAAGAAGCGATACAGGCCTACACCAAGGCACTTGACATAAACCCCCGCTACGCCGATGCCTACAACAACCGGGGGCTTGCCTGGGCCGACAAAGGCGACCATGATCGGGCCATCGATGATTACAACAGTGCCTTGGAGATAAAACCCCGAGACGTTTATGCCTACACCAACCGGGGATTTGCTTGGTGCAAGAAAGGCGACCATGACCGGGCCATTGCCGATTTAAACATAGCTCTGGAGATAAACCCCCGGTACGCCGATGCCTACTACAACCGGGGGATTACTTGGGACGAAAAAGGAGCCTTTGATAGTGCCATAGCTGATTACACCAAAGCCATTGACCTAAACCCTCGACATGCCAAGGCGGGGGGTGCTTGGTACATGAAAGGCCATCCTTGGCAGGCCCTATCCGATGTCAGAAAAGCTCTCAGTCTGAACCCAGAGAATAAAGAATATCGAAAATTTGTTGATTTTTTGGAAGCCGAAATCAAGGGCAAAAAATAAGTTGAGTTCATAAAAAGTAGTTGGTCAAGGAGAAAACAAAAAAACTATGTGTGAAATTATTAGACAAAAACAGATTGAAGATTCTATTAAGCAAGAATTTGATCAAACTTTGCAAGACCGGGTTGCCCGTTACTTGCAAGTAAGGCATCATGAAATCATCCCAAACATGTCCTTCGCCGCCGCATCGGCTGAGTGCAGCTTACTTTTTCGAGACGGGTATTTCTATGCCTATATTGCTCTTGCTCAAGCAGTAGCAGAAGCCATCGTTAGATTTCTTTGCGAGGTAGAATTTGGTAAACATGGCAACTCATTTGAAAAAAATGTAAAGAAACTTTCGGTACGGGAATTTATATCAGATAAGCTGAAGAAAGCTTTTCTTCAAATATGGAGGATGCGAAATGATTACCACCACATGAATCCTAATATAGAAACAGATCGCCACGAACTGGAAAAACTGGCAAAAAACAAGATTCAATATCTTGCAAAGATAGAGGGTGAAATTTTCCACTTCACGAATATTGATTGTAATTTTGTTCCGGAAAAACCGAAATATTGGAAGAAAAGCGGTGATCAAGTAAATGTGTATCTTAAAATTGATCCATAATATAGGGGGGACATAGGGAACACTTTCGGAAGCCATTTAATCTTTACACAATCACCTCATCGTTCAGTAATCTCCATAGGTCTTGGCGAAAAATCCATAAATCAGAATTCCAGTTTTCACACCCCCAAAATCGTTTCATAAGCCTGCCGGAGTGTTTCGAGTGGGAGGAATAGTTCTAACGGATTGTCTATCAGCGGTATAAATCCAAATTGTGCGTAATATGCTTTTGCATCTTCGTTTTTAGCATCCACAAAAAAACCAATAATGCCCAGGTTTTCGGAAACTGTGATAATTCTTTCAATCGCATTGATTATCATGTGAGTTCCCAGACACTGGCGTTGCCGTTCCCTGGTAACTGCAAGACGGGCAAGCTTTGCTGCGGGAGCGATATATGGGTATTTCTTTGCGTACTTGCGAGGCAGTTTGTCCGCGCGGATCTCACAGGAAGCCAGGGTGAAAAATCCCAGTATTTCAGTTGGCTTGGTATCATCAATAAGGACAAACGTTCGGGACATGCCTTTGTTGAGGTGTTGCCGGGCGACATTTTTCAGATATTGGTTTAGCTCATCTGTGCCGCAATCGAAATCCGCTCTGTTGTGTTCCTGACTAAGTACTTCGATTTTCAGCATCTGAGAACGATTTCCTGTATTTTTTCATGGCGTCTTTTAACTTGTTGTTGGGAGCCGGTGGATTTTCAATCGCTTCAAAGAATACGCTTGCGTCCCGCATTGTCATATTGATGATTTGCTCATGTTCAATAACCGCTTGTGCTTTCTCAAGGGCTGACTGGACAAGGAACTGGTTCAGTGTAGCGCCTGTAAGCTCGGCTGCCTGTGATAGTGTTTCATAAATGGGAGTAGATATCCGGGCGGAAACACGTTCAGTTTTTTTAAGTGCTGCCATTTTGTTCTCCTCTTTATTATGGTATAAATAACTTATTAGCATTGTGGTGCCAAAATGGCAACAGAAAAGTGACAACTGTCTCGTAGGAAGGGGATTGTCTTGGCCACTTTATTTTTCAATCTTCACATCTAAATCCCCGTCTTTTGTCGACACAATTATCTTCGATCCGTCTTCCACATCTCCTGCGATCAGGGCGCGGCCTATCTTTGTTTCAAGTTCGTGCTGGAGAAATCTCTTCAGCGGTCTTGCACCGTAGACGGGATCATATCCGGCACGTGCAATGAACTTTCTTGCAGGTTCGTCAAGTTCAATCTCAATTGACCGGTCGGCAAGACGTTTCCTCAGGTCTTCCGTCAAGAGGTCGACAATCTTTTCAATTTCCTCCTCGGTGAGGGATTTGAAGATAACTATATCATCCACACGGTTGAGAAACTCAGGCCTGAAGTGAAGCCTCAATTCTTTCATCACTTCTTTTTTTACGTCTTCTTTGATGATTCCTTTATCAGTAAAACCTTCAAGTAAAAGATGAGAACCAATGTTAGAAGTCATTATTATAACAGTATTTTTAAAATTAACTGTTCTTCCGTGAGAATCTGTAACACGACCATCATCCAAAATCTGCAAAAGGATATTAAAGACATCGTGATGGGCCTTTTCTATTTCATCAAAAAGGATAACGGAATAGGGTTTTCGCCGGACCGCCTCTGTCAGCTGTCCTCCTTCTTCATAACCGATATATCCCGGAGGGGCGCCGATTAGCCTTGAAACAGTATGTTTTTCCATGTATTCGCTCATATCGATGCGGACTATGTTTTCTTCTGTATCAAAGAGTGCCTCGGCAAGCGTTTTTGCCAGTTCCGTTTTTCCCACTCCTGTCGGGCCTAAGAATACGAAGGAACCTATGGGTCTTTTGGGATCTTTTATCCCGGAACGTGCGCGGATTACTGCGTCTGCTACGAGTGAAACGGCCTCATCCTGTCCGACGACCCTCTTGTGAAGAATATCGTCAAGCTTCAGGATCTTCTCTCTTTCTCCTTCGACGAGCCGGGTGACCGGTATACCCGTCCAGTGCGATACGATATCGGCAATTTCATCCTCGGCAACCTCTTCACGCAGGAGTTTTTTTTGTCCCTGCTTTTCGGCAAGTCTTTCCTCTTCTTCCCTTAGCTGACGCTCCAGTTCGGGGAGTCTCCCGTGTCTGAGTTCCGCTGCTTTATTCAGATTGTATTCCCTTTCAGCAAGCTCTATATCTCTTCTTACAAGCTCAATCTCTTCGCGAAGACCCCCCACTTTTTGAATGGCCTGCTTTTCCCCTTCCCACTGGACTTTCATGGAAGCTGTATCTGCCTTTATGTCGGCAAGTTCCTTACGAAGGGCTTCCAATCTCTCTTTACTCGCCTTGTCCTTCTCTTTTTTCAAAGCCGCCTCTTCGATTTCCAGCTGCATAACCCTGCGCGTTACCTCATCCAGTTCAGCGGGCATTGAATCAATTTCGGTGCGGATCATTGCGCATGCCTCATCTACAAGGTCTATCGCTTTGTCGGGCAGAAACCTGTCACTTATATAACGATTGGAGAGGACTGCCGCTGCGACGAGGGCGTTATCCTGTATTTTTATACCGTGATGTACCTCAAAGCGTTCCTTTAACCCTCTCAGGATGGAAATAGTATCTTCTACCGTCGGGGGATCGATCATTACAGGCTGGAATCGGCGTTCAAGTGCAGCATCTTTTTCAATATACTTGCTGTATTCGTCAAGGGTCGTTGCACCTATGCAGTGGAGTTCGCCGCGGGCAAGCATGGGCTTTAAAAGGTTTCCTGCGTCCGTTGAGCCCTCGGTTCTTCCCGCACCAACGATGTTGTGCAACTCGTCTATGAATAAGAGGACATGTCCGTCACTCTCCTTTATTTCATTTAGTACCGCTTTCAAGCGTTCTTCAAATTCCCCTCTGTACTTTGCCCCTGCCATCAGTGAACCCATGTCAAGGGAAAAGATGGAGCGGTCCTTCAGTCCTTCCGGCACGTCACCGCGAACTATTCTCTGGGAAAGTCCTTCAACAATAGCGGTTTTGCCGACACCGGCCTCACCGATAAGTACAGGATTGTTTTTTGTCTTACGGGAGAGTATGCGAATGACTCGCCGTATTTCACTGTCTCTGCCGATTACCGGATCGAGCTTTCCCGCTTTTGCCTGAGCCACGAGATCGACACCATATTTTTCCATGGCTTCATAAGTTCCTTCGGGCGTGGCACTTGTCACCCTCTGATGACCGCGTACCGAGGTAAGTGCCTCCAGAAATTTTTCTCGTGTAATATTGAATTCCTTAAATGTCCTGCCCGCAGCGGAGGAGTCTCCTTCATCTATCATCGGCAGGATAAGGTGTTCAACAGAGACATATTCATCCTTCAGGTGTTTCGCTTCTTCTTCCGCTTTTATTAAAATTTTATCGAGTCTCTGTGTAACATACACTTTTCCAGGTTCAGTTCCGGGGCCGGAAACTCTCGGTTTTCTGTCGAGACTCTGCTCGATTTTTATTTTGAAAGAATCAACAGGAACATCCATCTTTTTGAGCAGGCGAGGGAGCAATCCCTCCGATTGTTCTAATAGAGCGAGGAGGAGGTGTTCGCCGTCAATTTCTATATGACCGTAGCGGACAGCCTTAGTCTGCGCATCATGGATTGCTTCCTGAGATTTTTGAGTTAATCTGTTTAGATCCATAATTTATTTTCCCCTTTTCTGATTTTCAGTATTAATTGCGCATCATACTTAACAGGGTGATTCAATGATTAAGATAGCCCGAATAACTAAGATGTCAAGTTTATAAATGTTGCAAAAAGACTTTTTATATTTTTTCAAGGGTGATATTGTCTAGTTTTCACATGAGTTGTTTACCACTGGTCTCAGGAAGACCATTGAGTGGTATCTCGAAAACAAAGAATGGGTGGAAAAAGTGAAGCTCCCCGCCCACAGGGTGGGGCTTGCGTGTGTGCTCCAGGTCAATAGCGGGGAGTATCAGAGGTGGCTTGATGAACAATACCGGGAATGAAAAAGAGGAGTAAAAGACATGAAAAAGAATAAAAGGGGAAAAACGAGGGTTCACTTTGAAACACAGGTTGTCTTGAAAACAGATGTTTCTGAAATTACGATGAGTGTGAATTCCTCAGACATCAGCATGAAAGGTATGTTTGTTAATACAGACGAAAAAATTCCGGCAGGAACTCCGTGTAAGATAGAAATTCTGCTGTCGGGTACAACCAGCAGGCTTGCACTGAATATAGAAGCTGTAATTGCTCGCCAGGATGAAAACGGTCTTGGAATTACTTTTAATTCGATGGATGTGGACAGTTTCTTTCATCTCAAAAACATTGTCATGTATAATGCCTCAGACCCGGATATCATTGAAAAAGAGTGGGGAGAATTCTGAATTCAGGCAATCGACAGAGCATTTTGAAGCCGTAACCCAACTAAAAAACTGAACTTTCATATATATAGTCCAGTCATAATACAGCAGAACCACTTAATTGCTGGATGGCATAAAAAGGGGATACAGGACCACATCTTCATAAGTCATTTATCCGTTATTCAGGAAAACATTTAAAATTGGAGGTAATTTTTTATGTCAAATTTATCCTTGTATGAAGACATAGGATGTCGTTACTTTAAAAAGCCAGGCATACAGAATACCAGAAAGGTTCTTGAAGCGGTTGCGCGCAGGGCAGAGGAACTCGATATCAGGAAAGTTCTTATTGCAACAAATACTGGAAAAACTGCTTTTGATGCACTGGAAATTCTGGATGAGGAGATCAAAATTGTTGCTGTAACCCACTCTACGGGGTTTGCAAAACCCAATTTTCAGGAGATGGGTGAGGAGTCCCGTGCCCAATTGGAGTCGAAGGGTGTAAGCGTTCTGACCTGTACGCATGCCCTGGCAGGGGTCGGCCGTGGCATAAGGAATAAGCTTTCCACCTACCAGGTGGATGAAATTGTTGCTTATGTCCTGAGGATGTTCAGTCAGGGGACCAAAGTGGCTGTTGAATTGGCCTTGATGGCTGCCGATGCAGGTCTGGTACGGACGGATGAAGATGTAATATCAACAGGAGGAACAGCAAGAGGCGCTGATACTGCTCTGGTTATTCAACCTGCAA
>Ga0265594_1002307_pt1 | contig 13834 bp, 15 predicted proteins | sample saktaG_11_FD_190147 | JGI IMG/M metagenome (GOLD analysis project Ga0265594, IMG submission 190147) | Saline water microbial communities from Sakinaw Lake, British Columbia, Canada - sak_2011_5_24_80m | ecosystem: Environmental > Aquatic > Non-marine Saline and Alkaline > Saline ... | reverse complement strand
TATTAGCGAAGCAAATATATTACGCGCTTTGCCTTTTGCTGAAGAGAAAGAAGATATTTACGCATTAATTGAAAATATGGCTCTAAGTGCTGGTATTACTGACCCTATATCTATGACGGTGAATGAGACGACCGCTACCGATAGTGGAGTAGCACAAATTCCAATATCAGTTTCTACTTCGGGTAATTATGGTGCAGTGACATCCTTTATTAAATTATTTCAAGAAACGCTGCGCCCAGTCATTATTAACTCGCTAGATATTTTCCCAACTGAAAATGGGGCTTTAAGTCTGAGTATTTCTGCTAAAGCGTATGCTTTGGTGGTGAATAATGGTCAAGATACAGAAGCTGTTGAAGAAAATCTTCTGGGTGAGTCGGGCGAACCAGATGGAATCAGTAATTTAGAGGCTCGTGCTCAAATAAAAGAAGAGCTATGACACCAAAACAAACAACACTTTTTGAAGGAATCGTTATTATCTTAGTCGTCTTGGGGCTATTCGGTTGGTTTATTATACGGTCTTTTAGTGCAGCTGAGGTTTCGTCAACCGTTAGTCTGCCAGAAGCAAATTTGAGTGTTATTGACCCAGACCAAGCTGGCAGTGATTCAGCCATTAGTCAGATTGCCACTCAAGCCGAAGACGAAAGCAAATATTATGGAGTGCCTGTTGAGTTTCCAGAGCAAATCGGAAAAGATAACATTTTTGAGTGATAGAAACAGTTAGCTTACAAGGAAAAAAGTTAGCGCCTGAAACATTAAACAGAATCCCAAAAAAAGTTGCCCAAGAGTTTCAGGCTGTGTTTTTTGATGAGACAGAAAATGAACTTAAATTGGGTATTGTCGATACTAAGCAGCTAAAATCTAACATTGATGAAGCACTGAAGGTATTACAAAAACAGGTAGGAAAAAAGATTACCCTTTATCAAATATCACAAGCAGACTTTATCTTTGCGTTAAAACAGTACGATCAAAAACCAGCTTCTAATTTGACAGATGGAAAAACGGTTGAAGTGCCGGGTAATCCTCCAATATATACAAAAGGAGTTGAGATCGCAGATGCCACGCTGTTAAAAATTCCTCTAGATTTTGCTCGCAAGAGACACCTGATTGCAGTAGATTTTGCAGAACCAAACACTTACTGGTTAGCGACTGACAGATTAGATGAAACGCAAAAAATCGCTATCGACCTTATGGCTCGCCGAAATCGCATTAAGCTTAATCCTATTCAAGTAGATGGTGAGGAATTCAAGAGATTATTAAGGATTCGCGAAGCGGTAGCCGATATGGAAGCACCAAAAGGTGAGGCTATAAAAAATAAATCAGAGAAGGAAGAAGAGGTTGAAATTAATAAAAAAACTGAAGCAGAAATGCAAAAGGAATCTGGCATTACGGCGCCATTGAAAATGGGTCGCATAGTGTCAGGTGAAGTTGAACAGTCAGGTCTTGCCGGACTATTACAGAAAGCATCAAGTGTTTTCGGCTCGTCAAATGCAGTTACAGGCCCTGGAGGAGACATTGTGCAAGACACAGAAGCGTCACCCAATTCAAAGAATCAACCAAGCCAAGATGATGGGCAGGCTATAGATCGCGTCGTTGAATCTGGTAGTGAAGAGAAAGATAATAATAACAACAATGATAAGGGCGAGAGAAAGCTGTCTGTACCAAAAGTTGAGGTAGCAAGCATTGATACTAAAAAGGTAGAAGAAGAGACTCCTTCTATTAAAAATATAGGTATCGCGTCTATCAAAGATGAAGACGCCAGCTCAATTAGCAAAGATGTGGCCAAGATTTTCAAACGAGCGGTTACAGATGTTTCTCAACTGCAAACCATAGTTCGTCAAGGCAGTGTTCCGCGAATTGTGGCGGGTATCATAAATTACGCTGTAGATAAAAGATCTTCAGATATTCATATTGAACCTTATGAAGATGAGTTATTAATTAGATATAGAATTGACGGTCAGTTATCTGAAATCTTGAAATTGCCAATGGAGATTCATCCGGCTGTTATTAGTCGTGTTAAAATATTGTCAAAATTAAAGCTTGATGAACAGCGTATTCCCCAAGATGGCCGATTCGATGTGGTTGTTTCGGGCGATAAAGAGATTGATATTCGTGTTTCTACGCTACCAACCGTTCACGGTGAAAAGATAGTGATGCGCCTATTAAATAAGTCTGATCGCATTTATTCATTAGAGAAGCTCGGGCTGGTTGGCGATGGATTACAAAGATTAGTTGATGCTATCAAACAGCCTTACGGAGTTGTTTTAGCAACCGGCCCAACTGGCTCGGGTAAAACAACTACTTTATATGCAATACTACAAAGGGTAGCTACAGGCAATGTCAATATAATTACTCTTGAAGATCCGGTTGAATATGAAATTAAAGGCATTAATCAAAGCCAAATTAAGCCAAAAATTGGTTTTACCTTTGCCGATGGCTTGCGCTCAGTTTTACGCCAAGACCCTAATATAATTATGGTTGGTGAGGTGCGTGATTCCGAGACTGCTTCAATGATGACTCATGCGGCGCTGACGGGACATCTAGTCTTATCGACTCTTCACACCAATAACGCTGCTGGAGCCCTGCCACGACTTATCAATATGGGAGTGGAACCGTTTTTACTTACTTCGGCAATGAATGCAGTAGTGGGGCAGAGATTAGTAAGACAGCTATGTAATGAATGCAAGGAAGAGTTTGAACTTACATCGACTATTAGAAAAGAGATAGACAAAGAGCTGGAGCTGATTAAGGCCAATAATTCAAAAGATGCTGCTAGAATTCCGAATGAAATTAAGTTTTATAGACAGAAAGGATGTGATAAATGTCGTAACGGTTACCTTGGTCGGCTTGGACTATTCGAGGTGTTGCATATGTCTGATGAAATTGAAGATCTAGCTGTTAAAAAAGCCCCAGCATTTGATATTGAAAGAGTAGCTACAAAAGCTGGAATGATCACCTTGAAGCAAGATGGTATCCTTAAAGTATTAGAAGGATTAACTACATTAGACGAAGTATTAAGAGAAACAAGTGAACGATAATCAAAATCTTACAACTATGACACCTTCGGTTGTACCGCCAGCAGCTCCTCCAGCTTCACCAGAAGGTGGTGGAGGAACGGTTAGTATCAACCAGCTATTAGAAGCGGCGATTCAACACAAAGCGTCTGATTTGCATATTGTACCAGGTGTACCCCCTACACTTCGAGTTGATGGAGAACTAGTGCCACTCGATTACTCGGTGCTTAAGAATGAAGATTCCGAGGCTTTAATTTTAAACATTATAGATGAAGATAAAATAGAGTTATTAAAGAAAAAGAAAAAAGAGGTAGATTTTTCATTTGCCTATAAAGATTTTCGCTATAGAGCAAATGTCTATTTAGAGCAAGGAGGAGTGTGTGGCTCATTGCGATTATTGCCTAATGTTATTAAGCCTTTATCGGAATTAGGGGTGCCGCCCATTATTGAAAAGTTTACAGAGCATTCACAGGGTTTAGTTGTGATTACTGGGCCAACTGGTCATGGCAAATCTACTACCCTAGCTTCAATGATTGACACTATTAATGCTAAGCGTCACAGCCATATAATTACAGTTGAAGACCCGGTTGAATATGTCTTTGAACACAAAAAAAGTATTGTTTCACAAAGAGAGGTAGGCTCTGACACAGAATCTTTTAGTACGGCGCTTCGCGCCGCCTTGCGTGAAGACCCAGATGTAGTATTGGTTGGTGAGATGCGTGACTTAGAATCTGTTGAAGCAGCTATTACTATTGCAGAAACTGGCCACTTGGTACTAACTACTTTGCATACTAACTCTGCTTCCCAGACGACAGATAGAATAGTCGATGTTTTTCCGGAAGAGCAACAACAGCAGATTCGAACTCAGCTAGCATCAGTAATTTTAGGAATTGTTTCTCAACGATTAATCCCTCGAGTTTCAGGAGGTAGAATATTAGCTTCAGAAGTAATGGTGGCTAACTCTGCGGTTAGAGCTACTATTCGTGATGGCAAGACACACCAATTACCAAACATCATCCAAACATCAGCAGCTGAAGGAATGATTAGTTTAGACAAGGTTTTGGCTGAATATGTTAACAACGGAGAGATCACAATAGATAATGCCTTAACTTGGGCTCAAGATCCTAAATCATTAAAGATGCTTTTATATTAAATGGCTACACTAAATAGATATAAATATCGAGCGCGTAATAAAGAAGGTGATATTATCACTGGCTTAGTTGAAGCTGCCTCAATGGAAGCGGCTGAAAAAACTTTATCAGAGCACGGTATGGCTGTTTTGTCTGTTGAAACCCCAAAGACTTTTGCAGAGATATTCAATTTACGCGGGAAAGTTAAAATGAAAGATAGAGCCAACTTCACTCGCCAAATGGCTACTATGGTGAATGCTGGTTTACCTCTGCCCCAAGTACTAAACTTACTTTCGCGCAGTGAAACGAGTGAAGTTTTGAAAAACGCCATCATTGATATTCAAGAAGATTTAGAGACTGGCTATAGCTTTTCCACTGCTTTGTCCAAGCATCCGAAAATTTTCAGTCGAGTGTTTATTAACGCTGTCAGAGCTGGAGAAGCAACAGGTAAATTAGAGGTTGTTCTATTGCAGCTAGCTGATACTTTGGAGCGAGATAGTCAGGCCGGTAATAAATTAAAGACTATGATGCTTTACCCCGCTTTTATAGTTATGGCCATGGTAGTAGTAGGTGGAATAATGATGGTACGAGTGGTTCCAGTTTTGGTTTCTGTTTTTGACGAAGCTGAAGAATCACTACCTTTAGCAACAAAAATATTAATTGCTATTTCATCCTTCTTAATTAATTTCTGGTGGTTGGTCTTAATACTATTTATTGCGGCTATTTTTGGTCTGAGAGTCTATATACAAACAGAGAGAGGTAAAGCTCTTTTTGATCAAGCTAAATTAAGGATTTATATTTTGCGAGATTTAAGTAAGATGTTTTATATGGCGCGTTTCAGTCGTACTTTAGGAATGTTGGTCAGTGCCGGTGTTCCTCTTTTGGAATCAGTTCAAATTACATCTGATGCTATGGATAATGTTGTTTATAAACATACTTTAGAAAGGGTGTCGATTCAGTTAGAGCGTGGTGTAGCAATGTCATTAGCACTTTCTAAGAGCGATATATTTCCACCTTTGATTAGTCAAATGGTGTTAGTGGGGGAACAAACAGGTGAGTTAGATAAGGTGTTGGTGAAAATGTCTAAAACTTATGAAGAAGAGTATGACACCTTAATAAAAGGAGCAGCGACTTTAATTGAACCGGTTGTTATTATTTTACTTGGAGCGGGAGTTGCTTTCATGGTGTTTGCCATCTTAATTCCGATATATCAAATTAGTCTTATTCAATAAAATTGTTACAAATATCGCGCCTACAAACAAAAAGGGAAAAGTGTTCTGAAATATCCACCCAAAGAGGTCGTTATAGGTGATATATTAATTGGGAACTTACTATTAAAATTATAACAATACTATTAACAAAGGAGATATGAAAAAAGGTTTTACATTAATTGAGTTATTGGTTGTCATAGCCATTATTGGTATTTTAGCCTCGGCAGCACTTATTGCTTTGAGCCGTACGCAAGAAAGAGCACGAGATTCAAATAGAAAAAGTGATTTAAATCAAATTAGAAGTGCGCTTGTAGCTTATCAAACAGATCATAATGGATATTTCCCAGGCGGAGTCAGTGAAACTACTGCTACTGGTTTAGTAGATGCTGCAACTATGGGGCAATGGATTGCTTCAGAGCTATCAGGCTCGGCAATGCTTGAAGATGCACAAAGTGGTACGCAAAAATATCGATATATTAACAATTATACGAAGAATGGATCTTCCTGGGCATCAGCTTCCAATAATCGTAAATATTACACCATTATGGCCAGATTAGAATCGCCACGAGATGTGACGGGTGATAATGTTTGGTGGCATGTTAATTCTCAAGGAAGTTCAATAGAGGTTGCCGGTACTGCAGATGGAGGATTAGGAAGTTAAAAAATAATTAAGTAATAACTACTTTTGGTCGGAAGTGGTAATAAGTAATTAAAACAAAATGAAAAAAGGTTTTACATTAATTGAATTGCTTATCGTAATCGCTATTATTGGTATTTTGGCTTCAATGGTTATTGTCTCAATGAGTAACATAACAAAGAAAGCGCGTGATACTGAAAGAAAGAATGATTTACGACAAGTCGCAACTCAAGTTGAAGCTTATGGGGCTGAAAACGAGAGCTATCCAGTTGCAGCTACGGCTGTTAATTTAGATACTACTGCTGTTCTTGATGATGCTTTTGCTGACGCTAATAATGTACCTGTAAATGGTCCTAACGGAGCAGACGACGAGTACACCTATCAAACTAATGCTGACGGTTCAGCATATGTTTTGGGAGCAACAATGGAAGCAGAAACACCTGAAGCTTACACTTACCCAGAGGGTGCCACGCTATAATAATTGGGAAGTTAAAAAGACGCTCCTTGGGCGTCTTTTTAATTGTTCAGTTTAGTTTAAAATTCTAGATACTTTTTTAGTTTGAGGGTTATATTTAAGTTTTCCAAGTTCGGAAACTGGTACTTCTTTTAAAATATTCATTTTTACTAAATCATTAAGGCTTTGAATTTTAGTGTCGGTTGAGCTTTCTACTTGAGAAATTAATTTTTCTAAATCTATTACCAAGTTTAAATATTGTAGCCAAGCTCTGGCTCTTTCTTTAATATTTTCGTTCTCCTCAGTTTGTAACACTCCTTCCCACCAAGCTCTGGCAAACTGTCTGTCGTCAAGCTCAGTCAAACTGACTCCCGCTAAAATGCTGGCGGCGGGTGGGGTACCGATCTTTCCTATCGAGTCTTGAAAATAACCTGCCGCCCTATTGGCATCTTTTAAATTTAGCTTAGCTATGGAGCCGGCGTAGTAGTAGAGTAATCCGTTATTAGGAAAGCGTTTAATACCAGCGTCAAGCAAGTCTAGGGCCTCTTGAGGCTCTTCTTGCCACGGTAAAACAACACCGCCAAATAAGTAAGGATATTCAAAGTTAGGATCAAGAGTGACAACAGTATTAATCATTTCAGACAAAGACTGATAAGGCAGATTTGGGTTGCCCCCACCAAAATACTGAATTGTGGCTAGCCAAATATAATCGGCAGATGCTTTATTAAATCCTAAATTAATCTTTTTAATATTGTCTACTGATAAATAATTTGTAGGAGGAACCTGTTTAATATTTAATTGCAAATATTCTTGATGTAAAATTTGGTCAGTCTTGGCTTGAGCCAAACCGGCTGTTAGTAAAATTAGAGCGGTCCAAACAAGAGATAGAATATTTAAATATTGATCTTTCACCATTCTCGTTTTTTGGTAGCCAGCGTTGCCAGACTTATACACAGGCAGATATAAAAAAGAGCGTAGATGGCTGACCAAATATAAAAGCTGCTAGATAATTGAGGTAGTGTGTAAATTGTTTCTCGTAAATTAAATTTCTCTAAATTTGGCATAACATAGTAAATTAGTTTGCCAACAAGTTCAGCTACGCCACCTGTTTGAGTGGCGGCGCTTAAAATTAAGCTTAGAGAATGTCCGACAACAAAAACGGCTAGAGTGAGAAGTGTAGAGAATATTGCTGTAGAGAAAGATGAAAAAAGGATAGCCACAGCAATTAAAATTGCAATTTCAAAAAATGAAAAAAAGAAAGGAATAAATATTTGAGGGATGTTCAGTTCAAAAAAGAAATTAGCTGTAATAAAAAGTATGAAAAATGAGACGGTGTAAATTACAAGTAGACTTAAAGTTAATCCAAAAAACTTACCGGCTACATAGGAAAGATCGGAAACAGGTTTGGGCTTGATTAAATAGATATTACCTTTCTGCTGTTCGCTACTGACAATATTGGCTGCCGACACAATACTAATTATAATAGCTAGCAGAAAAGTACCAGCTAGGCCGAAGTTTTGAATGATGCGAATATTTTGGTCAAGAGAGATATCTGAAAAAGCGATTACCATTATTGTCAGCAAAACAGATAATAGTAACGACAAATTGAATACTCGACCCTTTATCACTTGCAGAGCAGTTAATTTAGTAATGGCAATAAATGATTTCATGATCGCGATTTAATAAACTTAAAGAAAGCCTGCTCTAGACTATGATTCTGTTTAAACTGTTTGGGAGTCGTCAACTTTAGCACTTTTCCCCGATGAATAACTCCAATGCGGTCTGAGACTTCATCTATGTCGCTTAATATGTGTGAACATAAAACTATCGTTACCCCCTTCTTTTTAAGGTTAATGAAGTTTTGTTTTAATTCTCTTCGACCAATTGGGTCAAGCCCGTCCAGAGGTTCATCTAAAAAAATGACCAAAGGATTACCAACTAAACACTGAGCGAAACCTAGTCTTTGTTTCATTCCTTTTGAGAAGTTGTTAATTGGTTTTTTAGTGGCATTTTCTAATCCTACTAATTTAAGTAAAGCAGAGACATCTTCGACAGGATCATTATAAAAAGAGGCGAATAGTTTGAGAGTTTGTAAGGCATTTAATTCACCAAAAAATTGAGGATTTTCAGGCATAAAAGCAATTTTATTTTTGGCGACTTGAGAGTTATTTAGCTGATTAAATATTTTTACGGATCCTTCTGTCGGCTGATTAATACCGGCTAGAACTTTAAGTAATGTGCTCTTGCCGGCGCCATTGGCTCCAATAAAACTGACAATCTCAGCGGCTCTTACTTCAAAGGAAGCTTGCTTAAGGGCAACGAAGGATTTATTAAAAGAAATTTGATAGTGTTTTGAAAGCCTTGATACTTCAATGATATTAGTTTGCATAATTGTTTATTGTTCTAGCATATTGTAGCATGGAGGTATATGGAGGGGTATTTTCTATCATTTATGGCGGAACTTATCATAGTAGCCGGCATCGGTACTTTTGCTGGTTCGTTTTTGAATGTTGTAGCTTTAGCTATTCCAGATTACCGAAAAATATTAATTGGTAGAAGCGCCTGCCCAAAGTGTAAAGAAGAACTAAAATGGTATGAATTGATTCCTATATTTAGTTATTTGATTCAGTATGGTAAATGTCGCAAGTGTACTAAAAAAATAGCTAGTAGTTATTTATTTATTGAGATAGCAACAGCAATTATTTATGGATTAACTTATATTGAAATGAGTCCAATTCTGCTTTGGTGGCAGTTTATATTACTTTTAATAATTATTTCTGCTTGGGTAGTAATATATTTATATGATGCGCGCACAATGTATATTCAAGATCAAACAATGTATTTGAGCATATTTTTAGCGGTAATTTTACAATGGACTCGCGGTATTACATATTTATCTAATGCAATATTAGCGGCTGTTATTGCGGCGGTGTTTTTATTATTGCTCAGATTTCTAGCCACCAAGATTGCTAAACAAGAGGCTATGGGGGTTGGAGATATTTATATTGGAGCGATGATTGGCCTAATGGTTGGGACGCCAAATATTTATGTGGCTCTGTTTTTATCCTTCATAATTGGTTCACTTATGGGACTGTCAATTTTGTATCAAAATAAAGGTAAAAATAAATATACCACAATTGCTTTTGCTCCGGCTTTAGTTTTGGGCGGGTTTTTTGCTCTACTTTATGGACAGCAGATAGTAAACTGGTATTTAGGATATTATTTATGAAAAAAAGAGGTTTTTCTCTTTTAGAGATATTAGTAACGGTAGGCATATTGGCGCTCTTAGCTGTTGCCTCAATTCCTTCGTTATCTAAATTGGAAGATCAAAAGAGTAAAGAAAATACTGTAAATTTGATTTCTAGCTGTATAGCTGAGGCTAAGGCTAAAGCACAGGCCCCAAGCTCTCATGAAATAGACGAGTATCAAGCGGTAGTAAGTAATAGAAGCTGTAATGTTGTGGCTGTGACAAACGGTGCGACAGAAAACTACAACGAATATACTATTGATAACGGATACACTCTGAAAGAGATTGTGAAAGGCAAACCAGTAGTTGTAATAAAATTCTCTACAGATAATCCTTACTTAGTTTCTGGCGAGGCACGCAACAGTGACGGAAGCGGCTCGGTAGCATTAAGCAATTCTGCTTTTATTTATATAGTTCAAGATTCTTCTGGTTTAAGCGATATAGTTACTATCAACTTTAGTACAGGCATCATTACTAATTAATAAATGAAGTTACAAAAAGCCGGATTCGGATTAGCAGAAACATTAATTGCCAGTGCAATATTGGCAACACTGGTTTTAGTATTTTATGGTGTTAGCTCAAGTATTAATAGAAATACAGCGCGGGCTAACGAAAGGTCGGGGGCTGCTTTAATAGCGCAGCAAGAATTAGAGAATATTAGATATAACAAAGATAAAAACTGGAATGATTCTAGAGCTATTGATTCAGCAGTGGCTAACTGGGATCAAAATGTCCTGTCTTATGCTGGAGTAAATATAAATAGATGCAGTAATTGGTCGCCGGTCACAGATACAGTATACGAAAAACGGGTGTGTATTTATCGTAACAGTGACAACAGTTTACCGTTTTTGAGTTTTCAAAATAGTAACTCGGGTAACACTGAAGAGCTAGAACACAATCAATATAAAGACGATTATTTACTAATAGAGGTTGATATTAAATGGAATGGAGTAGTAAATAATAGTCAGTATTCATTGAGTAGTATTATCACTAACTGGCAGCCGGCAGTCTTATGAAAAAAGGATATAGTCTAATTGAACTTTTGATTGCATCAACAATTTTTGCTGCCGTTTTGCTTTCCGCTCTTACATCTTTAAGTTCAGTAACCAAATTCTCTGTTTTAAATGAAGAAGATCGCAAAGTGTCAGTTGCCGGTTTTGAAATGACGCAAACAGTAGCGCGAATTGCTAGATATGCCACAGCTGCCAAAGATGGCAATGGAGATTTTATATGTCAGGGGCAGACTGACCCCAAAAGTTTAGCTGCTAGAGAGGGGATAATAGAAATAAGTAGCACGGGGGGAGCGAATAGCTCTAGTGGTGTATATATCAATGTTAAAGTGAGCAGCAATCCAGATATTTATAGAATTCATCATTTTTTAATTAGAGGCAATGCTGTAGATTATTATTCATTTTCAGAGAATGTTTTTGAAGCGACAACTCTAAATGGTGCCAGAGCAGATTGCGGTTTCACTACTCCTGTTGGTTCTAATACTTATTCTTTTGACCCATACACGAAAGTGCTGTGGGATGCAACTGCTGCTAATCGACCATTTAAAGTTTCTAAGTTTAGCGCTACTTTAGCTGGTAGTGAAGCTGGTAATTTAACCCTTGATCCGGCGGCGATAGATGAAACTGCTCCAGTTATTTTACAAATAAAAATTAAGGTTGGTCAATTTAGCGGTACAAATATTCTTCGTCAAAAGACATATCAAACCTCAATTTCGCCCAGATTTTATAACCAAAGCCAGAGTTTATGAAAAATAAAGGATCAGCAGTTTTAATTGCGCTTCTAGTGGTGGCTTTAATTTCGGTAGTAGGTTTTGGCGTAGCGCGAATAGCTATTGTACAAATTCGTATTGCCAGTATAAACGATTCAGCATTAAGGGCTTATCATGCGGCAGAAGCTGGCATGGAGTACGCACTACTACAATATAAATTGAATCCTGACGCTATGATTAGCGAACAGGTTAAAAGTAATCCTAGTATAAAAATTGTCGCTAAAGCGATGGGAACTAAACCAGCTATGAATGCAACTCCCCTTTGTCACGACGATTCAACTTTGTGTCGGTTAAGCTCATCTGATCAATCTTTTGAAGTTTTAATGTATAACCAAACTTATTTTTTGGGTAAGGAGAGCTGTTTCTACGCAGCGGTGGAGGGGCGATTAGTCAATCAATGTCAGGATGCTGAGTCAGCTTTAGGAAAATTGAGCTATGACGAAACCTATACTTTCAAAAAAGAGGTTAACACGGAGGTTTATTTGAGAGCTGAGCCTGAGAATATTCCAACTGCCACTAACAACATGAATATAACAAAGGGAGCGGTGGTAGTAACAGGCATAGATGAAAACGGACAAATAATAGTGAAATCTGTTTACAATTTAGCCAATAATACCCGTGATGCAATTACGCAAGGAGGAGGCTCTAGCTTTCAACTAGTGAGTACTTTAGGAATAGGGGCCGGAGGAGCTTCCTATAATAACGCTCGTACGGTGACAATTCAGTACTTTGCACCGACTGACGGAACGGACCTAGGGGAGTTGAATTTCGCATTGCAGACCAAAAATAGCAGCAATTCCTTAGTACCGTTTGATAACGGAATTACTACCATTGAAGTAGTTGGCAAGAGTACTGGAACAGAAAGAAGACTAAAAGGATTAATAGACAGATCGACAAATAAAATACTAGGAATATTCGATAATGCCATATATGCGGTTGACAGGGTGGAAGTGGTCGAATAAGGTTAGAACATGAGTAAAAAACGAATATTAACTGGTGACAGACCAACTGGCCCACTTCATATTGGGCATTTGGTAGGCAGCTTGCAATCTAGAATTCAGTTTCAAGACGAATTTGAAACCTATATTTTAATTGCCGATTTACATACCCTAACTACTAAACCAAACCCAGACAATTTGAAGAAAAATATTTTGGGTGTTTTAGCTGATAATATTGCAGCTGGAGTTGATCCTAAAAAAGTTACTTTCTTTTTACAATCAGATATTCCAGAAATTTGTCAGTTAGCTACAATTTTGGGCATGCTGACAACAGTCAATAGATTGCAGCGTATTCCAACCCTAAAAGAAGTAATGACAGATTTACATATTAGCAAACCCTCATTTGGGTTACTTGGCTACCCAGTATTACAAGCAGCAGATATTTTAAGTTTTAACGCTAGTCTAGTACCGGTCGGAGAAGATCAGCTGTCGCATATTGAGATTACTAGGGAGCTAGCCAAGAAAGCAAATACAATTGCTGGGCAGGAAGTATTTAAACTGCCAAAGCCATATTTACAAGAGATCTCTCGTTTAGTCGGTACAGATGGGCAAGCTAAAATGAGCAAAAGTATAGGCAATACAATTCTTTTGTCTGATTCAAAAGAAGATGTCAAAAAGAAGGTGATGGGAATGTTTACTGATCCAAATCGGGCCAAGGCGACTGATCCAGGAAAAGTAGAAGGAAACCCTGTCTTTCAATATCACGACGCCTTTAATGAAAATAAGGCTGAAGTTACTGATTTAAAGAAGAGATATAAAAAGGGAGAAGTAGGAGATGTAGAAGTGAAAGAGAAGTTAATTGTGGCTTTAGAAAAGATTATTGAACCAATGAGAAATAAACGAGCTAAATTAGTAGACGCGCAATTAGAAAAGATATTAAATGAAGGTACTAAAAAAGCTCGAGCTGAAGTACAGAAAACTTTGATGGAAGTTAAAAAAGCTATTGGTATAGGTTTAAATGAGTAAGATTGTTCATCAGCCAGTTTTGCTTGAAGAAGTATTATCATTTCTGTCTCGGGGCGGAATTTTTGTTGATGGTACTTTAGGTTCGGGTGGACACAGCTTAGAAGTTCTAAAACAAAGCAAACTTAAAGTTATTGGTATTGATCGAGATCCCGATGCAGTTGACAGAGCCAAAGATCGCTTAAAAAAATACAAAGAACGAACGGAGTTCTGGGTTGGCTCGTACGCCGATTTAAAAATTATCGCCAAAGATAAACTGAAAGATGTTTCTATGGTGCTTTTAGATCTGGGCTACTCCTCAGACCAAATGTCCGATGCCCAAAAAGGATTATCCTTTATGAAAGATGGACCGCTAGATATGCGCTATGATCAAACAGATTTATCTCTGCTTTCAGCTGCCGAT
>Ga0265594_1002306_pt1 | contig 13834 bp, 12 predicted proteins | sample saktaG_11_FD_190147 | JGI IMG/M metagenome (GOLD analysis project Ga0265594, IMG submission 190147) | Saline water microbial communities from Sakinaw Lake, British Columbia, Canada - sak_2011_5_24_80m | ecosystem: Environmental > Aquatic > Non-marine Saline and Alkaline > Saline ... | reverse complement strand
TTAGCATCGTCATTCCTTAAAAAGGGAATGCAAGATGTGCCTAAAGAAATGAATTGCTCTGAAGAAACATCAATAAAATCAACACTGAGTTTATCAACAACGACTGGCTCGCCTTTTGCTCTAACCTCTACCTTATCAGGAATAATCCTGTTTTTATCATTAATCGGCGTTCCGCCCTGAGCAATATTGTATTTTTCTTCCTCGTAAGCTGAAAAATAATGCACTTCCTTAGTAACTCTACCTTTGTCTACTTTAAAATATGGAGTCTCAATAAAGCCGTAAGGATTGATGGTAGCATATCCTGCCAAATGACCGACAAGACCAATATTTGGCCCTTCAGGAGTCTGAATTGGGCAAATTCTACCATAGTGAGAAGGCTGAACATCTCTCACTTCAAACCCAGCCCTTTCACGGGTTAAACCGCCAGGTCCCGTTGCTGACAGTCTTCTTTTGTGCTCTAACTCAGCCAAAGGATTTTCATTATCCATAAATTGAGACATCTGGGAAGAAGCAAAGAATTCCTTGACAATAGCCATAACTGGTCTTGGGTTAATCAACTGGCCAGGCGTTAAAGTATAGACATCCAAAGTAGACATTCTGTCTTTAATAATTCTTTCCATTCTCATTAAACCAACCCTCATTCTGTTCTGTAAAAGCTCAGCTAAAGTTCTGACCCTTCGGTTGCCCAAATGGTCAATTTCATCGGGTCTGGCATTGGGTGTCTTGTTCAGCTTAATAATCTCTCTTAAAACTTCAATGATATCTTCTGGCTTTAGAACTCTGTCTTTAATTTTAACCTCTTCGCTTTCTTTCTTAGGTTTAAGAGCCGGTAATCTCTGCCAGGTTTTCCAACGGCCCACTTTAGACAGATCATACCTCTCAAAATTGAAAAACATATTATTAATTAACTCTGAAGCGCTGTCTGGAGTAGCTAAATCGCCCGGCCTCAATCTGCGGTAAACCTCAACCGCAGCTTCAGCTTGATTGTGAGTGGGGTCTTTCTCCAGCGTTGCTTTAAGGTCATCGTCAAACTTCTCAACGCCAAAAGCGCGCAATAGGGTGGTAGCAGCTACCTTCCTCTTTCTGTCAATCTTTATGCCAATAAAGCCAGACGGTTCTGATTCAAATTCCAGCCAGGCTCCCCTATTGGGAATAATCTTGGCACCAAAATAATTCTTGCCGCTTGTAGCTTTAGCGGTAATAAAAGCACCTGGTGAGCGAATGAGCTGACAGATAGTTGCTCTTTCTACTCCATTAACGATAAAAGTCCCCCTTTCTGTCATTAAGGGAAAATCAGCTAAAAAGACCTCCTGTTCCTTAATCTCTTTCGTCTTAAGATTAACCAGCTTGGCTTTAACCCTCAAAGCGGTCTCAAAAGAGTCATGGTTTTGTTTAGCTTCTAAATCAGTTTTATACTTTCGCTTGTCTAGCTTGTAATCCAAAAACCAGAGCTCTAACTCTTTGCCAGTATAGTCTCTGATTGGCGATGTCTCAGAAAAAAGTTCTTTGAGGTCTTTTTCCCAAAATCTTTCCCAGGAGTCTTTTTGAATCTTCAAAAGGTAAGGCAAACGAAGAGAAACTTTTGACTTGCCAAAATATTTTGTTCTTATTGACATAAAAAGAACCTAAAAATACCCTAAGCCGATATTTTTAGGTGGAAAGTTTATTTAGTTTTTTAATAGAAAGAAAAAATCAAGTATCTAAAACTTGGTTACAATATATAAAATTGCGGATAATTTGATTATATACGTCCTCTATATTTTGTCAAGAGGCGTTCCCTATCTCAGTTGTTCTAACTTATCAATAACGTCCTGGCTGCCAGGATTTAATTCCAAAACCTTCTCAAACTCCTGAATTGCCAAATCTTTTTCTCCTTGAGCAACATAAGTTAAAGCCAAAGAATAGTGAGCATTGGAATGGTTAGGTGATAAAATCAAGACTCTCTTAAACTGAGTAATTGCCTCCTCTATTTGGTTGTTATTGAAGTAAAGGCGGCCTAGCTGAAATAAAACTTCAGGAACCAAGGGATAAGCTCCAGCTAAATCCTCCATCTTGCTTACAGCTTCTGGAATATTAGCTTCTCTTTCTGACATTAAAGCTATCTGAATCAAAACATCAATATAGTCTGGCTTTTGCTCAAGAGCTCTATCAAACTCTTCTCTGGCTTTTTGCTCTTCGCCTAAAGCTAGATATAATTTGCCTAATTCAGTGTAAAGCACAGGGTTTGTCGGCTCCAAGCTGATGGCCTGCTCAAAGGATCTTACCCCCCATTCTGCAGCTCCAGTTGCCACTGCCCTTATCTCACGATAAATCATACCTCTAGTTTCCCAAGTAGCTACTTGGTTTGGCCCCAAATCAGTAGCTATGCCCGCCTGGTTAATTGACTCTGCTACAATATTAGCTAGTCTGGTAGCGTCTTGTTGTTCTTGAGGTTTGGCCATTTCCGATAAAGCTTCTGTCATATAGGCTCTGGCCAAAGCAATTCTGTAACGAGGAACACTGGGATCTAGTCTGGCTGCATTCACCAAAACATTGACTCTTTCTGGCCCCAATTCCATTCTTTGAGCCTTAGCATAATTTGTATTTGCTAAATAGAATTGACTGCCAAAGAAAAAGAGTGCCAAAAGGGCCACGCCTAAAATAATGACTATGGTAGAAAAGACCAAGCTGAGTTCGGGAAACTCCTTAAAAGAAATAACTTTTTCTCGAAGGGGCTTTTGCCAGGAAACCACAGAAAGCCCTAAAGCTAGCCAGAACAAAAAGGCTAAAGTAGTATTTTGATAATAGAAGATCTGTCCTACCAACAAGGTCAAAGTTAAAAGAATTGGCAACTGAAATCTGGAAGTTCGCAGCAAAAAGTAGGAGATCAATAAAAACATGCCAATAATTCCCGAATAAGCAAGGATTCCTAAAAATCCCATAGTTCCTAAAGTTTCAGCTAAATAGGAGCCTGCTCTATCAAACCTAATCTGCCAAAGCCAAGTCTGGTTAACCTCTATTGGTTTTTGATTGGTAAAATCATAATGAAAAGTTCCTAAACCTGAACCTAAAAATCCTGACTTAACATCATCAGTCGCTGACTTGTATCCAATTGACCAAGAGGTTCGCTGGTTTAAAACTTGTTCTTCCGGTAAATTAGCTATTTGAGAATCTGGTCCAAAGATTGCTCTGGTAGGCTGGAAGAAAATACAGACTGCAGCAACTATTATCAAGAAAATGGGAATTAAGAGACGATTAACGTTTTCCCGGAAAAGCCTTCTCCATAGGCTGAAAATAACAAACAAGATTAAGCTGACTAAAATTATCAGCCAGGCTGGCGTAAAGTCTATTATTATCAATAAAACCAAAGTGGCAATGAACAATATCCAACGAATCAAACCAATGAGTCTTGATCTAACTTTCTGACCCATCATCAGTCCTGCCAAAAATACAGCTACCACTGCCAAAAATATACTTAACCCCTCCAAAGAGCCAGCCACCGGACTGAAGGTTCTCTGAAGCATGACTTGAGGTAATGATAAGAGATTATTAATTTTTGCCCAAACTCCAAAAATTGAAAAATAACTTGCTAAAACAACAAGAGAGCTTGACCAGAAAAAGGTTGTCAGAATGCCTGAAGTACTTAAAGGCCTGTCATCAACTTCTCCTTCTTGCTCTAAACCTGGAGTTGAAACTTGAGATCTGATTCTAATATTGTTGGTAATCAGAAAATACAAAGCTCCCAAGCTAAGCAAACCAATAAGGCCGTTTGAAAACCTACCGTAAAATCCAAACAAGCTTGAGCTTTTATCTACTGAGAAAACAGTAGAAAGGATGGCTACAATTAAAAAGGCTAAAACAAAAAAGGCAAGAGGCGTCCATCTAAAGCGGATCTTTTTATCAACTAAGACCATCTTAGCTAGCCAGGCAAAGAAGGCTAAAGACACCAAGAAAAACAACAGATACTGCTTGTTGAATTCAAAGGATTCAAAAGAAACAGGTAAAAAGAAAAGGGGTAATAAAAATACTAATAAATAAATACTTATTTTGACGATACGGTTTAAGACATTTTGCATAGGTTTTTCTCCCAAAACCTCCTCAAAGAAGGTAAATGGAAGGTTATTAATTATTCATTATACTATTTATATTATACAAGCAAAACAATGAAGAGGCAATCCACAGAATGTGGAAAACTTAAGGGTTACTTAAAGTAGGTACTGAAACCTGCATTATAGTCTTGCCTGATCTGTTCTGGTGTCCTGGCGTAGTTGTAAATCCTGATATCGTCAATGATTCCAGTCCAAGTATCATAAAAAACATTATAAGCAGCGTTTGGGGTTGCAGCAATAATAACTCTATGAGTATCGTCAAAATCAGTTGATACAGTATCTGTTCCATCTGCTACACCATTAAGATATAGTGTTACAATGGTTCCACTTCTTATAGCTACAATGTGCTCCCACTGATTTTGAGTAATAGTGCCTGAGCTTAGTATATCTACACCACCTTCTAAGTCTCTGAAATATAGTTGATTAGAAGTATTCAAACCAAACCTCCAACCATCAGTATCGCCAGGATAAGGACTTCTTGTTATTGCCCATTCTGTAGTTCCAACAGCAGATATTCTTTTCCCCCAATATCCAATCGTAAAATCCCCTGTTCCAAACTGTAAACTACTATTATTCCCGCAATCAATATAATCATCCGTGCCGTCAAAGGAGAGAGCAGTGCCGTATTTGCCAGAAACCCAAGCTGAGGAAGTGGCACTGCCAGCCAAAACAAGCGTGCCATCATTGTCATTGGGAGTTGAATCATAAACTGTCCTACCTTCGCCTTCATCAAACTTCCAATGAGCCACTGGCCCGCCGCGGTTGTAATGATAGCGAATTTCAGCAGCTGACAACGCCCGATTGTAAATGCGAACTTCGTCGATGACGCCATTGAAGGAATCAAGGTAGACATACTTCCCAATCCAAACATCTTTAGTGTTTGTCGGTAAAGGATAGCCAACACCTACAGGAGTTTCTGCTTCTCCATTGATATACAAGTTCGCATTAGCAGTATTAAAAGTTCCAACAATATGATACCAACTTCCTGTTGTAATTGGTTGAGAGGAAAGGATTAACCAACGATGTTCTGCATCCACCCCATAGGAATTGAGTCTGACTTTTCCGTCAGACATCACCCATAAAAAGTAAGGATAGACGCTATCACCATAATTTTTCCCAATGATTCCAGCATCACTTACAAATGCTTCTGCTTTTACCCACGCTTCAAGTGTAATCGCATCAGTAATATCTAAACTACTACCTGTACCGCAATCAACATAATCATCCGTGCCGTCAAATTGGAGGGCTTGACCGATTTTACCAGTGGTCCAAGCGTCAGTGGAAGTTACCATGTAAGTACCGAAAGTTCCATTGTTGGCATAACCACTAACATCATAAGCAATATTGCCCGAACCTTCCTCAAACGCCCAGTAGCCAACCAAACCTCGGGTGAAAGTGTCAGATGGAATCGAACCACCACCAAACCAACCATTCAAAGCAGCTACAGAGCCAACCGTGGCTATGACTACACCCACCAGCAACCCAAACATAATCCACTTCGGTCTATTCCAAGGATTTCTACTCCTTTTTATTTCATTTTTTCTGTTTTTCCTCTTCTCCATGTTTTGTTCTTAACAAAGGTATTTTAATAATAAAAATTATGTAATCCTAGCTAAAGCAAATCCCCAAATATTTTTAGCACCAGCCTGCTTTAAAATCTTAAAACATTCTTTCATGGTTGCCCCGCTTATCCAAAAATCATCAACCACTAAGATATTATCAGGACAAGTACATTCTTCTCTGAAACTAAAGACGTCTTTAACGTTCTCTATTCTTTCTTGATAATTCAAACCAGTCTGAGAAAGATTGTCTTTTATTTTTGTTAATAAGGGAACAGTTTCCTTTTTTGTTATTTTCCCAACTTTTTTAGCAATCAATTCTACCTGGTTAAAGCCTCTCTGCTTTTCCTTTTTCTTGTACATGGGCACATAAGTAATATATGTATCTTTGGCTAAGAGAAAATTAAGAAACTTTTCAAACCTAGCTGTATCTTTAGCTATAACTTTAAAGGCTTTCTCAACAAGTTCATTAACAATATGTGTCTGTCCCTCATATTTAATATGATAAATTAACTTTTTCATAATGCCTTCGTACTCCCAAATGCTGACTAACTTATCTATATTATTAACTGACTCGCTCAGAAATATGCTGCACTTATCACAAATATATTCTCCTTCTCTGCCGCAACCAATGCACTTTTTAGGCCAAAAGACGTCAAATGCCAATTCTTTTGCTTTGTTCAATACTTTTAACATTTTACAGGCCTTTTCGAAATTAAGTTTCGAACAATTTTTACAAGTTAAGATTTTATTTTTCTTTGCCTTTTTTTTGCTTTGCCCTTCTTCACTTTACCTTTTTTCACTTTGCCTTTTTCCTTTTTTCTAGCTTCTTCCTGCAGGCTTTCCAAATAATGCCTACTGAGCTCAAAAGCCGGAGGCCTATAATTTAACATTCCCCTACTCTGTTTTACGAGCTCCTTCAGAAGATTTACGGTATCAAGCATAGTCAGCTGTCCCTCCACAATTCTCTGAGTAGCCTTTATCGCAATCTCCATATCCGGCCTCTCTCCCAGTTCTTTATTCCAATTAAAGGCCAGAAGTAAATAGGTCCTTGATAGATCTCTGAATATTGAAGTTATCGGCTGATTCACCGCAATGTTTAGGAAAAGGTTTACAGTTTCCTTAACCCTGGACTTTTCTTCACCTGAGGCCTTAATTTTTTTATCTTTAGCAAGAGCATTCATTTGGCCTTCCATTATTCCGAAAGTTTTCTTAATGATTGGCAACCTGTTTCCGAAAAGCTTTCTGAGTTCTGCTTCGTATTTCATTATTTCTTTTATTTTACTGACAGTCCCTTTGTATTTTTTAAACTCTTCTTTCTCCATATAATTGTTTTTATTTAATTATTATTTTTTATATAGCATCTCCTCTAATATTTTTATTGCCGCTTTTTTCTCGGGTCGGATCCTCTCATAGACAAGGTCTGATATGCCCAATTCCTTATATGTTTTCACCATAGCCGCTATCTTAGCATGTTGAAGTCGGCAAACGGTTGGTATTGGAGTAAATAAGTCGCCGGTTGCTTCAAACTGGCTACCCAAACAACCCTGCGTACAAAGGTGCCTCAACAAGCAGGACTCGCATATTGGCTGATTTTTAGCTTCCATAGACATTATCCCGATCATTAGCTCGGAATTATCAGCTTTTACCCCGGTTATCTTTCCATTCTTAACAATCAAGTGTCCAAAAATAAAAGGTTCGTATGCTGTTCTATGACAAGGCACAATAGCCAGATCACCCAACCGTATAGTAATATTTGACTGTATTGAGCAACCCATTCCCCTCCCCACTGTAGTTAAAGGAGCTCTTAGTATATTGAAGCCGTTTCTAAATACAGCATCAACATACTTTTTGACGTCTCTTTGACAGGGCACATTAAAAATCCACCGAATCAAAAAATCAATGAATTCGCCAAATTTCTTTGCACTATCTACATCCCATTCTTTATCTCTGACCTCCAGAAGATAGATATTCTCCCACGGTATATCGTACTTCTTTAACATCTTCTGGAACCAAAGAAAATTCTTTTGCCAATCCTCAATATGTTTTGACCATATCATTGGATGAAAGGCAAATTTCCATTTTTTACTGAAAGCGAAAGCCTTATCATAATAACTATCATCTCTTGGATCATCCTTCCGGTACTTAAAAGGTCTATTATCCTCGCAATATTTCCCGTCAAAGGATGCGCTAAGAAGTATAGGCATGCCTATTGCTTTGGACCGCTCTAGGAGTTTCTCCACTTTCTGTGTTAAGGTTTCACTCAATAAAAAGGTGTAATTAGTAGGTACAACTATCCGGGAGGGCTTGGGTGAAACTTTCTCAAACCTATCAAGTATCATGTCTAGAGTTTGTAAACCTACTTTCTGAGTTAAAGGTTCGCCTGAAAAGAACTCAATATGCGGAGCAAACCGATTGGCTACAAACCAGTCTAGGACAAGCTCAAGGTTCTTCAGAACCTTGCTGTCATCTTGGAATTTAGGAGGGTAAAGCTCAGCACCATGTTTACGAAGGTAACAATAAGCGCAGTCGAGGTCGCACCGGGTATTTATAAAAAGCTCTACCGACCTAAAATTTTCTTGTCCTTTCTCTGGATCCTTCCACGATTTGAAGAAGGTCCGCTCCAGAAATGAACTCATCAAAATGTTATTTTCTTCTTGTTGTGTCATTTAATAATTCTTTAAATGCGCCGTTGCCAAATAATCTTAGTAATGACGATGGCATAAAATGAATAACTCCCGTATTAAGCAATTGCTCCATTGGACAACTAAGTGCTGAAGCAGCAAAAAGGGTAAAAAGAACACTTAATTCTTCGTTCTCAAGATATTCTTTGTTTACTTGATTAACGCTAGCTAATTCTATCATCATGGCTCTGGTGTAGCCAATCTGTAATTTCCAGAAATCGTGATAACTTCTCATCGTATAGAAAAATCGGGATAAATCTGCTTTATCCGACGGATCTACGATATAGAAGTCTCTTAGTAGATTAATCATACCACGCTCAAAATAGGAAACATCCCAATTTTCAATTCCCTTTTGCTGGAGGATGCTATCTACATATTCGTCTTCATCCAAATAGAAACTCCTGTGGCAAATATGTAGATTCTTCCCAATACCAGTATTGCTATCTCCGCCAGAACAAGTAAACATACTCTTTTTTATCCCTAATTCATCCCAGAAGTTCAAAATTCTCTTTAATCTAAAAGTATAGGCAGTCTTGTGACCCTTCCGATGAAGATTCCTCAAAAATTGGGCGAAAATTCTGCCATCCTTTGATGTATATCTACCCGGCACTGCCAATGTAGGGAGACTCTCACGAGCGTAAAGGGTTATCCTTTCATTCTGATTTATCTTAGAAAATCTCTTATATAAATCCTCAAAATATTCCCAATACTTATCTATTTTAGATGTATCAGCATTTATCTCTTGTAAATTCTCAATGGTCAAAGTAGTCTTCCAACGAAAAGAAACTTTGGTCTTCACATCTTGAATTGAAGACAATAATCTAGAGAAATTCTCAGGCACTTTCTTGGCAACGCCTACAGCCCGGTTCTTATCTGTTATGAAAGCGGGACCATCAACAGATATCTGTATATCCACTCCAATATTATAACCATTCAGTACCCTAATAAACCTTTCAAGCGATTCAACAAACAACCCGCAAGTTGAGAATGATATGGTTTTTAATTTAGGGAAAGCTTCAACAAATTTTGGGATTTGAGATCTTATTATATCCAATGTCAATGTGGGCTCAGTGCCCCATAAGCCAAGACTCTCCAAAGATTGGCTATCATAAATCCTTTTGAGATTCCTAATATAACTGCCGTCTTTTAAACTACGAGTAATTCGGCGATGGATTTTCTTCATCTGGGGACTCTTCGGGATATAACAATAGTGACAGTTGAGAGGACACCAACCTGAGGTCAATATTTCAGATGCTACTAATCTATTCATAATCTCTTTTTATAATTACTATTTTGTTATGGCTAATTTGGGGCATAAACAACAGCATTCTCACCGGAATATACGGTAGAACGATGCCCACCCGAACAATAGGTAACGTTATTGGTGCCATCATAGCCACTATCTTCTCCAGAATTTACACTACCTTCCTCACCGGAATATACGGTAGATTGATGCCCACCCGAACAATAGGTAGGGTTATTAGTGCTTTCATAGCCACTGTTGTAACCAGAATCTTCTGAATAGTCATAGCTGCTATCTACTCCGACTTTATCAGCAGCACACATCTCATTATCAACAGTATCAACATTATTTCTAATCTCGATTATGTCAGTAGAATCAATTGATGCTCCAACAATAATATCTTCTGTCCAAGAAAATGCCATTTTTGTTTACCTTTAATGACTACACGACTAAGTTATAACCTCCATTCTCGTTTAGGTTATACCCGCTCAAATTCCGGCCACCCAAATCAGAAGAACAGTAAGTTCCATCTTCATCAGAATTAGCACCTGTGTTATAAGTCCCCTTCTCATTTAGGTTATACCCGCTCAAATTCCGGCCACCCAAATCAGAAGAACAGTAAGTTCCATCTTCACCAGTATTAGCGCCTGTGTCGTCACCATAATTATAACCGGTATTTTCATCATTACAGTAACCAGGGCATTTATTGTCGTAAGCATAATCGGTAGCATCTCTCATTTGCTGAAATTGAGCTGAGGTTATATCGTCTCCTGTTGAAACTGGAAGTTCTGTCCAGCCAGCACCCGAAGCACAGCCGCCCCTGGTAATACTCAAAGTAGTGTAAATGGTATCTAGGTTGGTTTTTACTTCATTTACATCAGCAGCGTCAATTGAATCACCAACGCCAACATCTTCTGTCCAGACAAAGGCCATAATTATTTAAGAATAATAAACTGTTCCATGAACTTCGCTGGCATTGTAGATGGGCTTGTTTCCCATATCTAAGCGATAACGAGAGATTCTAATCGTTCTTCTGCCCACCTTTAGCGTCCCGCACCCTAAACACACCCACAAAGGAGTAGGTATGAATTTTTTTCCAGATTTACCTACTAAATTTATCCAGCGATGTTTGCACTTTTTTGTTTTCATAAACAGCTAATTAAACAGCACGTAAACCAACACCAGGAGAATCGACCTTTGTTTTTTATAAAATAATCCCCTTGTTTTTATTAAAATACCTCTTTATCTAGAACTAATATTTCTGCTCCACCCTGATCATAAAAGGTTATCTCATTCCCTTTTTCGGTCACTTTAAATGTTTTGAAGTCTTTTTCTGTTTCTGTTTCTACTTGTGGTTTCTGAGAACCAAAACCCGAGCCGAAAAACTTCCCTATTAGAAAGGCTCCGATACTTACCAACAAAAACTTTAGAAAATTTCTTCTATTTAGCTTCATTTTATTTTTCTTTAGTTTCTTGCTCTTCGGCTTCTTTGAGCTCTTTCTCTATTTCCTTTTTTCCTCTTTTAAACTCGCCGCTAAATCTTCCCATAGACCTAGCTAAATCTATAATCTTTTTACCGCCAAAAAGCACAATGCCCACTGCTAAGATAATAATTAATATTTCACCAAAACCTAACATTTTATTTCATTTGTTTAATTAAAATTAATCTTCGACCTTTTTTGTTTAATTGTTTTAACTTAATAGACATCCTAAAAAATAAAGACCGACCATCGGCAAAGACAAAATCAACATAGTAATGCCAGTACCGTCAGGAGTAATTATAGCAGAAAAAATTAAACTAGCCAAAATGGCATACCTCCAATTCTTTTGCCAAAAACTGGATCTAATTATTCCTAAACGGCTTAGCAAAACCATAAAAACTGGAAGCAGAAAAATAATACCTGTCACTACTATAAAAGCCAAAACCATGCCCACAAACTCATTTATAGTAAAGAACAACGCGGCTCCCATTCTTTCAGCATAAGAATAAAGAATGTCAAAAGTTAAAGGTATTAAAACAAAATAGGCAAAAAGGCAGCCAGCTCCGAATAAGAAAAAAGAGGGGGCCAAAACTTTAAATACTATTTTTCTTTCTTTCCCATAAAGAGCCGGGGCCAAATATTTTATAAACTTATACAAGATAAAAGGAAGTGAAAAAACTAAACCCAGGAATAAAGAGACAGTAATTTGAGCAAAAAAAGCATTAAGGGGATTGGTAGCAATCAACTGCACTCCTTCTGGCAATAAATTCTCTTTTATTATTTCCAAAAATTGGACTGAAAAAGACTTAAAAGTAGGTACTAAAAAATAGAAGCTCTCTCCGAATAATTCAATTTGGGTTATTCCAAAAACAAAACACAAAGCAGAAAAAGCTAAGAAAACACCCAAACAAGGCAAAAGAAATTTTCTTAATTCATTTAATTCTTCAAAAAATGCCATAGTTTTAAAATATATCTATTGATTTTAAGGGGTTTTTGATTTGTCATATTGTTCGAGGCTTCGCCTTGGACATCTTTGGTCGAGATGGTCGAGTCGAGGTGGTCGAGGTGGAACCTCGGACAGTTTTACTTCGTAACAATTCACATACATAAACTTGACACATCTTTTTTATAAAACTACAATAAAAATAGAATTATGCTTGACGATAAAGATATTAAAAAACTAAAGGAAGTGCTGGCGACTAAAGAAGATTTGGCTAAAATAGTTACTCTGGAGGAATTTGACCAATTTAAGGGTGAAACAAAACAAGATTTAGGCGGCCTTCGTGAATCTATTGAAGCCTTGACGGTTTCTGTAGACAAATTAGTGAAAGCCGTGGCCGATATGCATCAAGAATATGTAGTAATAACCGGTAAGGTAGATCGCCACGAAAAATGGATTCAGCAACTTGCTGATAAACTGGGAATCAAATTAGAGTATTGATTTAAATTAGGATTTACACTATTTCATCAGCTTTTCAAAGAGCTGTTTTTTTTTGACCTCCTTCATTTGAAAGAGGTTTCGCCTCTTTCATTTGACTCTTTCATTTGAGTAAGGCTTCGCCTTACTCAATCTTACAAGCGTAGGTTTCTCCTTGTTTGTAAATAGTGTTTCATTATTTCTTCCGCCGATAATGCTCTGTTGTAGATACGGACTTCGTCAATGGGACCCCTAAAATACTTCGCTGCTCCTTGATTTTGTGTTCCAATGTTTAAAAAACCATCATAATCTAAGTTCTGTCCCACAAAGAAATCTACTGCTCTTTTTTTCTCAACACCGTCAACATACAAAACACCGTCGTCATTGTCTTCCCTTACCGCAACAAAATGATGCCAAATGCCATCAGTATAGGTTTCTGTTGTAGCTAGAGTGGTATAATCACTATGCTGAGCAAACCTTAGATTATTGCTATAAATATAAAATATCCAACCATTAGTATAATCTACTTTAGACAATAAAGCTTGATGAACCCCGCCTGCTGGATTACACTTTGCCCAAAGTTCCATTGTAAAAGTTCCTGTTCCAAAACCTAAACTACTATCTTTCCCACAATCAACATAATCGTTTGTGCCGTCGAAATAGAGTGCCTGTCCAACTATTCCTCCTATTGGTTTAATTCCGCCTTTCAACTCTCCCCAGTTATCTTCATCACTCATATCTCTTGTTCCGCTTGAGGTGGTATTCTGGCCATTAAAGTTCCAATAACCTACAAGCCCATCTGACCAGTCGTGAGGGTTGGCAGTGACCATTCTTAATCTTGATAATCCATCTCTATAACCTCTTTCTATTTCTGTAGCTGACAGTGCTCGGTTGTAAATACGGACTTCATCAATGAGACCAGTGAAATTACGAGATGTTCCCAGCGCAGTTGAACCCAGTATAATCTTTGACCCGGTCTGCCTAGTTCCTGTAAATGTATCGCTACCTCTTTCAACCCCATTCATATATATTTTTACATCAGTTCCCTCTATAGTGCCGACAAGATGAGTCCACTCATCTATTGCTACGCCAGCGACATTAGCGCCAGTACACCAATCACTACCTTCACCTAATATAAACATTGCTGTGTTACTAGAACCAAAAATATACAAATTATAAGGAGAAGTATAATCATTTTTACCATAGTGGTTTCCTATAACAGTGGTATCACCGCCACCCACTGTCTTCTTAACCCAAGCTTCAAGAGTTAAATCTCCTGTAATACTATCAATGCTATTATCTCCTCCGCAATCAACATAATCATCTGTACCGTCAAAAGAGAGACCATAACCCTGCTTGCCA
>Ga0265594_1002305_pt1 | contig 13839 bp, 11 predicted proteins | sample saktaG_11_FD_190147 | JGI IMG/M metagenome (GOLD analysis project Ga0265594, IMG submission 190147) | Saline water microbial communities from Sakinaw Lake, British Columbia, Canada - sak_2011_5_24_80m | ecosystem: Environmental > Aquatic > Non-marine Saline and Alkaline > Saline ... | reverse complement strand
GTTTTGGGTCCACTATAATCACTAGGGATTTAAAAATACTGGATTCTAAAAAAATACAGAAGGCAGATTATCTTGAAGTAGTAAAGGTAATAAAAGAGAAGGGATACAATCCAATGGTTACTTTAGAAGATAATATAATTTATTGTGAAAAGGAAGACCATGTTATGGAACTTATGAAAAAGTCAGGAGAAAAAGTAATTAAGATTGATAGTATAGAAACAGAAGGTTTTTCAAAGGATGTGGTTTCAGTAAGCATTATAACAAAAGGCAATGATTTGCTGGGCAGTTACTTAACTACAAACTTTTCAGATAAATTGCAAATTATAAAACCAGCAGAATATTTTATATGTATTTTAAATTTAGGTGTATCTAAAGGGGAGGCTTTATTAAGTGTTGCAAAATTATTGGATATAAAAAAAGAAGAAATCGCAGTATTTGGTGATAGTACTAATGATATGAGTATGTTTAATGAAGCTGGGCTTAAGATTGCAGTAAAGAATTCTCATCCTGATCTACTGGCAAAAGCAGATATAGTAGCAGACAAAAACTCAAATAATGGTGTGGGAAAAGCAGTGTATGAATATATTTTAAATTAACTCTGCAGGATTTTTAACTGATTTCAATTATTCTATTATCTCTTATAGGATGCAATAAAAGACAGAAATAATAAAATTAGTTACAATGTAAGTTATAAACAAATTGTAGAAGTATGAAAAATATATAAATAGTGGGGACTTTATTTTTGAATAACTTTTAGACTTCTAAGCCTGTTTATAGCTGATGCAACCTCGAATTTTCTTGGCATGGAAAAATTGCCAGGGTATTTAATATAAAAGTCTGATATTATATCAAGCCCATATTTTCCAATGTCATCAAATATTTTACCCATTATATTGAAAAGGGTACTTTCCCCATCAAAATAGTTTTTTGTAAGACCATAAAGTATTATATTTGATATTGAGTTAACCTGGCTGGATTCAACTATTTGTTCGATGGATGAAAGATCGATGTTTTCGGCGCCAAACGATATATTATGAGTCCCTCGGGATTTAACTTTCCTTTTCCTTCCTTTATATGGATTTATACTATTTGGCAGGGGTATTCTTTCTGTTATAGAACCAAAACTGGCAGGATTTTCTTTTTTTCTTATATCCTTTCTATTTCTTATTGCTTCCTTTGCCTTATCAGTTGCCAAATATGGAAGATATGAATTAATAAGTAAGATTGTGTCAGCTACTTCAAAATAATCTCCCGATCCTCCCATTACCATAATAGTGGATGTATTATATTTACTGTATATGCTGTTTACTTGATCTATGAAGGGTGTTATTGGTTCTTTATCTTTAGATACAATCTGCTGCATGATGCTGTCTCTTATGAGAAAGTTGGTAGCTGATGTATCTTCATCAAGAAGCAGCAGCCTGGTATTTATTTCAAGAGCTTCAATAATATTTGCAGCCTGAGAAGTAGAGCCGCTTGCATTTGCTGTGCTGAATTCTTTTGTATTTTTTCCAAGCGGCAGGTTGGAGACAAAGGAAGATATATCTACTTTCTGTATACTCCTGCCTTCTTCTGCCTTTATTTTAACTGCGCCAACATCAGTAACAACATATTCCCTTCCATCTCCAGGAATATGGTTATACACTCCTTTTTGAATTGCTGAGAGAATTGTAGTTTTTCCATGGAAACCGCCCCCAATTAGGAGAGTAACACCCTCGGGTATGCCCATTCCTTTGACTATGCCTATATTGGGAGCTTTTAGAGAAACTTCAAGCTCGGGTGGTGATTTAAAAAGTATTGTGTTTGCTTCCGGGAGAGGCTTGTCACTTACACCGCTTCTTCTTGGAAGAATTGAGCTATTTTTTATAAATGAAATAATTTTGTTTTTATTAAGCTGAGATCTTAAGCAGTCCTGGTCCTCACAGACTTCAATAAATTTTTTAAGCTCAGCTTTATCCAGATTCTTGTGGAATAAGGATTCCTCTACAAGTTTGGGAATCTGGCCAAAAAGCATTTTTATGCATTGTTTTCCAAGAATTCTTCTGCCTCTTGCTGGAAGTCCTGCATAAAACCTTATTTCTACAAATTCATCATTTATATTACAGGCAGTTCTTTCAATTATTTCTTGCTTTCCACAGTCAATTTCTATAATACCAGATTTTCCAGTTTCAAAGATTATAGCTATATCTTTTTTTATAGACCTGCTAAAGGTTCGAATTATGTAATCTTCAAGTGCTGTCTTTCTTGGTTTATTTGAATAAAGTTTTGGACTGAATTCAGCAATTTCCTGGGATACTCTAATTCTAAGTCTTGATGGAGAAGCAAATGGGTCTCCCTGAACATGATCAATATACAAGGTATATTCTGGGAAATTATAAGCACCTTTTAGTTGTTTGTAAGCCCTGTAGCCCCTGCCATCAATTTTAAAAAGTATGTCTTTTAATTTCTGCATATGATCTTTAAGTAAAGAGTTTTTTATAGAATGACATATAAATATTTTCTGTGACATCCTCACGGCAATAAATTACCGTGCATCCCAATACTGAGAACTGGTTCCTGCTTCACAGAGCCAACTTGTCTTCTTTTTAATGAGAAAACAGCGGTCGATTTCTCCACAGGCTTAACTTTGGACATGTCCTGCCCTAGTTTTAAAATATTTTTAGCTGCATTTATATCTCTGTCGTGAAGGGTTCCACATTCAGGACAGAGCCATTTTCTTTGATGAAGCTTTAAGTGCCTATTTTTCCAATTACAAACATTGCATATTTTGCTTGAAGCTTCAAATCTTCCTATTTGAATCAACTCTTTATCCCGCCACTTTGATTTATATTTTAATTGTCTTGTAAATTCCCCCCAGCTTGCATTAGAGATAGATTTTGATAAATGGCGGTTTTTTATCATCCCTTTAACATTTAAGTCCTCAAGATAAATGATTTGGTTTTCATCAGTTATCTTAAAACTTAATTGATGAAGAAAGTTTGATCTTTGATTTGCAATTCTTTCATGCGTAATAGCTATTTTTTTTCTTTGCTTATAAAAATTAGAAGAAAACTTCTCTTTTCTTGATAATGATCTCTGTGAGGTTTTAAGCCTTCTCTCCAGCAGTCTTAAAAAGGCGGGACTATTAATCTTTTCTCCCTTATCTGTAACTATAAATGACTTGATGCCAAGATCTATGCCTATTTTATCTGTTTTACTGTCCTTTTTCTTAAATACTTTATTTTTAGCTATTGTACAATTAAAACTTGTAAAGTATTTCCCGGAAGGGGTTTTTGATATAGTTATATGATTGATGGCACCTTCTATTTTTCTATGCATATTTACTTTTACCCTTGACTTAAGCTTTGGAACTTTTAGATATCCTTTTTCTGTTAAGTAAAAATGTTGGGGTATTTTAAATTTTTGTCCGCTGGTTTTCTTTTTAAAACCCGGGTAGTCGGCAAGTTTTTTAAAAAACCTTATGTAAGCTTTATCAAGATCGATCGCAGCTTCCTGGAGGCTTTGTGAATTGACCTCTGATAGCCATTTGTACTTTTCCTGCTTCTTTAGTCTTGCTATATATCTTTTCGCTTCATATCCTGATACTTTTTTATCTTTCCTGCAGGCTTCTATTCTTAAGTTAAGTAGATAATTATATATAAACCGCACACATCCAAAATGCTTTTCAAAAAAAGCCTTTTGCTTTTCTGTCGGATATATTCTGAACTTATATCCAATTTCTATTTTTGTCTGTGTTTTCATTTCTTTTTTTGATCCCGTATATATTTTTCTATGGTATCTTCTGATATATGACCTACTGTTCCAATATACGTTGAAGGATTCCATAAATGACCTTTGTATAATTTCTTTTTTAAGCTAGGGTATTTTATAAAAAGCCTTCTGCCGCTTATTCCTTTAAACATCTTGTATATATAGCTTGGTGAATACTTTGGTTTTGCTGATACAAACAAATGCACATGATCAGGCAATATTTCCATCTCTTTAATAATAAAATTTTTTTCATAAGCTATATCTATTAATATTTGTTTTAAGCTTTTTTCAAGCTTACCAGTCAACACATCTTTTCGATACTTAACTGACCAAACAATATGATATCCGGTATTATAAACCGTAGTTCTACCATGTACTGGATTGCTCATACATATAGTATATTAATAAATCTATTTCTTATCAATATATCTCAATAATTTACTATGCAGATAGTCCTCCACCTTAACGCTCTCATCCCGGATTTAAAAAACCGGGGATTCCTGCTTTAAATCCTAAATTAAATAATTGTTATTTTTATGCTTATTATAAAATTATCTAAGTTAATAAATTGGTAATACAGGTATTATAATAAATCATGTCTTTTATAGGAAATATTTTGGTAAAGGATTTTACGATATGTGAAAGTTTTAAATTGGGTAGAGAGTTCATTAAATAATATGATATAATGTTAATGTGCTGTATTTCTCTTTTTCTGATATATGTTTTGTTGTGAAAGAAGTTGATAGATTATGGAAATGGATGAAAAAATAAAGTATGTAATTGAGCATACAAAAATTATAAAACAACCGAAGAAGCTTTTAGCAACCTTTAATTCTACAACAGTCCATTACTATATTCTCACAGAACCAATGTATCTGGAGTTTGAAGGGAAAGGCCCTGAGAGTGAAACAGTAATACGAGAGGGTAGAATAACATGGGAAAAACCAAAGTTACTAACTCCTTCATACATGTTAAGGGTGGAAGGATTTAGTGAGGAAGCCAGGAAGGCTTTTGTGATGATGGCTGCAGAGAACTCTGATCTGGCTTTAATCCTTTATAGATTAAAGTTTAAAAGGGATTCTGAAAAAATGGAAATTGTCTCTAATTCTTTAACATCAGTGGCAAGAAAGCTTTCTAGCGAGATAGATGAAAGGGAGGATCCTTTTAGCGCTGTTATTAAGGGCATAGATGAGTTCTGGGATGTTTCTTTATCAAAATTTGTTCATGAGATTATTACAAGAAGTGCCCGTGATTCGCAAATGCCGGATTATAGTAGAAGGAGTATTATTGGTGTAAATAATGAAGGTTTCCCGGTGATTTCAAAGGATAGCTCTGGTATTCCAGTTATGGCAAGAATTGAAATAGAAAATCTATTTAAATTGTTTGAAAAAGGTGAAGTTGAGCCATCGATGTTAAAAAAGGAATTGGATAGGTGGGGGTTATTTGAGACATACCAGGATAGATTCTTAAGTTTCTTTAAAAAGAGATAATTTTTTTCTCTTTATGAGAATTTTTCGAAGATACCACAGTCTAAAGGATAATTTCTAATAATAAACTACAATGTATTATATTGACTTAGAACTAGTTCACATACTGAAATAAGTAGAAAAATTAGTTCAATATAATCGTTTGTTTTTTTAATAAATTTATATAATCTATTGATGTATTAAATAAAGAAATTAGCATAGTTTACTCTAGCTTACGCTGGCTGAAAGTCAATAGAGTAGAAAATATTAAAATTGTAATAAGGTAACATATGGAAATAGGTATACCTTTTGGAAAAAGTAAAATGAAATTAAATATCCCGGATAAAAATATATTAGATATTATTTCTGGGGATAGCAAAAATACTCGCCCAGATGAGAATAAAATAATAGCTGATGCCCTGGAAAATCCCATAGAATCAAAAAGACTAGCAGAGTTAGCCAAGGGTAAGAGAAATGCAGTAGTACTTGCGAGTGATATTACAAGACCCTGTCCTTCATATAAGTTTTTGCCCTATATAGTAGATGAGTTAAAGGCTGGCGGCATAAAAAGTTCTAACATAAAGGTAATATTTGGAATAGGTATCCACAGACAGCACACAGATGAAGAAAAAGTAAAGCTTGCAGGAGATTATACATACAGCAACGCCCAGCTGATAGACTCAGATCCTTCTAGTTGTAAATTAATTGGAAAGACTTCTTACGGAACTCCAGTTGAAGTATTTAGGAAAGTACTGGGTACTGATATTATTATCGCAACAGGAAATATAGAATATCACTATTTTGCTGGATACAGCGGTGGAGCAAAAGCAGTAATGCCAGGGATATGCAGCCACGGATCAATTAGCGCAAATCACTCTATGATGCTTAATGATAGGGCAATTGCCGGAAACTACAGGGACAATCCAGTAAGGTGTGATATTGAAGAAGCAGGAAAGCTGCTAGGTATAGATTTCATATTCAATGTGATACTGGATGATAATAAAAATATAATTGCAGCGGTGGCCGGGGAAAATAATGCAGCATTTGCAAAAGGCATTAATATATATGATTTCCTCTACAGAAAAGAAGTAGAAGATACTGCTGATATAGTAATAACATCACCTGGAGGATATCCAAAAGATATAAATCTATACCAGTCGCATAAAGCACTTGAAAATGTAAAAGAGGCAGTAGCAGGTAATGGCAGGATAATACTTATTGCAAAATGCCCTGAAGGTTTTGGTGAAGAGACATTTGCAAACTGGATGACTGATGCTGCTAACTTTCCACTACTAAGTAAAAGAATTAGAGAAAAGTTTGTTCTGGGTGGTCATAAGGCAGTTGCAATATCTAAGATTTTATCTAAAACAGATGTCTTTCTGTATTCAGATTTTAGTAAAGATATAACTGAGGCCATTGGCTTTAAAAAATTAGAAAATATTCAGGGGTATTTGGATAGCCAGATATCTAAGTACAGAAGCATTAAGATAACCATAATTCCGACAGGAAGATTTGTCAGGTTGAAAGATAAATGAAAATAAATATAGCAACTATACCGCTACCTACTAAAGTAGTTGAGGAAATTAAAATTTATAAGAATTTGATTTTGGATCACCAGTCTATAAACAGTAAAAAGTTAACATAACCCATGGTTATCAGATTCAAAAAACATCAGAAATTACAATACTTGAGCAGGCAATACTTAAATAGTACAAAGAGGTAAGAAAAATATTATATCCAGGCTTATTTTACGGCAGGCCAGTATCCTATAGCCTTATAACCAACTTAACACACATGGTCGCAGTCTATATAATCATCCCTGATATATCCATCAAACTCATCAGGAGCACTCTCTATTTTAGGAGGCGGCCTTTTCCTTTGGGATTCATATATACCCAAATAGTCTAATATCTTCTTTACAATCTTATAGTCCTCTATAAAGGCAATTATTCTCATCTGGCTCCTGCACCGGGGACATATAAGTGGGTCCACTTCATATATCTTCTGTATAAGCCGTGCCCAGGACCTGTTTAAACCTCGGGGACTTTCATCTTCTATTATATGGAACTGGGGCTGATTTTCTTCTTTTTTAAGTCCTTCCCCGTGTTGCGTTGCTGTAATATCCGTAATAACGCACTGTCTGCCCTCCCCTGTCAGGTATGTGTGAGACAAGGGCTGCCATCCATTCAAGACAGCTGAACTCTTTTATATCTTTTCCATATTTAGACTGGTAGGTTACTTTTTCCTCATCAGGAAAATATTTCATCCTCTCCTGTGAGAACGATGCCCTTATAATATATCTTGCCATATTTTCTGTTGACCTTGCCTCTTTTGGATTTATTCTCTTTCCGCAGTAGACCCCGAAGCCGGAGTGTCGCCAGGAAGATATGAGCTCTATTACCCTTTGTGTAATAAGGCCCTTAGACATAAGCATTTTAAATATTTTGTGTATGAAGAGTTTTTCAAGGGATGCTGTGTCAATACTCGTGGAGGGAGCATAAAAGAATCCGTCACAGGAGAAGCAGCCGTCAGCTGTCAGTATGTGCATGTGGGGATTAAATGAAAGGTAGTCTCCGAAAGTCTGGATGACTGCCACTGCTGCAGGGCTGCCTCCAACTTTTCTGCAGTTACTTATGTAATAATCCTTTATGATCTCCCAGGGGATCTTTGATAGCTCCTTAAGTAAGCTTCTATTAAAGAGAAAATAAATCCTTAAGATTTTTGGTATGGAGAATACAAAGTGTCTGTGGACTCTGAATCTGATGAAGTATTGATAGATGAAGATAAAGAAGCTGATTTTAAAAACAATATTGATCTGGAAACCTTTAAGGAAACTTATGAGCGGCTCATCAAGGAAGTTTCAGAAAAGGGCCTGGAGATCCTGATCATGGGTACCACTCCGGTAATGACAGAGCTAGTGTGCGAAGATAAAGATATTGCCCTCAAACAGGAGGAAAGCTATATACTTTATAACCAGGCATCGAAAGAGATAGCGGAGAAACATGGCCTTATTTTTGTAGATATTCAGGAGAGTTTTATAGACAGAGATGAGTTGGACACACTTATCCAACCCGACGGTGTACATCCCGGTGAAACCGGTTTGGACTTCATATTGGAAATATTATCTACGGTAATTGGGTCAGTGGACCTGGCCGCCAAAGAAGAAGGGTAGATATTAAAATTATTTAAAAAGATAATGAGCTAATATTTGATTGTACTATTTATATTTTTTACATAATACTTCATTGACAATTCCAATGTTTCCCTGAGCCCATATTTAGGATACCAGCCGATTTCCATAAGTTTCTTTATATCCGGTATCCTTTTCTCACTATCCTGGTATCCTTCTCCGTAAAAATCTTTTCCTGTAATTTGAGTAATTTTCGGGACTTCCTCTATCCCGGTCTCTTCTTTATATATTTCCCTCATCAAGACAGCAAGATCGTAGATCGTTGTTTCATTCTCAGGATTTCCGATATTTACTATTTGATTATTGAAAACATAATTTTCATTTTTAACGATCAATCCGATAGCTTCAACAGCATCTTTGATATATGTGAAAGTACGCATATTTGTCCCGCCATCAACTACATACATTTCATTATCATATACTAGTGAAGACATGAAATTTGCAAAAACTCTTGGAGTGCCTTCATCCCTGGACCTGACAAGGAAATCCATTTCTGGTCCAATAAAATTAAATGGCCTTATTATAGTATAGTTTAAAAGACTTTCATTTCCATAAGCATATATAACTCTTTCGAGTAATTGTTTTGCACAACTATATATCCATCTTTGCTTGTTTACCGGACCCAATATTAATGCGGAAGATTCTTCGTTAAATACCCCGCTCCTGTCGCCAAGCATTCCGTATACCTCACAAGTCGAAAACTGTACCAGCCTTTTATTGTATTTAATACATTTTTTAACTATTTTTAGATTCTGGAAAAAATTCAAATCAACAACATCTAATGGTTTCTCGATATAAAGAGCTGGCATTGCATATGATATTAAATCTATAACAATGTCCGAATGCTCGATCAATTCACTTAATTCTTCACCATCATTATTTATATCTAAATTTCTAAATTCAAAATTTTTATCTTTAAAACATTTTTCAGATATCTTTTTTGAATCTATATCTATTGCTTTTACACAATAATCTTGTTTAAGCAGGATTTCTACAAGGTGAGATCCAATGAAACCGCCGCCACCGAACATAACTATTTTTTTTGAATCCAATACGATCTCCTTTTTTAGTATTATTCTACATAATAAATCATATATTTTTGTACTTTGAAAAAAATACAAATTGTAATATTTATTAATATTGTATTATATATATAAGAAAAGTCTAATAATTATTCAAAGTATTTTTTTATTTTTATTTTTATTTTATAATCACTCAATGCAACAATTTTTTGAATAATAAGTTTAAGGGATTTATTTTTGAGCAAATTTTAATATAATCTAAAAATTATACAAAAATATATTCTTTTTTTATGATTAAAAATAAAAAAATAATTGTAGTAATACCAGCTTATAATGCAGAAAAGACTCTTGCCAGGACTTATTCGGAAATACCGGGAGAGGTTCCTGATAAAGTAATACTGGTAGATGATGGGTCCAAAGACGGAACTTTAAAAGCTGCTGAAAAGCTAAAAATTCAAATAATCAAACATTCAAAAAATAAAGGATACGGAGCCGCACTGAAAACCGGATTTTCACATGCGCTTAAAATGAATCCTGATATTATCATAGTCTTGCATTCAGATAATCAATATCCTCCAAAGCTCCTTAAAGATATTGCCCTTCCTGTAGCGGACAATGACTATGACCTGGTGCTTGCTTCAAGATTTCTTGGCAGAAGTCCGCTAAAAGAAGGTATGCCTGCATTTAGATATTTTTCAAACAAATTTTTAACCTTTATTCAGAATATTACATTTGGCTGCGGTCTTGCTGAATATCATACAGGGTACAGGGCATACAATGCGAAAATATTACGCTACATCCCTTATGAGATAAATTCGGATGACTTTGTTTTTGATAATGAATTATTCTCGCAAATATTTTATTTTAAACACAGGATAACAGAAATTACCTGCCCGGCAGTTTATTCTTCAGAAACTTCTTCAATTAATTTTACAGGAAGTGTTAAATTCGGAATAAAAGTCTTAATTACATGTCTAAAATTTATTATGCATAAATATAAAATTAAAAATTCAATACTATATCATAGAAAACAATTAAATAACCAGGGGGATACTTTATGATCTTGGTAACAGGGGGAACAGGAGTAATAGGATCGAAACTTGTAAAAGGCTTATTAAATAAAGGCAGGAAGGTACGCGTCTTGGCTTTGCCTGGAGATCCTAATATATCCAATATTAAAGATTTGAAATGTGAAATTGTTTATAGAGATATCACCGATTACGATTCCCTCAAAAGTGTCTGCAAGGGTGTAAAGGCCCTATATCACATGGCTGCAATAATAATCTCGAATATTAAAGAAGAGATATGGAAAATCAATGTAGTTGGAACAGAAAATATCATTAATTGTGCCCTGGAAGCAGAAGTTGAACATTTTATCTATATATCTTCCATAGCTGCAGATTGGCCGCAGGGGTCAGACTATGCAAAATCAAAAGTTGCTACTGAAGAGCTTGTAAAGTCCCGTAAAGAAATGAAATATACGATTATTCGTCCTTCTCTTATTTACGGCCCTGGAGGCGGCCAGGAGTTCATGATGTTTTCAAAATATCTTAAAAAATATCTTATTGTCCCTTTTATCGGCATAGGTAATGCAAATAAAAATCCTGTTTTCGTAGACGATATTGCAAAAGGTTTACTTTCGGTTTTGGATAATAGAAAAACTTATAATAAAACCTATATTTTCAATGGTGGTGAAGAGATCAGTATTTACAATCTTGCCAGATTAATCCTAAAGTCACAGGGTATGTCAAAGCCTTTTATTTTTATTCCGGTTTCTCTATGGAAGTTTATTGCATTTATACTGGATAAGACCATGAAGAACCCTCCTTTTAACCAGTACACCATTAGTCGTATTACCCATGATATCATTTTTAATAATACTGATGCCCAAAAAGACCTTGGCTATGATCCAATAAGTATTAGTGAGGGAATTGTAAATGTCTTTAGTAACTCTGAAAAATAAATTCATGTCGATCTTCTATAGAAAAGTATGTTTATTTATTTTTATAATATAATTTCTATCGAGTTATGAATTCATCAGTCATCAAAAAAAAATTACTTGATAAATATTTTCCCTATATAATCATAATTATTTTTTTTACATTATCTCTTATTCTGATCCTCAGGCATGAATTTTGGGAGGATGAAGTTTTAGTCTGGGAAAAAATTGCATACAATAGCAGCTTCTCAGATTATATTCTGAAAATGAAAGACAGCTCTGGCTCTCCACATCTCTGGTATTTAATTGTTTATTTTATAAAACAATTCATAACCGACAATATCGAGAGCATGAAAATAATACACCTGGCAATTTCTACCACTACAGTATTTTTAATATTAAAATACTCACCCTTTAATAAAATCATAAGAACGCTAATTGTATTTAGTTATTTATTTTTTTATGAATATTCGATTATTGCAAGAAACTATGCTCCAGGTATTTTACTAATGATAATTTTTTGTATTTTATATGAAGATAGAATAAAAAATATAATACCCATATCAGTTGTCCTCTTCTTAATGGGTCAGGCCAATATTTTTTCCTTTATATTATCCTTTATATTATTTATATATTTTCTGTGGGATATTTTTACTTCTAGAAATAAAATAAAAGCAAAGTATATATTCTTTATATCATTATCAATGCTACTATTTGAAATTGTGGTAGTATTTATTCAATTAGGATCCCAGATTTTTGGAGATAGAGAATACGGCACAGCCATGAGTGAAGTATTTAACTGGGGTCTGGCTGATTATAAAAACGCTATAGTCATTACTTCCAGAGGAATATTATCAGCTTTCTTCCAATTACCTCAAAATATTTTAAATTTTTGGAACACTAATATTTTTATAAATTTCTTATCAGGATTCAGGAATGTATATACTGTCTTATTATCTTCAGTATTGTTTTTTATTACACTTCTATTGATCAAAAGAAAATATATTTTCATTTATCTTTTTGGAAGTATCGGAATAGCTTCCATACCAATTTTCATATATCCTGGTAACTCCAGGCATTGGGGTCATTTATTTATATTATTAATTGTTTGTGTCTGGTTATCAGGATTTGAGAAAGAAGGGGTCTATTTTTTAAAAATCGTGGAGGTAAAGATTGAAAAGATCAGGAATATCTTTTTAATGATTATCTTATCCCTTTCAATTATTGGATCGTCTATCGCTTTTTATTATGATTATAGATATCCTTTTTCATCAGGAAAAAATATTGCAGAATATATAGAAGCAAATTTTAACAAAAAAGATCTAAAAATTATTGGCTATAGAGCTGCTGAAGTTTCATTAATATCGACTTACCTGGATGAACCATTTTACTATCCTGGTTCTAAAAAAATTCAAGATTATATTTATACTGAAGACCGTTTAAAATGGATCGATATAGAAACTGTTTTCAAAGAGGCTTATTCTTTTGTAATGAAAGACAATGATGTACTTGCGATAATATCAAAGAATATATATGTACCGGAGGGACTCCCTGAATACTACACATTTATAAAAATAGATCATGACTTGCCTCCTGCAATAGTCTACAAGGAAGATTATTCTCTATATATTTTTAGTGAGAAAACTTTTTATAAGTCTTTAGTTTTTTCAATGTCAGCAGATCATAATAATTTTTTAGAATATTGGAGATCTATGAACCAATGTAAATTTGCTATTAAAAACAGTAAAGTAAGAATACTAATAAATGGAGATGACCCCTGGTTTGAAAGCAAATTTCCAATAGAATTTAAAGATAATCAACCATTACTACTTAAAATAACTATAGATTCCCCGGTAGAAGGAGAGATAAGGATCTTCTACGGTAAAAACGAAAAAGAATATGTTTGGGAAGATAGTAGGGGGTATCCCTTAATTGAAGGAACAAATAATATAGGTATCAGGATTCCTTATTCAGAAGATCTACAGAAAATAAGAATAGATCCTATTGATAAGAATCAAGACTGTGTAATAGAGAAAATTGATCTTTATTATATAGAAGAGTGGATTAATATTAATTATTAATTTATAGAAAACTATTCACAAACACAAGTAATAGAATATCCTGTTGAAGAAGGCCTGAATAATATCATCGTAATAATACCTCCAGATGCTGGTGTTGAGAAATTGTGAATTGATCCAATAGATCAGAAAAAAGATTGTATAATAGAATATATTAGCGAGAAATTAAATAAAAGAAGAAATAAAAATACAAAAAACATCTAAAGAGATAATCCGAATACTTATGAAGTTAAATGATTATTATTATATTAAATCTAATTATGTAATAACAGGTAAAGCAAAAACAAGAGATCCTTCAAAGAGTGAACCTATTTATAAGAATTTGATTTTGGATCACCAGTCTATAAACAGTAAAAAGTTAACATAACCCATGGTTATCAGATTCAAGCGACCA
>Ga0265594_1002304_pt1 | contig 13840 bp, 21 predicted proteins | sample saktaG_11_FD_190147 | JGI IMG/M metagenome (GOLD analysis project Ga0265594, IMG submission 190147) | Saline water microbial communities from Sakinaw Lake, British Columbia, Canada - sak_2011_5_24_80m | ecosystem: Environmental > Aquatic > Non-marine Saline and Alkaline > Saline ... | reverse complement strand
ACGTAAACGGCCAGATATTATAGCTAAAATTATCCCATATTCTGAAGAAGTTTTAATAATTGAATTAAAAAAACCTGGTATAAAATTAAAAGCACAGCACATTGGTCAGGTTTTAGAATACAAATCTCTAATAGAGAAATATAAACCAAATATAAAAAAGATTCACTGTTTTATTTTTGGTTATGAGAAAAGCAATACATTTACCCTTTCAAACGATGTTGTTATTAAGACTTTTTCGGAAATAGTTTCTGAGTTGAGAGATGAATATAAAGAATATCAAAAAATATTAGATGCTGGTAAGGAAACTGATATTTAAAAAATAATATGCCTCAGCAATTCCTCTACAAACAATTAGATGGTGCATCAAAGATGGGATTTTTGAAAAAAGAAATTCCGGATTTTATGACGGAAAATCTTAATTCCGATTTTGAATTACGCGAATATCAAAAAGAAGCCTTTACTAGATTTTTTCATTGCTATAATGGTGATTATGAGAATAAAGAATATCCTTTGCATTTTCTTTTTAATATGGCTACCGGTTCTGGAAAAACCTTGGTAATGGCAGGGTTAATTTTATATCTATACAAACAAGGCTATCGCGATTTTCTATTTTTTGTTAACTCAACAAACATTATTGAAAAAACTAAAGACAATTTTTTAAACAATTTATCTAGTAAATATTTGTTTGATAATAAAATTTTCTTTAATAACACACAAATAGAAGTTAAAAAGGTTGATAATTTTGATGGTGTAAGCGATAAGGATATTAATATTTGCTTTACTACTATTCAAAAATTGCATAGTGATTTATATAACGAAAAAGAAAATTCCTTAACTCTAGAAGATTTCAGGGACAAAAGGATTGCTCTGATTTCCGATGAGGCGCATCATGGTCAAGTACAGACTAAAAATGGTCAAAAAGAAATTTTTGAAAAGCCAAATTGGGAAAATACAGTTGAAAAGATATTTAAACAAAATACCAATAATTTGCTTTTGGAATTTACAGCCACAATGGACTTTATAAATAGAAATATCGTTGATAAATACAGAAATAAAATTATTTATAAATATGAGCTTAAAGAATTTAGAAACGATGGATATTCAAAAGATATTGAATTATTACACACAGACACAGACAGGAAAGAGAGAATAATTCAAGCAATAATTTTAAGTCAGTATCGGCAAGAAGTAGCTGGTAAATATGGAATTAATCTAAAACCAGTAATTCTATTCAAAGCACAAAAAACGATTGCTCAATCAGAAGATAATAAAAAATTATTTCGTAAAATAATTGATAATTTATCTGTTAAAGATATTGATAATATTAAAAAAATAAGCAGCGTGGAAATTTTACAAAAAGCATTTGAATTTTTTAAAGACAATAAAATTACTAACGCTATTTTAGTTAAGAAATTAAAGAATGGTTTTAGTGAGAGTAAAACCTTAAGTGTTAATGAAGAGAATGAAAAAGAGAAATATCAATTACTTTTAAATTCTTTAGAAGATAAAAATAATAAGATCCGGGCGATTTTTGCAGTACAAAAATTAAACGAAGGCTGGGATGTTTTAAACTTATTTGATATTGTTCGACTTTATGAAACAAGAGATGGAAAAAATAATCGACCGGGAAAAACCACAATTTCCGAAGCCCAATTAATTGGTCGTGGTGCCCGTTATTATCCATTTATTATTAATGAAACGGACGATAAATATAAAAGAAAATATGATAAAGATTTGCAGAAGGATTTAAGAGTTTTGGAAGAGTTGCATTATCATAGTCATAACGAATCAAGATATATTTCAGAAATCAGGATCGCTTTAATTGAGGAGGGAATGATTGATGAAAACGAAGTGGAGGTTGAATTAAAATTAAAAGAGAAATTTAAGGAAACAAACTTTTATAAATCTGGGCTAGTTTATGCAAACGAAAAAATAAAGCGAAGTTTTGAAAAAGTTAAGTCACTTGATGATTTGGGTGTGAAGAAGAAAAATATTGTTGTACGTATTATGTCCGGTGGGGGGATGGAAACTGCTCTATTTGAAAAGGATTTGGTCATTAGAGAAGGAGTGCGAAGAGTTAAAGAAGATTTTAAAATAAAGGATTTTGAATTACATATTGTCAAAAATGCGTTAGCACGAAATGATTTTTTTAGTTTTGTCATATTAAATAAATATTTTCCAAAATTAAATTCAACAAATGAATTTATCCAAAGTGATAAATATTTAGCTGATTTTGGCATTACATTTGAGACTGAAAAATATGTAGTTGCTATAAGTAATTCAGAAAAATTTAAAGCCGTTTTAAAATTACTAGGACAAATTGAAAAAGAAATAAAAGAAAATTTAACTGAATATGTTGGTAACGAAGAATTTACTCCATCTTTTATAAAAGATCACAAGATCTCCATTGATAAAAAGATCAAGATTAAAAAGGATAGTGAAAGATTAGATGGTCAAGAAGAATTTTTAGAGGATAAAGATTGGTATGTTTTTAACGCAAATTATGGAACAAGCCAAGAAAAAGATTTTGTTAAAATGATTGATGCGCAAATAAGCGGATTACGAAAGAAATTCAAGCAAATCTATTTATTTCGTAACGAAAGGCAATTAAAGATTTATAATTTTAGAGATGGTCGGGCATTTGAACCGGATTATCTTTTGTTTTTAATTAACAAATTTGATAACAGTATTATCTATCAATTATTTTTGGAGCCCAAGGGTAAATATTTAGCTGAAGGGGAAAAATGGAAAAGTCAATTTTTAGAAGAAATTAGAGAAAAATTTCAAGACAGAATTTTAGAATTTTCGAAATCACAAAAATATAAAATTATCGGAGTACCGTTTTATCAAAGTGAAAACGAGAACGAATTTAAAAAGAAATTGTTAGAAATCCTAAATACAAAGTCAAAAAATTAATTGAGAAATAATAATAATATGGATAAAATTAATTTAATAAAACCAGAAAAAATATCATTACAAAATCACCCAATCCTAAATGAAGATTGGGTTAAAAAAATTATTGCAAATGATCCTTTAATTTTGGGATTGGGAGATTTAAGTTTAAAAGATATGGAAAGAAATCAACCTAGGGCAGGTAGGTTGGATTTATTATTACAGGATCCTGAAGCTGGAGTAAGGTATGAAGTTGAAATTCAACTTGGGAAGACTGATGAGAGCCATATTATAAGAACGATAGAATATTGGGACATAGAGAAAAAAAGATATCCGCAATATGAGCATTATGCCGTGATAATAGCAGAAGATATAACGAGCAGATTCTTAAATGTCATGAGCCTGTTAAATGGTGCCATTCCCATAATAGCGATACAAATGAATGCATATAAAATTGAAGATAAGTATTTCTTACTTTTCATAAAGATTCTAGATGAAATAAATTTAGGCTATGTGGACGAAGACGAGGAACACATAGAAATTACGGATAGAAATTATTGGGAGACAGCAAAAGGAACGAAGGAAACAGTTACGATGGTAGATCAGATTTTAGGATTAATTAAGGTTTTTGCTCCTGAAGTTGAATTGAACTATACAAAGTTTTATATAGGCCTAACAAAAGATGGCCGACCAAATAATTTTGCAGCATTCAGACCAAAAAGAAGTTTTTTAAGGCTAGAAATTAGATTAGGAAAAACCGAAGAAATAGATAAACAAATAGAGGAAGCAGAAATTACTTTTCTAGATTATAATACAAGATGGGAAATGTATAGGCTTAACTTAAAAGAAGAAGATCTTGTCAAAAATCAAGAATTAATATCAACTTTATTAAAGAAAGCTTATACTAATTTTGGGAAATAGTCGAGAAAAATGATGTCAACTCTATTTTTTAACAAAAAGTCGAAGAATTAATCGAAAAATAAAATTATGTCAGATGCTTTAATCGGAGTTATAATCGGAGGTTTAATAGTAAGCATTATTCCTGTTGTAACCTTGATTTATGAAAACAAAAAATGGAGAAAAGAAAAAAGGATTGAAAATTTAAGGATCAAAAAAAGGGAGTTAGAGAGAAAATATGGAGAATGTAAAGAAAAATTATATGAAGGATTAAAGAAAGAAAGTTATGACACCGATATGGTATTTAATTTTGAAATTATTTTTCCACAAAATGTCTCCGAAGCCTTTAAAGATATGATGCACGATAAGGACAAGAGTTTTCAAGCGAAAAAGAAACATTCGTTCTCAATAATAGCGGAGATGAAAAAATCTTTAGTAAAAATTGATAAAAAAATAGAGGAAGAATTAAAATAATCAAAATTTAACCCGAGGTTGAGGAAAATTATGAAGGACATGCCTAAATCTGTAAAAAAATATTACGAATGGTTTATTAATTCTTGGCCGGAAAGTTGGCATCCGACTACCTTAGATTTTTTCTACTTATTTCTCGGCGTATTATTGCATAATTCAAAAAAAGTAAGATCACAAGGGTGGTTTGAAGGAAATCTTAGAGAAGATTGCCCAAAATTATCAGAAGAAGATATTCGAAAATATGGAGATATTTATCGAAATATAAGAGATTTTAAAAAATTCCCGAAAAGCCAAACAGCACGATTAATAGCAAAATCAATCTTTGAAAAAAATATGAAAGAGGCTAGAAAAAAATGTAGAAATAAATAATTTAGCCCAGAGTTAAGAAAAACGTCGCACAAAATATATTGTATGACTTTCTATAAGTAGATATAAAATAAAAAATTATGAAATTAATTTTTACAGCGATTTCGAAAAAGTTATTCTATTTCAAAATGCATATTTCTAAATTTGTTTTAGAAAAAGATTGTATTCCTTTAAATCCTTTTATGCTTTTTGAATATTTTATGTCAGACACTATTGACAGAGATAAAATTAGAGAGGCAAATAACAATTTAGTTGAAAAAGCAGATGAGTTATGGGTCTTTGGAGAAATAAGCAATGGTGTTTTGGCGGAAATCAAAATTACAAAAGAGATGAATAAACCAATAAGGTATTTTACAGTGATTAATAGTAAAGAAATAGAAGAAATATCCAAAGAAGAAGCCAAATTTGAAGAAGAAATAGGGGATACTTCCAGGGACGAATTATAATAAATTTAGCTTAAAATGGGAAGAAATTAATGGAGAAATAAAATTAAATAGTATGTTAATTTCAAGCAGTGCAATTATAATTCGTAAATCAGATAATAAAGTTTTTATTGCTAAAAGAAGTTTAGATAAAGAATTCTCTCCTGATAAATGGGAAACAATAGGCGGTAGAGGCGAAAAAGGGGAATCACCAGAAGAATGCTTAAAAAGAGAAGTAAAAGAAGAGCTAAATGTTGGATTAAAAACTTTTAAACCATTTAAAGACTATTATTATAAGGGAAGAGTTTTTAAAACTTTTATTGTGGAGCTAGACAAAGAACCAAGTCCCAATAAAACTGATTTTGAAGATTGGGGTTGGTTTTCCAAGGAAGAAATAGAAAAAATGGATTTTGCTATTAGTTGCAAAGAAAGAATAATTGATTATTACAATCAGGATGTATAAAATTATCCACACGACCACTGATCTTATAAGCAGAAATGTTTGATATAAAATATAAATCAATCAATTTTAATTAAATAAAAAGTTAAAAAATTAATTAAGAAATAAAAATATGGAAAAAACTATTTTCTACTCAGACAAAATTATAATTACTCAAAACACAGAAGGATTTGTCTTTAATTTTATAAAAGAAAAGACCGATATTGAAGACGAAATTGACTATGGATTTCGAATAGGTTTGAGCTCCCAAGCGGCGAAGAAATTTTTATATGTATTATTTTCGACAATTGGTAATTATGAAAAGAAAAATGGTGAAATTAAGGTTAACTCAGAAATTGTGAAAATTTCCAAAGAAAAACCGATTGCAATTGGATTTCGCTATGAGTAAAATAATCAAAATTTAGCCTAAAGTTGAGAAAAATTAATCAAAAAATAAAAATATGTCAGATTTTATAGATTTTATTAGAAAACAAGGAGTAATTGGTTTAGCCATTGGTTTTATTCTAGGCGGAGCAGTTTCTAAGTTAGTTAGTGCTTTGGTCAATGATATTATTAATCCTATTGTTGGTCTGGCTATGGGGAAAGTAGGAAATTTAGCTAACGCCACCTTAACCATTGGGCCAGTTCATATTTTATGGGGAGATTTTGTCAGTGCTTTAATAGATTTTCTTATTATCGCGGCAGTTGTTTATTATGGGTTTAAAATTCTTCGTTTAGATAAACTAGATAAAAAGAAATAAAATTCTGGGGAGATTAAACCTGGAAATAAATAGCAAACAAGAATTTGATTTAAGAAAGTATGAAATATATTTTTATTGGTGGGATACCAACGTCGGGGAAAAGTTTTTTAGCTGAAAAAATAGCGAAGATAAAAAATATTACACATGTTGATATTGATGATTGGCGACAAAAAATGGAAAAGAATTCAGCGTTAGAACCGTGGGTTAATTTTTATTGGAAGTTAAACGAAGAAGAATATTTTAAAAATACTTCTTGTGATAAGCGCTGGGAGGATCTTAAAAATCAATCAGAAGCATTATGGCCAGAAATTAAACGTCAAATAAACAAGATAGTTAAATCTGGAAAACCAACAATTTTTGAAGGGGTCAGTCTGTTACCTCATTTGATTAAAAGAGATTTTAAGTTTCCCGGAGTTTTTTTATTAGGAAAATCATTAGAACAAACTTTGGAAAGGAATAAAAAATATCCGCGGTGGGGAAAAACAGAAAAATTGCAAAAAATAGAAGTGGAAAACCTTTTTTCCTGCGAAAGAATCCATTATAAACAGGAGGCCGAAAAATTTGGATTTAAAACTTTTGAAAATATTAATGAAGCCGAAAAAGAAATATTAAAATTATTATAATTAATAAAAATCAATAAAAATTAGTTTAAAGTCAAAAGAAAATTAATAAAAAAATGTCACTTCTTACTAAAAAAATAAAAATAAAATGGTGGTGGGCAATTTTACTTTATTTGCTTATTAGTAGCTTAATTGTCTTATTGGAAATTTTAATAATATAAAAATTATATGACTTTTGAAGAATATCAAAAACTTTCCAGAAAAACTGCAATTTATCCTGATAAGGATAATAATTTTGTTTATCCAACATTAGGTCTTACTGGAGAAGCAGGGGAAGTATCTGAAAAAATTAAGAAAGTTTTGAGAGACGACAATGGGGTTGTTGATGACTTGAAGAGACAAGAAATAAAAAAGGAACTGGGTGATGTCTTATGGTATCTTTCTCAAATTGCAACAGAGTTGGGTTTATCTTTGGATGATGTTGCTACTTTTAACATTGAGAAAATAAATTCTCGCCAAGAAAGAAACAAAATTTCTGGAGATGGAGATAATAGATAATATGGACAAGAATAAAAATTTTGAAGTTTGCGCTAGAGCCATAATTCAAGATAATGGTAAGATTCTAGTTTGTTATAAAATATAATAAATCTATTTTATATTAATCTCTAGAGATTTAATTTTTAAGAATTATTATTACCGTCTCTATCTTTCAGTAGGGGCGGTTTTTTCTTCTAAATATTAGAAATAATATTTGACAAAATCAGTTAAATATACCATACTTTAGCCAGTATTATTAAAATTTGAACGATGGAGGAATGACAAATGTTAAAAAGAAAGAATTGGAAGCTGATATTATTGTTGGCCTTGTTGATTGCAGTAACATTTATATTAACTTCTTGCAATTTCCACTTTACTATCACAGGGACATTGCCGACAACACCAGTTGATGAAAGTATTTTAGTAGTTAAATCCGGGGAATCTTGGATTTATGGCTATATTTATATTGATGGGGTAAATACGGGCATATATTTAGCACCGTATCAGACCAAAAACATTTACAACATAGCTTGTTATCAAACTATTAAAGTACGCTTAGTTGATCAAGATTATTTTTTTAGCCATACGGAAGAGATATATACTCAACCGGGACTAAATTATATTAATTTTAACTACTGGTGGTAGAACAATTAAATAATGCCCACTTAATTTTAAAGATTAAGTGGGTATTTCTTTTTTGAGTTATCGCCAAAGAGGCGATTTTTTGGTAGAATGAAATAATATGAAGAAGAATATAAATAAAAATAGAGGAGATATAATTATTTATGCAAACCAAAGGCAAAGAAACTGAAAAAGTAAAAATAAAATTATGTTTGATAAATTAAAACAATTACAACAACTTAAAGAATTAAGAGACTCTGTTGCTCGGGAAAAAGAAGAGGTAGAGAGAAAAGGAATTAAAGTGATTATTAATGGTAAAATGGAGATAGAAGAAATTCATCTTAATCCTGATTTAAGTAAAGAAGAACAAGAAGAAGCTCTTAAGGAGTGCATTAATGAAGCCATGAAAAAGATTCAAATGGTTCTGGCGAAAAAAATGTCCCAAATGCCAGGCTTTGGCGTTTAAAATAATTAGTCAATTTTAAATAAACGAAAGGTCGAAGGATTAATTAGAAAATAAAAATTAGTTTAAAATCAAAAGAAAATTATGACAGAAGAATTTATACTTGAAAATCGATGGCTTATCTTATTGGTAATTACTTGGTGCTTGTCCTGGAAAGGAATAGCCTTGTGGAAAGCAGCTAAAAAGAATAATAAATGGTGGTTTATCGCTCTTTTAATAATTAATACCTTAGCCATCTTAGAAATCTTATACATCTTTGTTTTCAGTAAATATAAAAAAGAAAAATCTCCCGAATTAAAAGAAAATATTTAACCTCTTAATAAAATAATCAGAATTTAGTTTATCTTTTGTTAAGGGCATGAGATGACTAATTAAAGTTGGGGGATAAATAAACCAATTAATTTAAAGTAAAACATGAAATCCAAAAAGTTTAATAATAAATATTTAATCCGTATTGATAAAGGAGAAGAAGTTGTGGAAACTTTAAAAGAGTTTTGTGAGAAAGAAAATATTAAGTTAGGAACCATAACTGGTATAGGAGCTACTAATCGGGTTAAAGTTGGACTATTTGATACTGAAAAAAAAGAATATTATTCTACTGAATTAGAAGATAATTTTGAAATTACTTCTCTTTGTGGCAATATTAGTACGATGGATAAAGAAACTTATCTTCATTTACATATTAATTTATGTGATAGCAAACATAAGTGCTTTGGAGGTCATCTTAATTATGCTTATGTTAGTGCTACTTTTGAAGGAGTAATTGAAGTAATTAAAGGAGAAGTTAATCGTCATCTTAATGATGAGGTCGGACTTAATCTATGGGATTTTTAGGTTTAAAAAAGTCAAAAATTAATTAAAATAAATTTAAAAAATATGAAATTAAACAAAATTATACTTTTAATTATTTTAGTTATAATAATAACTGGGATTTTAGCTTGGAAATTTTTCATTTTGCCATGTAATAAGATTGCTTGCACAGAAGAGGCTAAACTTTGTTCGGATGGCTCTTATACTTCTAGAATCTTACCAAACTGTGATTTTGCGCCTTGTCCCGGAGAAAAAGAGGGGATTTTAATATCTTCTCCAAAAGAGGATGAAAAGATTACCAGTATATTAGAGATTAAAGGTGAAGCCAGAGGAACTTGGTTTTTTGAAGCTCAGTTCAATGCCTTACTTTTAGATGATCACGGAAACAAATTAGGAGAAGCAATCTTAACTGCCAAATCTGATTGGATGACAGAAGATTTTGTTCCTTTTGAAGGAGAATTGGATTTTATCCCTTCATCAACTCCTCTGGGAACGCTTAAGTTTTTAAGTGCTAATCCTTCCGGATTATTAGAATACCAAAAGATATTTGAAATGAAAGTTCAGTTTACAGAAGTATCTTCTAAAGAAGTTTTACTTTATTACTATGATCCCGAAAAAGACAAAGATGAATCAGGCAATATTAAATGTAGCCGAGATGGTTTAGTAGCCATAGAAAGAGAAATTCCGGTTTCTAAAACTCCTATTCAAGATGTGATTAATCTTTTCTTAAAAGGAAAAGAAAATCTAACCTCAGAAGAAATTGATCAGGGGGTTACTACGGAATATCCTTTGGAAGGTTTTTCCCTAAAGGGAGCTAATCTTTTAGAAGATGGTACTTTGATTTTAGAATTTGAAGATCTCCTTAATAAGACCTCAGGTGGTTCTTGTCGAGTAGGGATTTTATGGTTCCAAATTGAAGAAACAGTTAAACAGTTTCCCGAGGTAGAAAAAGTTCAATTTTTACCCGAAGAATTATTTCAACCCTAAGGGAAAGAACAAATTCTTTTCCATATAATAAATTTAATTTGAAATTGATGGAAATTAATTAAACAAAAGGTCAATAAATTAATCAATAAATATATGAACAACAAAAATTTAAAAAACTTGAGAGAAGATTTAATGGGGGAGTTTGAAGCTATTAATCAATATCAGGAACATATAGATGAGATTGATGACGAAGAAATCAAAAAGGTTTTAACTCATGTTATGAATGACGAAAAAGAACATGTTGCGGAACTGACAAAACTACTCCAACAAGTTGATGCAACTCAGAAAGAGAAATTTGAAAAAGAAGGACTTTAGAATGGTTAAAATTTAACATCTTAGTGGCTCAAAATAAGGGGATTTAATTTGATTAATCAGTTTTTGATATTGAATCAAACAAATCACTTTTAGAAGCGATTTTTTGATAAAATAAAGATATGAAAAAACTAAAGATACTTTTTATAGTTTCTATCATTGTTCTAGGAGCAGTTTTATTTTTGGGGAGTGATCTAGTAGATATTTATTATCAATTTTCTCTGAAGTTGCCTCAGTTTGAAAAAGAGATTACCGGAATCTTAACCCCAGAAGTTGAAAAACAAGTTTCAACTCCTCCGCCTCTTCGGGCTGAAAAAGAAGATCCATCTGCTTATTTAACTCGATCAAAAGTAATTTATTGGACTAACTTGCAAAGAGAAGAATTTGGTCTTCCGCCTCTTAAAGAAAACATTCAACTTAATACAGCAGCGGCAATTAAGGTTGGAGATATGTTTCAAAGTCAATATTTTGCCCATATCTCGCCATCAGGAGAAGGGGTGGATGATTTGGTAAAAATTGTTCAATACGAATTCATTGTTATTGGTGAAAATTTAGCCCTGGGCAATTTTAAAGATGATTCAGCTCTTGTTCAGGCCTGGATGGAAAGCCCTGGTCATCGAGAGAATATCTTAAACCCCAATTATCAAGAAATTGGAGTAGCAGTTGAAAAAGGTATGTTTGAAGGAAAAACAACCTGGATGGCAGTTCAGCATTTTGGTCTGCCCTTGTCAGCTTGTCCCCAGCCGGATGAAACACTTCAAAAAGAAATTAAAATAAGGGAAAGCGGAATTAATCAACTGGAAGAGACTTTAAATAATTTACAGATTGAGATTAGAAATATGAGGCCAAAACGAGGGACTCTTTATAATCAAAAAATAGAAGAATATAATTCTCTTGTCTCTGAATACAATGTTTTTATAAAAGAAACCGAAATCTTAATTAATGAATATAATGTTCAAGTTAAACTTTTTAATGAATGTACTACTGATTTAAAACCTTGACAAGAAAAGTAATTCTGGCACAATATAGATAGAACTTTAATAAGTTGGTGCCAGGAGGGATATCTTTGAGGTAATTACAAGGTTTTTGCACTTCCACAAATGAGCTGAGCGAAGCGGTTTTAAAAAATCCTCAAAAAATTTCTGGGGAAGCAAAGCTTGCCTGGCACCGTTTTATATATAAAAAGGGAAAGTATTTTTCCCTTTTTAATTTTGTCTATTTTAGTTATAATAAAGAAATTTGACAAAGAATATATAAAAATAGAAAATAACATGTTAAAAATAGCAGTAGGTTCTAAAAATCCAATTAAAATTAAAGCTGTAAAAATTGCTTTTGAAAAAGTGTTTGGACCCGATATAGAAGTTCTTGGTCTTTCTGTACTTTCAGATGTTTCAGATATGCCGATGAGTTTTGAGGAAATGGTTAAAGGTGCTAAAAATAGAGCAAGCAGAGCGAGAGAAAAGATGAATGCTGATTTCGGAGTTGGGATAGAAGATGGATTTGAAGACAAAAAAGTAGGAACTTTTTTAAGTCGATTCACAGCAATTGTTAATAAACAAAGCATATGGGGATATGCGCAGGGCAGAGGACTTTTAATGCCTGAAAAGATTGTTGAAAAAGTAAGAGAGCAAGGAAAAGAATTAGGTGATGTAATGGATGAGATCAGAGGATTAAAGAATACCAAACAGCATGAGGGGTGTGTTGGTTTTATGACCAATAATTTAATTTCCCGAGAAACAGCCTTTGAAGGCACGGTTATTTATGCTCTCTCCCGATTTACTAAAAAAGAGATATTTGAATAAATATATGGAAAATATTAATTTTGAAGAATTTCAAAAAATTAATTTAAGAGTAGCCAGAATAATTTCTGCTGAACAAGTAGAAAAGTCAAAGAAACTTTTGAGATTAGAAATAGATATAGGCGATGAGAAAAGGCAGATTATTGCGGGTATTGCTAATTTTTATCAACCCGAAGATTTAATCGGAAGAGAGATAGTTGTTCTTATAAATTTGGAACCCAGAACCTTAATGGGATTAGAAAGCCAAGGTATGCTTTTGGCAGCCGATGATGAGGGTAAACCAGTATTACTGAGGCTGGATGAAGATGTCCCTCCGGGCACTAAAATTAAATAAATTTTAGTTTTAAAAAAGTGAATACAAATATTGCTAATTTCGTAAAAATCGCTTGGTTTGGAAAACATTTTGGAGAAGAACCAGTGTTAGTCGGGGAAAAAGGAGCCGGAACGATATTTTTTACGGGCTGCAATTTAAGATGTGTTTATTGCCAGAATTACCAAATATCTCAGCAAAATATTGGTCAGAAATATAGTATTCAAGAACTGGTAAATATAATGCTGGAATTACAAAATGACGGTGCTCTGAATATTGATTTAGTTACTCCGACAATTTGGGTTAATCAGATAAAGCTAGCAATTATAAAAGCAAAAAAACAAGGGTTAAGTATTCCTATTATCTGGAATTCTAGTGCTTACGAAAGCAAAGAGATGATCAGATCCTTGGATGGATTAATTGATATTTATCTACCTGATTTCAAATATGGAGATGACGACTTAGCATTTAGATATTCTGGGGTAAAAGATTATGTTCAAAAAGCGAAAGAATCCATTAGAGAAATGTTTCAGCAGGTTGGCAATTTAAAATTATCTAAAAAGGGGATAGCAAAAAAGGGAATTATAGTTAGACATTTAGTTTTACCTAATAATGTAGAAAATAGTTTTAAAGTTTTAGAATATATCAAAGAGATTGATAAAGATATTTATATCAATCTAATGAGTCAATATAAACCGGTTTATAAAGCCCAAGACTTTCCAGAAATTAATAGAAGTTTAGAACAGGAAGAGTTTGAAAAAATATTTGATTATCTTTTAAAATTAGATATCAAGAATGGCTGGATTCAAGAAATGCAAAACCATACTATATTTCTACCAGATTTTACCAAGAAAAATCCTTTCCATAAGTAAAAAGTATATGGAATGTAAACAAAAAGAAAATTCAGAAGATTGTCCTTGCACTTATCCTAATTGTCCTAGAAAAGGAATTTGTTGTGAATGTATTAAATATCATTGGGGAAGAGGGGAATTGCCGGCCTGCTTTTTTTCAAAAGAGGCTGAAAAAACTTACGATCGTTCTATTGAGAATTTTATTCGAAAACAGAAAACTGATTTTCATGCTTAAAGAATTTAGTATTTCCACGCAAAATAAGCATCAATTGCTTAATATTACGGAGAAGATAAAAGAGATAGTTAAAGAAAGTAAAGTTAAATCTGGTTTAATTTTGGTTT
>Ga0265594_1002301_pt1 | contig 13845 bp, 12 predicted proteins | sample saktaG_11_FD_190147 | JGI IMG/M metagenome (GOLD analysis project Ga0265594, IMG submission 190147) | Saline water microbial communities from Sakinaw Lake, British Columbia, Canada - sak_2011_5_24_80m | ecosystem: Environmental > Aquatic > Non-marine Saline and Alkaline > Saline ... | reverse complement strand
TACGGACAAGTTTTTTGATTTCAGATTTTTTCCTGTTTTCCACAAATATAAATAACGTTGAATTTTGATTAACGAATTCAGATTTCAGATTTTTAAATACTTCTAAAATCATAAATCGCCTGTCCCGTAGCTTAAGCGTATCGGGGTTAATCCTTGCCTGCCACTTAAAGCAGTGTATCGTGGTTCTTAAATCAAAAAAAGTTGACTTTATGGACAGGCACTATTTAAGTCCAGCGTCTTTCAGAATACTGCTTAAAGTCCCTTTTGGAATATCCTTGCTATGAATAGGAACAATAATTATTTTATTTCCTTTCTTTTTATAAACTGCATGGCTCCCTGTTTGTCTAATAAAAATAAATCCTTCTTTTTCAAGTTTTGTTATTAACTCACGCGGCTTCATAAAGTTAATTCTAAAGATTTTTTTACAATCTGTTCTTCCATTAAAGTTTCCAAATAAAGTTGAATGGCATCTTTTAAATGCTCCATTGATTCTTTTACAGTTTTACCATGTGTATGACAACCGGGTAATTCAGGACACCAAGCATGATATTCTTTACCGTCTTTTTCTATTTCAAAACTCAAATTTTCCATTTTATATATTTTCTAAATTATTTACTTTTTCTTTAAAGCTTATTGTAGTTTTTTGTACAGGATTTAAAGCAGTATGCCTGTCCCAAATGGTATAAGTAAGCGTAAATAACATTGAACTAATAAAAATCCCGAAGTCCCGGGATTGTTTGTTATTTTTTTACAAATATAATACTTTTATTAAATATATAAATCGTTACTCTGAAATTTTAAACGCTAAAGGCTAAATTCCCATATTCCCCATACAACCGCAGGGCGTCCGTTCATCCATACGGATTCCTTTTAGTCATACGAAGCGAAGCAAGCGACATGAAGTCCATCCATACGGATTCCTTTTAGTCATAAGGATTTACTTTGTTTTATTAGCCCGCATGGGTCCGTATTTCCCCTATAATTTGTTAAGAAAATTTAATTGTTAATTTATACTGAAACACATACATACGTACTAACTTCGTGTCGTAAACTTTACAAATATCAAATTTATTAACTATTTTGCTACAAGTAAAGTGTGTCTGATTTTTTTTGTATTCTCGTTCAGTGTTAGTTTAATATACTGATTAGCTACAACAAACTCACATCCTATCAAAATAATTTTGGTTTAACAGTTAGCATGATCCATGCCCATGATGAATAATTGCTTTTGTCCGGATCAATACCTTGTATGATCTCAAGCGAATTGCTTGGAAGCATAAAAGAATAACCTCCATTAAGATTTATTACCTTACTTAATGTCCAGGAAAAATTAAAATCAAGCTCGGAGCCTAAACTCTTTTTTAATGCTTTTGTATCCTGTCCTGTGTAAGTCTGATCAATAACATTATTTTGTAAAGCGAAAAAATGATAAGCCGCACCTAAAACTGTTGTTGAAGTGAGCTTGTAATTAAGTGTGGCAAAAATATCAACCAGGCCGCCACCACTTGTTGCAACAGGAAGGTTACTAAAATAATCCATATTGCCATAAAACCTATGCCTGCCACCATATAATACACTAAACATTTGGTCTTTGCTGATATAGCTTGAATCTTTTTTTAATTCATTTTTACCGGAAATTACATCTATGCCTGCTCCTAATTTGAATTTACCAATAATATATTTTGCATTTGCAGAAAGTAAATAAGCACTAACATCCATTCCGGTTTTATTTTTACCAAACTGGTAATATCCGCTTGCTGAAACAAATAAATTTTCTGTTTTATATTCTAAATATGAACCTGTTGTAGCTCGCAGATAAATCGTTTCTGCTGTTCCATCCTTTTGATAACCCGAAGCAATCCCAAGAACTGATACACTAAGTTTACTAAATTGTTTTTTCAGATATAAAAAATTTAATGTTTTTATTATGTTGGGTGGATAATCATTACCGAAAACGTTTTCTTTTTGGTTGTTTAACGAAAATCCCAAATCAAATAAGAATGTGTTTTTATTGAATTTATATACTAAGGCATCATACGATAAAGAGTTTTGATTCCAGTTACGCTCTGCAAGCAAACGTTGGTCATCATAAATCAAATATTGACGTCCTATTGTTAATGATGAATATTTGTTTAAAAATAACTCAAGCCATGCCTGATTTAGATAAGTGCTGGCTCTATTTCCAAAAACTCCGGTAGAACTGTATGAGGTAAAATCTCCCCAAACCCTTATATCCTGTAAAGAAATGCCGATTTTAAATTTTTTATCGGAATAATTAAAAATTATTCGTGTTCTCTGGCTTACAAAAAAAGCCGGGTCATTTACCGAATCATTTAATGCTTTATACCCATTACGAAATTCTGTACGTGGGCGTAATTCTGCTTTAATGGATAACTGTGCAAAAGAATTTATAGTAATCACAAATCCAACTAAACTAAAAAATGTAATTTTAAAAAATTTGTTCATAATAATTAAATTAAGGTAACTAATAAGTTTATTAATCAATTTAATAAAATAATCCTTTTAAATACGATTTTGTTTTATTTTTTTGGGGATTTTCAAATATTTCAGTTGCAGTTCCTTGTTCAATTACTTCTCCCATGTACATAAATACAACATAATCGGCAATTCGTTTTGCCTGTCTTAAAATGTGAGTAACATGTACAATTGTATAATCTTTTTTTAGTTCGGCAAATTTTTCTTCAATAACCTGACTTGAGATGGGATCTAAAGCCGAAGTTGGTTCATCAGCAAGAATTATTTCAGGGTCAACAGCAAGTCCGCGGGCAAGGCATAAGCGTTGCTGCTGCCCGATTGAAAGACGGGATGCAGGTTCTTTTAACCTGTCTTTTACTTCGTCCCATAAAGCTACTTGTTTTAAATAATGTTCAACTTTTTTTTCAATTTCTTTCTTTTTCCATTTTTTATTGATTTTTAAACCATAGGAAACATTATTATAAATGCTCATTGGCAAAGGATAGGGACGTTGAGAAAGTAGTCCCATTTTTTGCCTCAGTTTTGAGATATTTTGTTTAGTGTTTAGAATATTTTCGTTATCAATAATTATTTTTCCATTTATTTTAATTTCAGGATAAAGGTCGGTTAACCTGTTCATGCTTTTCATTAAAGTGGTTTTTCCACATCCTGACGGACCTAATATTACGGTAACTTTTTTTTCAGGTATTTGCGTGTTTATGTTTTTAAGAATATGATGTTTGCCAATATAAAGATTCAAATCCTGGATTTTTATTTTCGGTTTGTTGTTCATTTTTAAAAGTTAATTTGGTTTTTTTGAAATTTTTTTGAAAATATTCTTGACAATATACTAATTATTAATATTATAACTGTTAAGACCACTGCCGAAGCATAAGCCCTGTTTTGAACTTCTGGAATTGGAGAAGTAAGCTGAAAGAAAATTGAAAGTGGCAAAGTTGCAGTTGGTTGTGAAAGAGAAGTCGGAATATGATCGGTATATCCGGTTGTAAAAAGTACTGAAGCTGCATCGCCGATAGCTCTGCCGAATGACAGTAAAACAGCAGTAATTATTCCCGGAATGCATTGCTTGAAAAATACTCTGTATGCAGTTTCGGATTTTGTAGAGCCTAATGATAATGAAGCCTCAAGTAAACCAACAGGAACGGTTTTTAAGACTTCGTCAATGGCTCTTACCATGATAGGAATAATAAATAAGGTAACAACGATTATTCCTGCGAGAAGCGAGGTTTTAATTCCAAAAAATATCATCATTGTAAAACCGAAAGCACCATAAACTATTGAAGGAACACCCCAGAGCAAGTCCAGAAAGAACCTGATGATATTAATTAATTTTTTATGTTTTATCAGAAAAATATTCATATAAAGAGCAACAGGCAAGCCAATAATAAAAGCCAGAATTGTTGCTCCTATTGATAAATAAAGTGATCCTATAATAGCATTTAAAATTCCCCCTTCTTTACCGAAATAAAATCCTCCTTTCGGTGTTTGAGTAAGCATTTCCCATGAAATTGACGGAATGCCTTTATATAAAATACTGAATATTATTAAACATAATGCAAAGGCAATAAGGCATGTAGCTAAAAACATCAACACCCTGAAAAATTTTTCTTCAATTAATTTAAATTTACTCATTGATTTTTTTACTTATAAATTTCTTTCCATCCTGATAATTGTTAACCGTGAAGCAAAATTGAATATCAAAACAACAACAAATAAAACCAATGCGGCAAGCATTAAAGCAGAATCATACATTGGTATTGAAAGCATTTCGCCGTAGTTGTTTGCAATTAATGCAGGCAACGGATAACCCGGTTGAAACACACCTTTTGGGATTTTTGCCACGTTGCCAACAACCATCAACACTGCGATGGTTTCGCCAAAAGCTCTTGATAATCCAAGTCCTAATGCTGAGACTATTCCCGGAAAAGCTTTCTTTATCAATACGAATTTAATGGTTTGCCATTTACTTGCTCCAAGCGAAAGTGAAGCTTCGGCTAATTCATCGGGGATTGTTTTAAAAACTTCTATTAAAATATTAAGGATAAATGGAATGATCATAATAGAAAGCACAATTGCTCCGGATAAAATTGAATAACCTGATATTTCTTTCCCGAAAAAAGGACCAATATATTTTGATATCAACGGAACAATAACCAATATGCCCCAAACCCCATAGATCACCGAAGGTATTCCTGCAAGAATATCAATAACAGGGTGCATGATTCTTAAAACATAACTTTTTGCATATTGTGTAAGATGAATGGCTGAAAGCAGACAGATTGGCCCTGCTATTAACAAGGCAAAGATTGTAACCCATAATGAACTTATTATAAATGATAGAAAACCGAATTTTCCTGACAGCGGCTTCCATTCACTTGAAAATAATAAATTGAATATCGAAACTTTTTCCAGCAGCAAAGTGGATTTTAAATATAAGCCAATTCCCAGAACAAAAGGTAAAATAATGACTAAGATCAGGCAAATCAACATCCAGCTACTATGCAGCTTACTATGCAACCGGCGGTTAATAAAAATTAATCTCACTTTATTACAATTTCTCCAATTCAGCTTTTATTTTTTTATTTGAAAACCGGACATAACCTGCTTCTTTAACATATTTCTGTCCGTTTTCAAGTATCCATCTTAAAAATTCAGTTACAACTTTTCGTTCGGGTTTTCCTTTTGAAACAAAAAATAAATCGCGTGCCGGCGGAGATGGGTAAACATCTTTTTTAATAGCTTTCATAACGTCATCAAGCGTAGCATAGAAATTTTCTTTTTTGTCAATCTTGCCATTCTCATTCAGGTCAATGGGAATCACCTCAATTCCGTCGTATATTTTTCTTGAATTAATATCATAAATATAAATCACGTTATTATAGCCGATTGCATTTTTATTATTTTTAATTGCATCTGCCATACCAGGATCTCCAAACACACCGACACCATTAAGACTTTCCTGATTTTTGCCTAAATACTTGCCCCACATTTCGGCGGCGCCACAGGCATCCGAACGTGTGAAAACATTTAACTTTTTGTTATTGTCATTATCTGCACATTCGCCCCAGGTTTTGATTTTTTCAGTTAAAAAAATATCAATAAACTGCTGCCTTTTAAGTCCTTTGACTTTAAGCTGCTCAATAACCGGGTTGTTCGCATTAATTGTAGGGAGAACGGCATCTTTGGTAACAGATATCCACCATGCGCCTTTATCTATTTCTGCCTGCCTGACTCCCCTTGAAAACATTCCCAAATCAACCATTTGCGATAAGGCATCAGCCATTCCTTTACCGGCACCACCGGCTGAAATGTCTATTCTTACATCAGGGTGTAGCTTCTGAAATTCTTCAGCCCATCTTACAGTCATTGGATATAATGCAAATGCACCCGATATTGATATAGTACCGCTTAATTCGTCTTTTGATTTATTTCTTTGATTTTGGTCGTTTCCGCAAGAAGATATTAGCATAAAACAACCAAAAATCAAGATTAAAAAAATCAAATTTAATTGTGATAAAAAATTTTTCATGATAAAATGTTTTTGTGATTAACTTATAATTAATTAAAAATTAAAGGTCTATTCCGGTAATTTCAGTATATTGTCTTTAATTATTGATTGTTTAACCGGAACATAACCGGCTTCTTCAACATATTTCTGTCCTTCGGTCAGTATCCAGTTTAGAAATTTTCTGGCAAATTTGTTGTTAGAGTTTTTTTTAATAAGTAAATACAATCCGCTTTTAATTGGAAAAGAGCTGTTAATACTTTTTATACTATTCCTGAAATTACTTAAATCCGAATAAATATTTTCATCTGTATCAATTACTCCGTTATTATTGATATCAAGGGGAAAGACCTCTATTCCTTCATTTAATTTGTTTGTGTTATTGTAGGCATACCTGAAGTTGCAGTAACCTATACTATATATATCATTTTTAATTGCACTTATCATTCCGGGGTCGCCGTAAACACCAATACCTTTCAGGTTTTGCTGGGAAGTTTCTAAAAATTCAGCAAAAATATCACCGGCACCGCACAAGTCGGAACGTGTATAACAATTGATGTTTTTATTATGATTGGTTTTATATAATTCACTCCATTTATTTATTTTTCCTGAAACAAACACATTAATTAAATTTTTTTCCGTAATTCCTTTACTTTTAATGGAATCAATTACAGGATTTCTTGAATTTATTATTGGAAGAACAGCATTTTTAGCGACTTCAAGCCAAATTAATGAGTCTTTATATTGCAACAAATCAATATTTTTGGAGAACATGCCAATATCAGCCCTGTTAAAAACCACAGCAGCATTACCTTTGGTTGCACTGCCGGGTGTTACAAAGATTTTTATTTTCGTATTAATTTCTTCATAATGCCCTGCCAAAATTTCCATTAAGGGATATAAAGCAAATGCACCTGTTACTCTCAGAGTTATCTTCTTTTTTTCTTTTATTTTGGTATTTGCCTCTGAACTATGCTCCTTACATGCAGGTAGAAATATTATCTGAAGAAAAAGAGTAAAAATTAGTATTAGAGTTTTCTTATTGAAACTTGACATATTAATATTTTTATATAATTCAGATTGTGATTTAAAAACCTTATTAAATCATTGGTCAAAATTAGTTTACTGAATATTACTGAACAACAGCATAAAACCCTAATCTTATTTAGTTTAATTACTATAAGTTAAATTTCGTATAGGAAATAAGTATTTATACATAATAAACCGGAAGATAAAAGTAAAAAGTAAAAAATGTTAGTAGTAAGAATTAGACAGTAAGGCAATTAATGACAATTGTTTAACTACGTTAATGTTTGCAGGTTTAAACTTTAATAATTTTATTTTTTATTGCATACATTACAAGGTTAGCAGTATTTTTTGAATGAGTTTTGCTAAGTAAATTTTCTCTGTGCTTATCAACAGTTCGCTTACTGATATTTAGCAGCTCTGCAATTTCTTTATTTGACAAACCCTTACAAATCTGAACTAAAATTTCTATTTCCCGTTTTGATAAATCATCGGGATTTGATTCAATAACATTTATTGACCTGATATTTTTTACAATATTATAAAGTATTTCTTCCGAAAAATACGTTGAGCCATCAGCCACAACCTTAATTGCTTTTTTTACTTCGTTAATATCGGAGTTTTTAAGTAAAAATCCTTTAACTCCGGCGTTTATCATTTTATAATAATATTCGCCTTCTCCATACATTGATAGAGTGATAATTTTAAGTTCGGGATATTTGTCTATTGCAATTTTTGTTGCGTCTATTCCGTTCATTTCAGGCATATCAATGTCCATCAGAATAACATCAACATCATTTTTACCGAGATTTTCAATAAATTCTTTTCCGTTGGAAGCTTCGTCAACCACTTCAATATCGTTAAAACTATTAAGCAATAAACTTAATCCGTTCCGGAATAATTTATGATCATCTACTATTATAACTTTAGTTTTCATTAATGTTTGTGTTTGAACTTGCGAAAGTTGAGTTAATTTTTATAAATTAATCAGATTAAATATTTACTTCTATAATAACTTCAGTTCCTTTTTCTTTACTACTGATAATATTTAATTTTCCCTTTAGTGACTTGATTCTTGTTAACATATTTGAATAACCCATTCCCGAAGCTTTTTCATTAAGAACTTTTTCCACATTAAAACCTTTCCCATCGTCTTTATAAACTAATTTAACAAGATTATTATTTTTAATAAGATCAATTCCGATATTATTTGCTGATGCATGTTTCACGGTATTATTCATAAGTTCGCATACAATCCTGTACAAAACAACTTCAATATTTTCGTCAAGTCTTTCATCAAACATATTTGAATTAAAAGAAATATTAATTGCTTTTGATTTTACGATTTTATTTGTGAATGATTTTATAGCACTTGCAAGCCCAAAATTATTTAAAATATGCGGGCTTAAATTATTTGATATTTCTTTAATGCTTTTCAATGCTTCGTTTATGACAACTTCGGTATTTGAAATTATTTCTTTGTTAATTTTTTTATGTTCTAATTGCGAGAGGGTTGAAATTGATAACTTAACAGTTGATAAAATTGGTCCCAAGCCATCGTGAAGGTCTTTGGCAAATCGTTTTCTTTCTTTTTCCTCGGTTTTAATAATTGCATTCAAAATTTCTTTTTCCGATTCCTCTCTTGCTTTTTCCACTTTTTTCAGATAATTAAATAATTCGGTTATCAATATTACTCCGGCTGTAATTAGGAGCGAAGTAACTATGCCCATCCAGTTATTCAGAATACCTAAATCTTGAGAATAATCTCCACCAAGAAAAGAAATAAACTCAATAAACCGTCTTATTGCCATAAATAAAAATCCAACAGATATTAATATCCACGAAAGGCGATATTTTGTTACTTTGGTTAATCTAATGGAATATATCGCTGCAACGAATTGAAGTAAAATTGAAATTATTAGTGCAATTAAGGTTATCATATCACTATTTGTTTAAATGATTTAATTAATGACGTAAATATGTTTTAATTAGTATAAACAATCCCGATCCTGATAGAATACGGGATCGGGATTATAGTTTTTCATCCAAGTACCTAAAATACTCAGGATGTCATCTCATCAAATATTAATTCTGCAACACCTTTTGTAGTCGTATTATTGAAAATCATATACTCATTTTCGTCAATTATTTTTGGTTGGATAACTAAATTGATTATTCTGCTATCTGATCCATCATTATTTGTGTATTTTTCAATATCCTTTAGTATTTGTCCGGGAAGTTTGTTTGAGTCTTTAGCATGGAAAGTTATTATAACATCGTTTTTTCCTTTATCCTTTTCGATTATTTGCTTACCGGTTGGATCATCCGGATTAGAATGATTGATACCACGGGCTACTTCAATTGGAAAAGACTTTTCTACAAGCTTATTAATAAGAACATAACCTATGTCTAAGTTGTTGTAAAGCAGATCTCCGAAAACTAAGAGTGTAACCTTTTTGCCATGTTTATTAGTAATATGTACTCTTCTGATTGATTGAGGCAAGGGACTTAACGAACAGGATTCAAATGCCTCATCATCTTTTGATGAAGAAAAGACACTGTAAAGAATGTCTGTAATTTCTTTATCAAAAAGTGAACTAACACAGTAATAAAATATTTTATTATTTCTAAAGGTTTCTTCTAATTCCGATTCTGGTTTACCAATTATTACAATTTTTGCTTCAGGAATTTCCTGATTTATTATTTTAACGTATTCAGGTCCGTCATCAGACAAAGATGCCGCATCTATAAAAATAACTTTGTTTTCTTCTTGGGTTAAGGCACTTACAGCTTTGTTAACCGTATCTACACAATTAACAATACAGCCCAGGTCAACAAGTCTCGGTAAATATTCATTTACTTCATCTGAACTTTTACAAAGTAAAGTTACATTGTGTATTTGAGTAGCTTGCAAACTCTTTTCAATATCAAAAGGCTCGATTTTGGCTATCCAACTATTTTCAAAAGAAGTTTCTTTTATGATAGATGGGTTTACTGCTAATTCATTGTTGACTTCAATTATTTTGCCTGATAAAGGAGATGGAATCGTGATACTGGATTTATCAGTTAAAACAGCACCTGCTAAAGGTAAGCGGGGATATGCTATATCATTAACTTTAGGAAGTAGTAAATCATTAATTTTACTTGAAATAAAATTGGGAAGTTGTCCACCTACCCGTACTGAGCCATCTTTGTCTTGTTGTATCCAGGCAACTTCATTGAATTGGATCGGTTCATAAGACGGCTTCCAGTCTGATTGTTTTGCTGATTTACTTTTAACTACCTTAGTGAAAATCTCTTTTTGAGGTATAATCCGGTTTACAGATTTAAGAATTTCTTCAGGTGTAAATGGTTTTAATATGTAATCTGAAGCGTGTAATTTCACTGATTCTATTGCCGTGTCGATGCTGGGATAGCCTGTAACTATAGCTACCGGCAAATCAGGATGTTTTTTTCTTAGTTCATTAAATAAATCCATGCCATCTATTTTTTCCATTTTTAAGTCAAGAAAAATTAGATCATACTTATTGGATAGTGCTAATTCTAAGCCTTCGTAAGGCTCTGTTTTAGAGTCAACTTTATATCCTTTATTCGATAAAATTCTTGTGAAGCTTTCACAAACAACGGCTTCATCGTCAATTACCAGTATTGAATGTTCTGAGTTCATAATATCCTCCGTTTTTTTAAATTAATATTTTGGCTTTCAAGCCTTTTTTATATATTTAATTATTTTCAATTTATGCTTAGGCAATAAGCGTTCCAAAATTCTTTATCAAAATGAAGTTGAAATTTATTCGTCGCGAATAGCCTTATAATCAACCAATAACTGAAATGAAAATAAATAAACTCTAAAATAAAATTTTTGATTATTAAGAAGAAATAAGAATTTTTTGTTCAAAGAAATTATACAGTGTATAAAATAAACATACACTTTTTCACAAAATAATTACTATAAAAAAACGGAAGGTTATTATTAATCAAAATTTTATTCTTTTGTTAACTCTGCGTTTAGAATATTTATTTTATTGAACGCAGAGAAACAGAGATATAATTTACTAAATATCATTAAGCATAATCTTTAGAACTTATTTTATACATTTTCAAAAGTTGATGAAAATTGGTACGTTGCATCCCCACATCTTCTGCTGCATTGCTGACATTTCCGCCGGATCGTTGAAGTGCCTCAATAAGAAATTGTTTTTCTATATCCCTGACAGCATTTTCTTGTATTTGTTGTCTAAGCTCTTTGAATTCATTCCATCTTTGTGGTAGTTTGTGTATAATATCTTGAAACTGTTGATTCTTAAACTCATTCGGTAGATGGGCCGGTTCAATAGTCTCAGATTCACACAGAATAGCCAACCGTTCCACAAGATTTCTTAACTCCCTGACATTTCCTGGCCAATAGTAGTTATCCATTAGTTTAATGGTTTCAGGAGAGAAAAAATTTACTGTTGTTTTGTTTTTCTTTCGAAATCTTTCTAAAAAAGTTAAGGCTAATCTGAGAATGTCTTCCTTACGTTCACGTAACGGAGGAATATGAATTGGAACAACCTGCAAACGATAAAAAAGGTCTTCCCGGAAAGTCCCTTCTTTAATCATCTTCAATAAGTTTTTGTTAGAAGCAACGATTAAACGAATATCAATTTTTCGTTCAATAATATCACCAACCTTTTTTATTTCACAATTTTCCAGCACTCTTAATAATTTACTTTGTGTTTCCAGACTTATGTTTGAAACCTCGTCTAAAAACAAAGTTCCTTTGTCTGCAATTTCAAAAAGGCCTTTTTTTGTTGCTATAGCTCCGGTAAACGAACCTTTAACATGCCCAAAAAGTTCGCTCTCCAGGAGAGTTGGAGCTAATGCGCTGCAATCACAAGCTATGAATGGTTTATCATTTCGCAGGCTAAGTCTGTGAATAGCTTTCGCAATGAGTTCTTTACCTGTCCCGCTTTCTCCGGTAATAAGGGTTGTTCCGTTTGTCGGCGCTACTCGTTTTATAATTGAAAAAATTTTCTCCATATTTGGGGTTTCCCCAATTATTCCTTCAAACCCCTGATGCATGTGTAACTCTTTTCTTAAAGATATATTTTCTTTAAGTAATGCCGAATGTTTAATTACTTTTTCAATAATTATTTTCAGTTCATCCGGTGTAAAAGGTTTGCTTATATAATCGACAGCTCCATGTTTAATAGCTTCAATTGCTGTTTGAATAGTTGCATATCCTGTAATTATCACAACTTCTGAAGATATTCCCAATTCCTTAACTGTTTTTAATATTTCTATTCCATCTAAATCCGGCATTATTATATCGAGAAGAATAAGATCATAATTATCCGTTAATGCTTCTTTCAAGCCCTGTTGAGGGTTTGTTTCAATTTTTATTTCATATTTTTTTTCCGTATTTAAAATACGTTCACAACTTAATCCGACAATAGGTTCATCATCAATAACTAATATCCTGTACTTAGCTAAATTATTATTTTTAATATCACTCATTTTTTATCTCCTTTCATTAATGATTAAATGCGTAAATGCTATCATTCTATCATTTTATCATTCCATCATTTTATCATTTTTAATAGGCAAAAAGATATTGAATGTTGTACCTTTGCCTTCTTCACTCTCGCATTCAATATAACCTCCATGTTGTTGAATAATTCCATAACTAATACTTAATCCTAAACCAGTTCCCTTGCCTACCGGTTTGGTTGTATAAAATGGGTCAAATATTTTATTTAGATTATCTTTTTTGATTCCAGAACCTGTATCATTTATTGAAATAACTGTATGATTTTTTTTAATCGAGGTTACTATTTTTATTGTACCTTTATTTGCAATTGCTTCTCCGGCATTAAGGATTATGTTAAGAAACACTTGTTGTAATTGGTTTTTATCGCAATAACAATCCAGAATATTTTTTGAGTAATTTTCTTCAATAACAATACTTCTAAACTCTTTTTGATTTCTAATCAGTTTAAGAATTTGATGTAAAACATCATTAATATTTAAAAATTCTTTTTTAAAAGGAGTTTGTCTTGCAAAATCAAGAAGTCCTTTGACGATTTCACGTACCCTTGTAGTTTCTCTAATTATTACATCCAAATCATTAATGTCTTCTTCTATATTATTTTTCTTTTGTTTAAGTAAATGGGCAAAGGTTAGAACCCCGGTAAGAGGATTATTTATTTCATGGGCTATTCCGGCAGATAATCGTCCAATAGAAGCAAGCTTTTCACTTTGAAAGATCTGTTGTTGAGTAACTCTTTGTAATTCTTTCTCACGTTGTTCGATAGCTTCAGCCATCCGGTTAATTGTTTTACTGAGGATTCCCATCTCACCGGAAGAATGGATACTGCAACGGGCACTAAGATCGCCGGCAATTATTTTTTTACTCATAGTCATAATATTATCCATTGGCTTGAGCAACTTTCTAGTATAATAAAACAACAGGAGCAGGCTGGCAATTGTACTTATACTCAACATAATAATAAAAAACACTATAATGACCTTTTGTGGCTTTTTATATGGTTCTTCAAGCAAGCCTACATAGAGTGAACCAATTATCTTATTATCCGGATCCCGAATGGGTTCATAGCTTGTAATATACCAGTTATTAACTACAAATGCCCTGTCATCCCATACCTTACCTTTATTAATAACATAATCATATACTTCAGAACTCATTCTGCTTCCGGTAGCTCTTTGATGATTCGTCCCCTTAACATTCGTGGAAATTCGCAGATCATCAAAAAAAATAGTTGCAGTTCCTATATCTTCCCCTTCGTAACTCTGATCCTGAAAAACCTCTGATTTGA
>Ga0265594_1002300_pt1 | contig 13847 bp, 12 predicted proteins | sample saktaG_11_FD_190147 | JGI IMG/M metagenome (GOLD analysis project Ga0265594, IMG submission 190147) | Saline water microbial communities from Sakinaw Lake, British Columbia, Canada - sak_2011_5_24_80m | ecosystem: Environmental > Aquatic > Non-marine Saline and Alkaline > Saline ... | reverse complement strand
TGATTGAAGTTTCCCATCTTTTTTCTGACAATACCAAGATTATTCCATGCTACAGCAAGAGAAGGATCAAGACTGGTTGCATTTTCATATGCCAGTTCGGCCTGAGGGAGATCTCCAAGGAGAAAAAATCCATTCCCTGCAATATATTCATGCTCTGCGTCAGTATAGTCGGCAAAAGAACCACCAATAAGGAGCATGAAAAGCAGAATGCTCCCAATCATCATCTTGATAGAATTCATGTGTACTCGTAGGACTGATAACGATTAGAGTCTTTCATTCCCTCTCATGAGTACAAAAAATCGAGCCCAATTTGTGTGTATGCCATTTTCTATGCATCATCAAAAAAAACAGGGATGTGTCTGAATGTAGTAACATCAAAGAGGCCTTTTTCAGTTATCCGTATCTCTGGAATTACCGTAAGAGCAAGAAACGAAAGATACATAAACGGATTGCATATAGAACCCATATCCAGCACCATATCAGAAAGTAACTGGAGATTATGACATACAGTCTCATAGGGAAGATCTGCCATCAGGCCGGCAACATGAAGCGGAAGAGACCGTACTGTGCCATCAGCAATCGCAGTCATAGCACCCCGGTGTCTGACGACCTCGCGGATTGCATCACAGATAAGGGCATCACTGGTCCCAATGGCAATGATGTTATGGGAATCATGAGAGATACTGGATGCAATAGCACCATTTTGTAGTGAAAAACCGGATACATAACCAACACCAATTTTAGTATCATCATATCTGGAGGCAACTACCACCTTAAGAATATCACGTGAGAAATCAGGTATCTCTTCTGAGTTGATAATATGGGTAACTGCAATCGTAGAGATCTGATCTTTGACTAATGCAATTACGTGTGCTTTTCCATAGCCCTGACACATGATGTCTTTTGGTTCTGGAATTTGCGTTCTGAACCGGTATTGTGGCAATGAGACTGGTGTATCCAAAAAGTCTTTCTCCTGTATTAAAACACCGTTTTTAAAGACACGATTGATCTCAAAAGTTTTAAGATCCTGTACAAGACAGAAATCAGCACGTCTGCCAGGGACCAACGCACCCCGGTCTTTCAATCCAAACCGCTCTGCTGCTGATAATGAACCCATCCGGATGGCAAGCTCTGGTTCAAGACCCGCCTGTATAGACTTTCTGATACAGTCATCGATATGTCCATCCTGGTTCAGCAGATCAGCATGCCGGTCATCAGTACAAAACGATGTCTGTGAGACAGAAAATGGCGTAACAAGAGGAAGTAATGTACAGAGATTCTTTTCTGTTGATCCCTCTCTGATAAAAAGATACATCCCTTTTTGCAGCTTTTCACGCCCTTCTTCAAGGTTTGTGGTCTCATGATCACTCTGGAGTCCGGCACAGAGATACGCATTTAAATCCTTTCCTGATAGCCCCGGGGCGTGCCCATCCCTGATATCCCACAGGTCAAGTTTTTGCATCACATCAGGATTTTCTTCAAGGACACCCGGGACATTCATCATCTCTCCAAGACCTATCACCGTATGACAGGTGCGATAGGGCTCCATCTGTAATTGTGATAACACCTCTGCAGATTCATCAAAAGGCGTTGCTGGTACACACGAGGGAAACATAATAAAAATATCTAAGGGTATGTTCCTTGATGCCCTGATGATGTAGTCGATACCTGCACACCCACAGGTATTGGCAATCTCGTGGGGATCTGCAATAACCGTCGTTGTTCCATGCCGGGTTACCAGACGTCCATACTCACGGGGTGTAAGTAATGAACTCTCAATATGTACATGTGCATCAATAAGGCCGGGAATAACATAAGATCCCAAAAGATCCACTTCCTTTCTGGCCTGATAGGTACCGGTTCCAAGAATAGTGGAGCCGGCAGTGGCAAAAGCCGTCTTATCCCATTCTCCGGTAAATGGATTGAATAAAACTGCATTTTTATAGAGGACATCGGCTTTTTCTATGCCCCTGGCTTTTTTGATACAGGATCGCATAGATGGTATTGTTCATTGAGGTACAAGTAGTATTGCCACAATTTGTGCATCTGTTAACAGGGAGAAAAGATACATCCAATGAGTTCAAACAATTATTTCCCATGAAGATATGGATGTTGATTGTTATCCTTATTACCGGTCTTTTGGTAATAGTGGTAAACTTTATCATAGGAACCATCATCCTGATTGGTCTTATGGTAATTGTAATTATGAGTTGGAGAGAAAAAAGCCCAGAGATACCAGATACACTTACCATAGAGCGACTGAAACGTAAACGGGAACTAGAAGAAAAGAACCTTTTGGATGCAAAAAATCGTGAATTCTAAATTAGATATGTCACTCTTGACAGATCTCAACAAGGTAGCCATCTGGATCTGACAGATACTGACAGGAACTCATCTTTTGATCCTCATCATCTCTCTCTTTTTCCTGTGAAATGGTGATACATGCAGGATTTTTAAGTGTTTCACAGGAATTGGCAACAAAACCACAAAAACCGAGATGATCAATGCCATCTCCTCCAGCAGGCAGAGGAAGACCATTTTCATCATATTTCTGCATTAGAATTATCCTGATATTTTTTTTCTCATCACCAAGATAGAGCTTATCAGAATCCAAAGCTGGTATATCCTCACCCTGTGAGGTAATAGCGATGAGCCCAAGATCCTGATAAAACCGGGAGCTGACCTTTGTGTCAGATACGTATACCATCAGATGAGACAAACCCGATACCAATGGTATTCCAGTCTCTGCCTCAATTAGGGGGATCGGAGTTACCTGACTACATGAACCTGAAGGAATCAGCTCGACTACCCTGCCATCAGGATCGGTGAGATACAATGAATATCTCTCATTTCCCGGGGTAAATTTCAGGCCTGATGAGTATGAATCGCCTATCCGAAATGGAACACCTGCTATCTCAAGATCCCACGCAAGGATATCAGGATGAATTTCATCCCTGATGACAAATGCAAGTCCATAAAGACTTGATCCAGATAGAGGCAGTACCATTTTTGTCTTTGGATCCTCTTCCTGAACAATAAGAAGTTCATAATAAGGACCCCCTGTTCCTAGCTGACAGACCATTGCATTCATCATCTGGTACCCTGATGTGAATCGCTCACGGGTAAACTGGTGAATCTTTCGGGGTGCATGTACGAGGAGACTGTGACTGTATTTTAGTAGTGCTGAAGTATCTTTTACGCTAAATTCTCCAGTGTTGATAAGACCCAGGATCTTCGAATAAAAAGTTACGGTCTTATTCAATTGTTCGGTTCTGATTGCTATGTGATGAAGGGAGGGACATGTGGTATTCATAAATTCTCTTTGTGTGTGTAGTTATATGAAAATAGATTAATTCTTGCTCTCAATTGTTGAGATAGCTTCCTGTGCATAAATTTTAACCATATCATTGCTGTCATCTGCTGCTGCAGATTTGAGATAGGGTATCGCTCCGGCATCACCTAGTTTACCAAGTGCTTCTGCTGCACCTGCCCTGACATTCCAGTCTTCATCCAATTCCAGAGACTGGGCGAGAATACCAAGTGCATCATTATCCCCGATGGTAGCAAGTGCATCTATCGCAGCTGACCTGATATTCCAGTCAGGATCATATTGTGCTGCATCAGAAAGATCGGGAATAGCATCCTTACCCAGTTTTCCAAGGGTCTCTGCTATCGTCTGTTCTACACTCATTTTGACAAACATATCACTGATAGAAAGAGAACGCATCGCTTCAAAGAGCGGCTGAACAGCATTTTTTCCTATTTTTGCTAACTCATCTGATGCTTTATTCCGTATATCAGCATTATTGTTGGTAATATTGTTGAGTAGCTCTTCAATGAACTCAGTAGTACAGCTCTGTGGTTCTCCTGTTTTTTCGGAGTGGCAGATGATAATGAACTCTGCCTCGTTTCGGTGATATACAATCGGCACTATAGCAACCTGGACATTCGATGAATCCTGACCTCTTGGATGGAGTTCTGCAGGCAGATATCGTATTGCCGATACAGAACCTACTGGCGTGTGCGATGCATTTTCATCATAGATAAGACACTCTTCAAACTCATTTGCCTCTTTGATATTACAGTACTTCATTCCGGCAGGATTGAGATAGAAATACGTGCTATCTCCTCTGATTGCCATAATGTCGGATGCATGATCTGCGATATACCGATAGTGTTCTTCACTTTTTCGCAGGGTATCCTCAACCATAAACGATGCCTGAAGGGTTTTTATTCTGTTTGTAAGCTCATTTTTAAACGAATTTCCAATGGTCTTAATGTAAAAGCGAATACCTTCATTCAGAGCCTGAATTACTTTATCTTCTCCTGATATGTCTGTCAGGATGATATGGGGAATAATTATTCCAGAAGTTTTAAGCAGGTGAGTAAATTCGGGCGCGTAAATATCGGTAAGACTAAACCCGGTTATTAATGCATGAAATGAACCAGCCTTAATTATCTGATACCCTTCCTCTCCATTTGATACAACAGAGAGTGATATGGACTGCATATCTACAATACTATCCTGTACGATTCCATACAACAATCCATCAGGATCTATAATGAGGATGTTAAAGGTTGTAGTCATGCCTGTATATGTATAATCCAAAAATATTATTCATTCTCATATTCTACCTGCAGTCACTTGTAGTACTCTTTTCATTACCTGCCGTAATATTTCTCACTACTCTTCTCCAATGCAGCGAGGGCTGGTAATTTTTTGCCGGTGAGAAATTCTATACATGCACCACCTCCGGTAGAGATATGAGAAAACCTTGAATTGTATCCAATTTTCTCGATGACTGCTGCGGTATGGCCTCCACCAACCACCGAGAACTCAGCTTCTGATGCGGCTTTGATGATATCATATGTCCCAAGGGCAAAATCAGGATCCTCAAAGAGGCCTGCAGGGCCATTTAAGACAACAGTTCCGGATTTTTTAATGGCATCTGCATATGTTTCCAATGATTCCACACCAATATCCAATACAGGGCAATCTGACGGAATTTGAGATGCCTCATACTCAACACGGTCATTGCCTTCTCTGACTGCTACATGTGAGGGGAGGAGTATTTTATCACCATAGGTATCAATAAGCTGTTTTGCAGATGGAATGAGGTGTTCATATCCAAGTGTTGCGATAAGATCATGAGAAGGGCAACCAATATCGTAACCTGAAGCTTCAAGAAAGAGGTTTGCAACAACACCTATCATCAGGACATTACCTGCAGAACCATGAGCCAGAACATGCTCAGCAACTGCTAGTGAATCATCCACTTTTGTACCACCAAGAATAAATGTAACCGGAAGAGGCGCATCAGTAAATACTTTTGAGAGATTTTGTATCTCTTTTTCCATAAGAAGGCCTGCTGCAGAGGGCATGACTTCAGGCAACCCGACAACTGTTGGCTGGGAACGGTGTGCAGTTCCAAAGGCATCATTGATATAAAAATCTGCCATCTGTGCGAGACGTCTGATAAGAATGGTCTTTGCTGCATCCTCACCATTCATCTTCAAATTTTCTTCAGCGTTAAACCTGACATTCTCAAGCATGAGAATCTCTCCGGGATTCATGGCTTTTACCGCATTACGGGCTGCAGCACCAAAAATATCATCAATAAACCGGACAGGGGATCCTATCAATTGTTCCAGGCGTTTTGCATGAGCTTCCAATGAGGTAAAGTCTTTTTTACCTGGCCTGCTTTGATGCGTTACAACGATACAGCGTGTATCATTGAGAGCACGGATTGTCTTTAGATGTTCCCGGAACCGTTTATCATCAAGGATAATACCGGCCTGTGGATCAATGGGAGAGTTGAAATCTACCCTGAGCAATACAGTCTTTCCGGCAGGCTTAATCGTAGCAATCGTCTGGATTGGCATAAGAAAATCACATTTTGATTATCTGGCTATATACACGTTCTTGGTGATATTGGATATTACATAGTCATATCTGTTATCGTATCAGAAATCGTTTGATTGTATAGTATCTTTTCGGTAATGGAAAAAGATATTCATTCTTATTGCATCTTACCGTGTCGAAACAGAAAATTGGTTGCAATTGGCCTTTATTATGGGAAAGATTACGAAAATGAAACATTGACAACTTAATTGACTCCATTCAGGTGAACGATGGATCTCTCCTGTCCGAGACCTAATAAAGATTTAAACGTAAACTTCACTATGATACTGCCTGCCAATATCCATATAATAAGCAGTATTACAAAAAAAAAGAGACTCAGGCTTGATTCCGAGCTTTAATTCTCTTAAGACGAAAGAGTTCTTCTCGTTCCATCTCATCAAGCCGCATCTTAATGAAGTCACGTGCTGCTGATAACTCAGGGATAACCTTAAATTCAAGTGCATTGACACGCCGTTTTGTGCCTTCAATTTCATTAAGGAGACGCTTCATAGTAGTCTCAATCTCTGCACTCTCAATGATGGCCTCGACGAGTTCTTCAAATGATGTTGCAGTCTCATCAATCACCGGACTAGTCCCTAAAATACCATAGCCTCTATCCGCAATTCCTTTTCTAACTTTATTAGATTCTATCTTGGGGACGACAACCCCCATGATATTCTTATTTTTGAGAGTAATGTCAGGTTTTTCCTGGACTGAAAAGGCTGCAGCTTTTACTTTAATGGCACCTTCAACCGTGTTGGCAATTGCCATCATCTCCTGTGCCTTTGCATAATTGATTAATAACGCCCCACGGCTGTCCTTAGCCTGTCCAAGCACCTTGAAAAATTCAAGAATGAGTCCATCGCGCTTCATTTTTAGGATTTTATAGCCATTCTGACTGAGTTTGATCTTCTTTTTGATATTGATAAGCTCAGATCTGGTTGGCTTGACATCTTTCAGCGCCACTGGACTTCACGCACCTGTACCGGCTTTCCTGTACTTTGGATGATACTTCTCGATAGTCTCACGATCAATCCTGACAAGCTGTTCTTCAGGCAATGCTGAAAGCAATTCCCAGCCAAGATCAAGTGATTCTGCAATTGTTCTATCCTCATCATGACCCTGTCTGACAAATCGGTTCTCAAAGGAGTCTGCAAATTCCAAAAATCCTCTGTCACGATCAGACAATGCATCTTTACCAACAATGGCAACAAGACCACGAAGATCTACACCCTCTGCATATCCTGCATACATCTGGTCAGATACTTTCTTGTGATCCTCACGGGTAAACCCTTTGCCAATACCAAGGTTCATAAGACGCGAGAGGGAAGGCAGGACATTAATAGGCGGATAAATCCCTTTTCTGTGGAGATCACGATTAACAACAATCTGTCCCTCTGTGATATAGCCTGAGAGATCCGGAATAGGATGGGTTATATCATCGCCAGGCATGGTAAGAATCGAGAGCTGCGTTACCGATCCTGTTTTTCCTTTAATGATACCTGCACGTTCATATAATGATGCAAGATCCGTGTACATGTATCCCGGATACCCACGGCGACCTGGCACTTCTTCACGGGCAGCTCCAATCTGACGGAGTGCTTCGCAATAGTTGGTCATATCAGTCAGGATAACCAGTACATGGTAATCAAGATCAAATGCAAGGTATTCTGCTGTTGTCAGGGCAAGACGGGGTGTAATGATTCGCTCGACTGCGGGATCGTCTGCAAGATTTAGAAAAACCACTGCATGTTCAAGAGCACCAGTCCGCTCAAAATCAGCCATGAACTGGTTTTCTTCTTCTTTTGTGATACCCATTGCGGCAAATACCACAGCAAACGGCTCATCAGAACCAGGTACTTTTGCCTGTCGTGCGATCTGCAGAGCAATCTCATTGTGCGGCAGACCAGATCCTGAGAAGATAGGGAGTTTCTGTCCACGAACAAGGGTGTTCGTTGCATCAATTGTTGAGATACCAGTCTGGATAAACTGGCGTGGAGAACCACGAGCCCATGGATTGATAGCTGCTCCGGTAATCTCTAGACGTTTCTCAGGCACAATGTCAGGACCGCCATCCTTTGGTTTTCCTGCTCCGGAAAGAATACGACCAAGCATATCCCTGCCTACTGGCATCTTAATGGTCTCTCCAGTGAAGCGGATTCCGGTATCTTTACCAATACCGGTTGTCGTCTCAAAGACCTGAACAACCACTATCTCATCAGAAGTGTCAAGTACCTGACCACGTTTCTCTGTGCCATCAGAAAGAACAAGATTTACGAGCTCCTGATATCCGACGGGCTCAGTCTTCTCAACAAATACGAGAGGACCTGCAACCTGGGTGACCGTTTTATATTCCTTCATCTACACCGCCTCCCGAAGTTTCGTAAATTCAGCTTCCATTGATGAAAGAATCCGATCAAGCTCAGATTGATAATCCTTGATAAACTTGATCTGCGGCATCTCGTTCTTTGCCTTTAATCCGACAATGTGGGCAGTCATTACGCCAGCCTTTTGAGCGGCATATGCCTGATCTGAGTACGCCTTGATTGCCTTCATAATGGCAAACTGTTTATCCATATCACAGAAGGTATCAACAGGATCAAACGCATTCTGCTGAAGGAAAATCTCACGAAGCATACGGGCAACTTCAATCGTAACCTGTTCCTCATCAGGAAGTGCATCAGAACCAACGAGTTGCACGATTTCCTGCAGTTCTGCTTCTTTCTGAAGGACACCCATCGCCCAGGAACGTAGTTTGTTCCAGTCAGGAGAGACCTTCTCATCGTAATAAGGCCCAAGGGTATCAAGGTATAATGAGTACGAATCAAGCCAGTTGATTGCAGGGAAGTGACGACGCTGTGAGAGTTTGGCATCAAGAGCCCAGAAACACTTTACAATACGTAACGTATTCTGTGTCACAGGCTCTGAGAAATCTCCACCTGGTGGTGAGACTGCACCGATGACCGTAACTGAACCATAATCTTTATTCAGAGTATGGACACGACCTGCACGTTCATAAAATTCAGAAAGACGTGCTGCAAGATATGCAGGATATCCTTCTTCACCAGGCATCTCTTCCAGACGGGAAGATATCTCTCTCATTGCTTCGGCCCATCGTGATGTCGAGTCTGCCATCAATGAGACGTCATACCCCATATCACGGAAGTATTCTGCAATCGTAATACCGGTATACACTGATGCTTCACGGGCAGCAACCGGCATATTTGACGTGTTTGCAATAAGAACTGTCCGTTCCATTAAGGGACGTCCGGTCTTTGGATCCTCAAGCTCAGGGAACTCAGTCAGAACCTCTGTCATCTCGTTCCCACGCTCTCCACATCCAATATAGACCACAATCTCGGCATCAGACCATTTTGCGAGTGCCTGCTGTGTAACTGTCTTTCCACTCCCAAATGGACCGGGAATTGCAGCGGTTCCTCCCTTTGCAATCGGGAAGAGACCATCAAGAATACGCTGACCGGTAATGAGAGGGATGTCAGGGTTTAATTTTTCAGTTACCGGACGGGGAACACGGACCGGCCACTTCTGCAGCATGGTTATCTCTGCTCCGGTATCCAGAACACATATAACCTCATCAATCGTGAAGGACCCGTTCTTTATCTCTTTTACCGTTCCTGACTCAAAAAGTGGTGGGACCATAATTTTATGAACGATATTGGTCTCCACAACTTCACCGATGATACTTCCAGGCCCTACTTTATCCCCGGCTGAAACAACCGGTTTAAAGTCCCATTTTTTGTCATGAGAAAGACCGGGAGCGGTTACTCCCCGTTCGATGAAGTTGCCCATCTTCTCTACCAGTACCTGTAATGGTCGCTGGATACCATCATAGATACTTGTAAGCAAGCCAGGACCCAGTTCAACAGAGAGAGAGAGTCCGGTATTCTCTACAGGTTCTCCGGGCTTAATCCCGGAGGTGTCTTCATAGACCTGGATGATGATATCATCACCCTTGATCTTGATGACCTCACCCATCAGCTGTTCATCGCCGACCTTAACCACATCATACATGTGCGCATCAAGGTTCACTGCAGTGACAACCGGCCCTGCTATCCGCTTCAAGATTCCTTTTTTATGTTTTACTTCCACAAATCAACACCCACTGATCGTTTAATTCTCTCCCGCATGGAAACTCCACCTTCTTCCTCACCAAGAGCGATGACGGTGGGCTGTACAGACTCCTCAAGGGTAAGCTGAAGCCTTGGTGGAACCCGTGCCATGTCATGAGACGAAAGGACAAGAATTCCAACTTCAGGGTCTTCCAGCACATTTGTGATATGCATAACCAGTTTTTCGTCTGAATCAGCTGCATATGTCTTGTTGATGCCGGCAAGACGGAACCCGAGGATGAATTCACTGTTTCCAATTACTGCAATCTCCATTTACACCACCAGATATTTCCGAATAATGTCGCTGGAGAGATTCGATTCCTTACCGCGGGCCAACGCACGAAGGTTTAATACTTCGTATTTTTTCTTCTCCAGATAGACCAGAATCGGATGAATTGAAAATGGATTTATCTTCGATAATCGCTCCATCTGTTCAAGCTGGGTCTTTGTAAGCCCGATATCCACTTCATAATAGGGTTTTTCACCCCGAAGATCTTCAAGCGCCTCTAAGAGGGGTTTAGTCTTAATGTGTGCAACAAGGGTATCAATAACTTCATTCTGCGAACCCATCGCATTCATCTGCTGTATATCATCAGGAGTAAATGTTCCACCAGGAATAATCATGGATCGTGCATCTTCCTCAAAGCCATCCTGCCGAAGGCGAAAGAGTGTCTTGATATTAGTGATATCAATATCAAGCTGGACATACTTTAAGAACTGATTACCACCCTTTACCCCTCCTCGTCCAATAGTGAGGAGTTCTCTATACATCTCTTTATACAGCTCATTTTCCATTCGTGCAAACGAGCCTGATGCTATAGCATCCTGATATTCCTTAGAGAGCACTTTATGAAGTTTTTCCGTTTTGAGAGCATCAATAATACGCTCATTTGACTCTTCTGCTACCAGACGGTCCAGAGTCAACTGGTCAAGAGAACTTGCCGGTATGAGTACTTCTTTAATCTTGTTGGGAGTCACGCCCTGCATTTTCCCACGAAGAATGGTCATTACATTGTATATGTCCCATCTCCGCAGATATGCCTGTGTAAATTCCTTCAGTGATCCAGGTGCAATGTCAATTACGTTCCGGAACTCTTTTGCAAGATTCCATGAGAGAGCTGTCTCAATGAGATCAATTCCTTCAAAGGAAGCACCAAGTTCATCTACTTCTTTCTGGTACTCAGTCTCCCCAATCAGTCGGATTATCTCAGGGAGGCTCATATTGAGCATACGCGGATACTCTTCAGGCGGGAGCAGCTTGGCCTTCCGCACGCGAAGTCGTGTGCATACATAGATATACGGTGCCGAGCCGCTACTGTTCTGTATCATGAGTATCTCTCCTGTTATCCAAAAAGAATGTCAGACGCATCTTTTAATCCGGATTCCCATACGGTATTCAGGAATGTACGATAACTGTAATCCATTTTTAGTAAGCCATCATTACTCTCAACGATGATTCCGCCTTCGATATCGATAACAGAGCCAAATGAGTAGTTGGAATATGCAGACTGACCAAGAATCTCCTTGAGAGCTGGTTCATCCCGTGCATTGCAACTGATTTTACCTGTTGAAATCTCGCTTTTTGCCATCTGCAATAGTGATAAGATGATCTTCTTGTGAAGATCTAAACCAAAATCTCCTATTTGCTGAAGTGTTTTTTGATATACCTCATCAAAAAGTTCTTTTTTGGTATTGAGTAATTCACGCTTGACAACGAGACCTCCTGCGGCTTCTTCCTGGGTAATGAGATGAGAAACTGATTTTTCTATCTCCTCTTTAGCAACAGTTCGAATATCAGCGGATTTCTGCTGTGCTGTATCCAGAAACGCCCTAACCTGGGTATCTGCATTATCTTTAATGACTTTGGCTTCAGCCCGCCCTTTTTCCTGTATCTCTCCGATGACTGCCTCCAGTCCCATAATGTATCCCCAATAATTCAGGAGAAGAGAAGAAGCAGCGCTACTACAAGACCAAAGATGACAATCGTTTCAGGAAGGACTGTAAAGAGTAATGCAAGACCGAACATCTCTTTCTCCTCCGCTACTGCACCGACTGCCGCAGCACCAATGCTCATTTCACCAAGACCTGAACCTATACCAGTCAGACCAACAGCAAGGCCTGCACCTATGGCTGTCAATCCTTTTGCGGCTGCTGCGCTCGCCAATACTTCGATACTCTGTGCTGCTGCTTCAACTGCCATTGTTTCTGCTCCAGATGCCATATATTTTAACTCCTAATATCATTCAATTTCTGTTAATTTTCTTACTTTTCCAAATGGATGGTATATTTTTCCTCCACCCCGGTAAAACTTGGTGAAGAACTCAACATAATGCAGACGAAGGGGGTGTAATCCACCACCTATGACGCCAAGTGCAGTATTAATTGTATGTCCAATCAGGAACACAATGATACCAACCACAAAGAATACAATACCGAAAACACTTAACTCAAAGTTCGGTTCAATTATCATCCCAATTGAGATGTAATTTGTTACCATCGCAATTGCGACAGATGAGAGACCAACTGCAATAAGACGGGTGTACGAAAGCACATTACTAATAATAGTTGGAATCTCCATCAGATCAAGTACATTCTCCCGTGCAATACATATGATTCCAACGATAAGAATAACAGCACCAGCGATGGATGCTACGTTTAATCCACTCACAATTCCTGGAAGACCTGTTAGATCAATCATGAAGGGAATTGCGAAGAAAGACCAGATTAATAAAACAATTCCCCACATCACCATGATCCAGCCGATGTTTGCATAGATAGCGAGCTGGCGGTGATGTCCATGATCCATCTTTGCGGCATTTCTCGCTCCCAAAATACGTCCGAGCGTGATATGAAACAGTCCAATCCAGATTGAGAGTACCAATAGTTCAGGAATATGGGAAACTTCTGCAATTGCATGGGCTTCTGGTCCCGCACCAATATTCAGGTGACGTGACAACCACAGTGGGCGCCATGGTAATGAAAACCCTAAAAATTCTGAGAAGACTATCCCAAAGAAGATACTGCTGATGCTACAGTTCCGAAGAACATCAAGAAGCTGATTTCCCCCTTCATTATGAAAGAGTGATCGAAGACCAAAACTCATAATAAGCAATATCAGACCATATCCAACATCACCAAGTATCAGACCGAACATTATCGGATACACGATAGCCATAATCAGGCTAGGATCGATTTCTGTATACTTGGGACGGGAGTAGACGTCTATAAACAACTCTGTCGGGTGGGCAAAATCCGGATTGTGATACTCAACAGGAGGTCCGTTATTGGGATCATCAATATCGAGCTCAGATATCAGTACATTACCGGATGTGATTTTTTCAATATCACTATGTAATGCCGTTAGATTCTCGGTTGGAACCCATCCTTCAATCGCAAATGCATGATCTGTTGTTGCAAATCTAAGTGGTGCCTCTGCCCGGTCCACATCTGCACTTAGCAGCTCTTCAGACGCAAGAAGAAAATCTTTTTGTTTCTCTTTGATCTCTTCAAGTTCTTTTACCACACCATCCATTTTCTCCTTTAAAGATGCAATTTCCTGCTCATATTGATAGATTATCTCCTGCGGAGATCCATCTTCAACGGGAATTGCAATTTTATGGAACTGGATGTCTAACAGATACTTCTCCACTGTTGCCAGGTCATTTGTCCTGACTGCAAGGATAATGAATGTAGTACCTTTATGTGAATAGGAATATTCCTCATGAGGAACCTCAAGGTTAAATACACCAGTAAAGGTTCCGGCAATTACACTGATCGTGTCATACCCACGAAGCATATCCATTGGAACAGGGGAT